>Ga0123332_1001600_pt1 | contig 22167 bp, 17 predicted proteins | sample BioC12SIPDNA_4_FD_89958 | JGI IMG/M metagenome (GOLD analysis project Ga0123332, IMG submission 89958) | Anaerobic biogas reactor microbial communites from Washington, USA - Biogas_R2_A C12 SIP DNA | ecosystem: Engineered > Bioreactor > Anaerobic > Unclassified | place: Washington, USA... | reverse complement strand
GGCGCGCACCCGCGCGCGCTCGGCAGGCGACGGCCCCGACCTGGTGCTGGCCACGGCGCACCCGGCGAAGTTCCCCGAGGCGGTGGAGCGCGCCACCGGCGTCACGCCCGCCACGCCGCCGGCGCTGGCGGCCGCGGCGCGGGCGCCCAAGCGCGTCGAGCGCCTGGCGGCCGACGGCGCGGCGCTACGGGCGGCGCTGCTCGACTGGGGGTAGCCGGGCGCTCGACGCGCGGCGCGCTCAGGTCCGCAGCGCGTAGGGGCCGTCCTCGGCGTCGCCGAGGTGCATCACGCGCATCTCGTGCATCAGCTTGAGCAGGTGGGCCAGCACGCTCTGGCGCGCGAGGCCGAGCACGTCGTCGGGCACGCCGCGGTAGACGGCGGCCGTGACGTCGCTCAGGCTGGCCGCGCCCCCCTCGAGGGCGGCCAGCACCTGCGCCTCGCGCTCGAGGCGGTGGGCGGCCAGCTCGGCGAGGCGCTTCTGCACCGCCACTACCGCCGGGCCGTGCCCCGGCGCCAGCACGCGCGGCGCCAGCGCGCGCAGGCGCTCGAGGCTGGCGAGGTAGAGCGCCATGTCGCCCTCGGGGTGCCCCACCCACACCGAGCCCGAGGCCACCGCCAGGTCGCCGACGACGGCCGCCTCGGGGCGCTCCTCGCCGGCGTTCCGCAGCAGGAACGACAGGTGGCCGGGGCTATGGCCCGGCGTCTCGAGGCAGGTCATGGCCACGTCGCCGACCATCAGCGTGCGCTCGCCCTGCAGCCGCACCGGCCGCCACCCTTCGGGCAGCCGGTCGGCCTCGGCGGCGTGCACGTAGAGCGTCGGGGCGTCGCCGCCGCGGGCGCGCAGGTGCGCCGTCAACCCCTCGACGCCGCCCACGTGGTCGGGGTGGGTGTGGGTCAGGGCGATGGCCTTGAGGAGCCGCACCTCGGCCGCCGCCAGCGCCTCGTCGAGCAGCGCCAGCGCCTCCGCGTCGGCGGCGCCGGGGTCGACGAGCAGCCCCACGCCCGCGTCGGCGATGAGGTAGGCGTTGGTGTGGTCGTAGGGGGGCAGCGTGTGCACCGGGAGCTCCACGCGCCACAGGTGGGCGCTGAGCCGCTCGAGCTTCTGCTGCGGCGCCGCGGCGCCCCCGCTCACCGCTGGCCCTCGAGCCACTCGATGGCGCGGGCGGGCGCCCTGGCCGGGTCGGTGGCCAGGTCGGGGATCACGCCCTGCCCCTCCCAGGTGCGCCCCACGATGGGCGCCAGCACGCCGGTAGCGATCCAGGCCTGCGAGCCGTCGCGCAGGCAGAAGGGCAGCAGCGCCTCGACGTTGCCGGCGCTGGTCTCGCCGACCACCACGGCGCGGCCGCTGGCCTGCAGGGCGCCGGCCAGGCCCTCGGCGGCGCTGTGCACGTCGCGGTCGATGAGGACGGCGAGCGGCAGGTCGGTGGCGGTGAAGCCGATGGCGGGGTAGGGGAAGGGGAACGACCAGCTGGTGACGGCGCGCCACAGGAAGCCGCTGGTGAACACCCCGGCCACCTCCATCATCGTCACGAGGCGCCCGCCAGGGTTGCCGCGCAGGTCCAGCACGAAGGCCCAGGCTCCCGCGTCGCTCAGGCGTTCCACGGCGGAGCGCACCGCCGCCCCCACCCCGCCGGTGGCGAGGTCGGGCACCCGCAGGTAGCCCACGCCCTCGGACGTGAGCCCGTAGGTGACGTTCACGAGGCGCCCGCGCTCGGTGAGGGCGGGGAGGCGCTGCGCGAAGAGGGCGATGCAGGGGAGCGCGCCGTAGCTCTCGCGGATCTCCTCGACGCGGTCGGGCGGCACGAACACCGAGTGGTCGTCGGCCAGCTGCTCGTACATCTCCACCAGCACCTGGTAGAAGGCCGCCTCGTCGGGGGCGGCCAGGGCGCGGGGGCGGTACTCGGCGCCCACGGCGTCCCAGTCGACGCCGGTGCGGTCGAGCCCCCAGTAGCGCTCGGCGACGAGGCGCCAGGCGCGGTCGAAGCGTTCTCCGTACGCGGGGTCGGCGCCCTGCGCGCCGGCCACGGCCAGCGTGAGGGCGACGGCCAGCGCCGTCAGCAGCCGCCGCGCCTCAGGCCGGCGCACTGGTCAGCACCGCGGCGTGGCGCTGCAGGGTCTCGTCGTCGAGCTGCATGTTCTGGGCGCCGACGCGGGTGGTGTTGAGGGCGCCCGCCACGTTGGCGAGGCGCGCCGCGGTGATGGGGTCGTGGTCGGCCATGATGGCGTGGGCGAAGGCGGCCGTGTAGTAGTCGCCGGCGCCGGTGGAGTCGACCACGCCGTCGACGTCGTGGGCCTCGACGAGCTCGTTCAGCTCGGGGGTGATGACGATCGACCCCATCTCGCCGACCTTGACGATCAGCTGCTCGACGCCCATGTCGCGCAGGTCGTTCACGGCCTCCGAGATCGAGGCGCGCCCCGTGACGAGGTAGAGCTCGTGCTCGTTCATCAGCAGGTAGTCGACGTCCTTGACCAGCGGGATGAGGCGGTCCTCGAGGGCGTTCACGGCGCCGGTGCCGAGGTCGACGAAGGTGGTGAGGCGGTGCTTGCGGGCGTAGGCGAGCGCCTGCAGCGCGTACTCCTTCTGGCGGCCGCCCACCAGGGCGTAGGCGCTCATCACGAGCGCGTCGCAGTCGGCGACGTCGGCCTCGTCGAGCCCCGCGGCGTCGAGCTCGCGGCTGGCGCCGCCGGCGCTGATCATGGTGCGCTGGGCGTCGGGGGTGATGATCAGCGTGACGCTGCTGGTCTGGCGCTGCTCGTCGTGCTGGACGAGCCGCGTGTCGACCCCCGCCGCCACCAGGTTGCGCAGCGCCAGCTGCGCGAAGGGACCGGTGCCGACGCGCGTGGCGATGCGCGTGGGGTTGCCGAGGCGGGCGAGGACGGTGGCGACCGTGCCGCCGGAGCCGCCGGGCTCCATCAGGGCGCGTATCGCGGGGACCTCGCCTCCGGGCTCGGGGAACTCGCTGACGAAGTACATCTGATCGACGGCGGCGTCGCCGACGACGAGGAACTGGGCCATTCGCTCTCGACTCCTACCGGCGTGAGCGCCGGGGCTCTGTATGCTGAGGGCAGTATACTCGCGGCAGCATGAGGGCGAGGTGGGGGGGGGGCGGCCGCGGCGCCGCGCCCGTCACCGCAGGCGCTCCCGCAGGCGCTCGAAGGTCGTCAGGTCGAGCGCCTCGGCGCGCACCCGCGGGTCGAGGCCGAGCTCGGCCAGCGCCGCGTCGACGCGCTCCGCGGGGTAGCCGGCGTATAGCAGGTTGCGCTTGAGCGTCTTGCGGCGGTGGGCGAACCCCTGGTGGATCAGCGCGAACAGCTCCGGGTCGGGCTCGGCCGCCGGGTCGACGTCGACCCGCACCACCGCCGAGGTGACCTTGGGCGGCGGGAAGAACGCCCCCGGGGGCACCAGCCGCACCGTGCGGGCGCGCCCGAAGCGCGCCACCAGCAGCGAGAGCGCGCCGTAGGCGGGCTCCTCGGGCTTCGCCGTGAGGCGGTCGGCCACCTCGCGCTGCACCAGGAACACCAGCCGCGAGAAGCGCCCCGACTCGAGCGCGCGCGCGACGATGGCGGTGGCGACGTTGTAAGGCAGGTTGGCGACGAGCTTGGCGCCCTGGGGCAGGCGCGCGAGGTCGAAGCGCATGGCGTCGCCCTCCACCACCTCCACGCTCCCGGCGCCGGGCAGGCGCTCCAGGTCGGCGAGCGTCTCCGCCAGCACCGGCAGCAGGCGCCGGTCGAGCTCGACGCTCGTGACGTGGGCGCCGCGCTCGGCCAGGGCGTGGCTGAGCACCCCCAGCCCCGGGCCCACCTCGAGCACGCGGTCGCCGGGCGCGAGCTCGGCGGCGTCGACGATCGCCCGCAGGGCCGCCTCGTCGACGAGGAAGTTCTGCCCGAAGCCCTTGTCGGCGCGCAGGCCGTGGCGCTCCAGCAGCTCCGCGACGCGCGAGCGCGCCGTCAGCGGCTTACGTGGACCGGGGTCGCTCATGCGGCGCGGACGGCGCCGGCGGCGCGCAGGCGGGAGCGGCGCTCAGCTGGCGTGGACGCGGACCGCTTCGTCGAGCTGCTCCTCGGCCGCCTGCAGGTCGATCTGCTGCACCACGGCGAGCTCGCTGGCGAGCATGCTGCGGGCGGTGTCGAGCACCTCGCGCTCGGTGGCGGCCAGGCCCTTCTCGACGTCGCGCTTGGCGAGCACGCCGATGAGGCGCGCCAGGTCGTAGGCGCTGCCGCCGGCGAGGATCTCCTGCTCGGCGCGGAAGCGCGGCGGCCACTGCGCCGGCAGGGTGAGGTCGGCCTCGCGGACGGCCTCGAAGAGACGCGGGATCTCGTCGGGGCCGACGGTGTGGCGCAGGCCCACCTCCTCGCCCTTCCTGAGGGGGACGAGCACCTCCATGTCGCCACGGATGAACACGACCTTGAGGTACTCCTGCTTCTCGCCGAGGACCACCCGCGTGGTGCGCTCCTCGACGACCCCTGCCCCTTGGGAGGGGTAAACCACGTGGTCACCCACATCGAAGGTCACAATGTAGCCAGAGTACCATAGGGTCTGGGGGCCACGGCGTGCTGAAGTTCGCGCCTCCGACGGGGCGCGGGGCCGCCGCGCGGGCGCCTCAGCTCAGCCCGATGAACGGCGCCCACTCCTTGTAGGTCAGGAACGACCAGAGCGTCACGCCGGCGAAGGCCGTCACCGCTCCGGCCAGCGTCATGGTGCCCTGCGCCTCGCGGTCGCCGCGGCGGCTGAAGAGCCAGCCCACCAGGGCGCCGAACAGCGCCGCCGCCACCACGGTGAGCAGGTCGGGCTCGGCGCCGGCGGCGGGGCCCACGCTGCGCGCGTAGACGACGCCGGCAGCCACCACCGGCAGCGCGCCGAGCACCAGCCCGGTGACCATCGCGCCGCGCGGCCGCCGCACGAAGCGCGCCAGCAGCGGCGCCAGCGCCAGGAACAGCGGCACCAGCGCCACCCCGAACACCACGCCCACCAGCACCGCGGTCAGCGCCTGGCCGAAGAGCTCGTCCCACATGTGCCACGGGCTCCAGCCCATCGCCGCCGCCACGCGGTCGCGCCAGCCGAGCGCGATGGGGGTGCGGTCGTCGGTGGCGTACACCTCGATGGCGCCGCCCTGGGCGCGGCCGAACCAGGCCAGCGCCTCGACGCCGCCGGCCGCGGCGAAGGCGGCGCTCTCGATCGTCACCGGCGACCAGGCGACGTTCAGCGCCTCGCGCGCCGCCACGTCGCTGCGTACCACGCTGCCGCCCGTGACCCAGTAGACGTGGGGCCAGGCCGCGCCGATGGGGCGCCCCCGCCCCAGCGGGGCGCTGGGGGCGCCGGCCACCGGGCCGTCGGCGCCGGCGCGCAGCTCGGTGAGGCGTAGGTCGGCCTCGGCGTCGGGCCACAGCGCCGCCACGGCGGGCAGCGCGGCGTCCGCGGTCGCGGGCGCCAGCAGCGCCACGCGCTGGCGCTCGTCCTCGACGTTGGCCTCGCCCAGCCCGACCACGCCGGCGAGGGCCGCGGCGCCGGCCGGCAGGTGGCCCACGAAGGCGTCCCACTCGGAGACGAGGCCGAACTCGCCGCGCTCGTTCTTGCCCTCGAGCCAACCGAACCACACCCCGTCGGCGGCCGGCAGCAGGCCCAAGCCGCGCTGGGTGAGGGCGGTGCGGTAGACCACCAGGTCGTCGCCGCCCGCCAGGGGCACGAGCCGCAGCTGGCCCTCGCCGTCGCGCCGGAAGAGGCCCGCGGCCCACGCCTCGCCCTGGAACGAGAAGAGGGTGAGGTCGATGATGAGGGCGTCCTGGAACAGCTCGCGGGTGGCGCCGGCGTGGTGCGCGAGGTAGTGGTAGACGCCGGTGCGGCGGTCGCGCGTGACCCAGGTGACGGTGAGCTCGTCGCCCAGGTAGGCGGCGCTCACGGTGCGCACGTCGTCGGACGCGGCGACCAGCACCGGGGCGGCGGTGCCGGCCGCGGAGCGGTCGGCGCGCCACACCCCCTCGCGGCCGGCCCACACCGTGGTGGTGGTGGCGCCGTCGGGGCTCACGGCCACGGCGACGCTGGCGGCGGTGGCGCGGGCCTCCTGCTGCGCGGGGCGGCCGAAGCCGCCGGCGGCGGCGTAGGGCTGCGCGGCGGCGCCGCCCCACAGGCCCAGCAGGCAGAGGAACGGCAGCACGACCCGCGACCGGAGCGGACGCATGAGCACGGTTCTGGTCAGCAACATCACCTCAGTGAAACACCTTCCGGCGTCAGGCGTCGGCCTTGGCGGCCGCCGGCGCCCGGCGGCGCCCCTTGCCGGCGGCCTGGGCGCTGGGCGGCGCCTGGCCGGGGATCTGCGGCAGGTTCACCTCGCGGCCCTGCAGGCGCGCCTCGATCTCGCGGATGCGGTCGCGCACGGCGGCGGCGCGCTCGAAGTCGAGGCTCTCGGAGGCGGCCCACATCTCGTTCTCCAGGGTGGCGAGCTCCTGGCGCAGGTCGTCGAACACCAGCTCGCGCTCCCAGGGGTCGAGGGCGGGCGCGGCCTCGGCGTGCTCCTCGTCCTCGCCGCGGATCACGTCGTGGACGCGCTTGCGCACCGACTCGGGGGTGATGCCGTGGAGCTCGTTGTACGCCAGCTGCTTCTCGCGGCGGCGGTTCGTCTCGTCGATGGCGGCCTGCATGGCGTCGGAGGTCTCGTCGGCGTAGAGGAACACCTCGCCGTTGACGTTGCGGGCGGCGCGGCCGATGGTCTGGATCAGCGAACGCTCGCTGCGCAGGAAGCCGGTCTTGTCGGCGTCGAGGATCGCCACCAGGCTCACCTCGGGCAGGTCGAGGCCCTCGCGCAGCAGGTTGATGCCCACCAGCACGTCGAAGTGGCCGAGGCGCAGGTCGCGGATGATGACCTGACGCTCGACCGCGTCGATGTCGGAGTGCATGTAGCGCACCCGCACGCCCTGGCTGGCCAGGTACTCGGTGAGGTCCTCGGCCATCTTCTTGGTGAGGGTGGTGACCAGCACGCGCTCGCCCTTCTCGGCGCGCGCGCGGGCGGCGAACAGCAGGTCGTCGATCTGGCCCCGGCTCGGCTTGACCGTGACCTCCGGGTCGACGAGGCCGGTGGGGCGGATGACCTGCTCGGCCACCTGGTCGGACATGCCCACCTCGCGCTCGGTGGGGGTGGCCGACACGAACACCACCTGGCCCACCTTGGCGAGGAACTCCTCCTCGGTGAGCGGGCGGTTGTCGAGCGCCGCCGGGAGGCGGAAGCCGTAGTCGACGAGCGTCTGCTTGCGCGCGCGGTCGCCGTTGAACATGCCGCGGATCTGCGGCAGCATCACGTGCGACTCGTCGAGGAAGGTGATGAAGTCGTCGGGGAAGTAGTCGAGCAGCGTGTTGGGCGCGCTGCCCGGCGGCCGCCCCTCGAGGTAGCGCGAGTAGTTCTCGATGCCGTTGCAGTAGCCCAGCGTGCGCAGCATCTCGAGGTCGTAGTTGGTGCGCTCGCGCAGGCGCTGCTCCTCGAGGAGCTTGCCGCTCTCCTTGAAGAACGCCAGGCGCTCGGCGAGGTCGTGCTCGATCTGCTGGATGGCGGGCTGCAGCTTCTCGAACGGCGTCACGTAATGCTTGGCGGGGAAGACGGTGGCCTTGTCAAGCTCGGCCGTCTCGTCGCCCGTGACCGGGTCGATCATGGTGATGCGGTCGACCTCGTCGCCCCACAGCTCGATGCGCAGCGGCTGCTCCTCGTAGGCGGCCCACACCTCGATGACGTCGCCGCGGGCGCGGAAGCGACCGGCCGCCAGCTCGACGTCGTTGCGCTCGTACTGCTGCCGCACCAGGGTGGCGAGGATCTCGTCGCGCGGCAGCTTCTTGCCCACGTCGACCAGCAGGTGGAGGTTCTGGTACTCCTCGGGCGAGCCCAGGCCGTAGATGGCCGACACCGACGCCACCACGATCACGTCGCGCCGCGTGAGCAGGCTGCGGGTGGTGGAGTGGCGGAGCCGCTCGAGCTCCATGTTGATGTTGGCGTCCTTCTCGATGAACAGGTCGCGCGACGGCACGTACGCCTCGGGCTGGTAGTAGTCGTAGTAGGAGATGAAGAACTCGACGGCGGCGTCGGGGAAGAAGTCGCGGAACTCGGCCGCCAGCTGCGCCGTGAGCACCTTGTTGGGCGCCAGGATCAGCGCCGGCCGCTGCATCTCCTCGATGATCTTGGCCATCGTGAAGGTCTTGCCGGTGCCGGTGGCGCCGAGCAGCGTCTGGAAGCGCAGGCCGTCGTTCAGGCCCTCGACGAGGGCGCCGATCGCTTCGGGCTGGTCGCCTTTCGGGGTGAACGAGGTATGTACCTTCAGCGGCATGACCCCTCATGCTACTCGGCCGGGGTGCGTGGGCGGCCGTGCAGGGCTACCGGCGGGTCGCGGCCTCCTTGGCCTGCACGGCGAACTGGCGCCGGAACAGGTCGGCGTAGAGCCCGCCCGCCGCCAGCAGCTGCTGGTGGGTGCCGCGCTGCACCACCCGGCCCTCGTCGAGCACCACGATCTCGTCGGCGCCGAGCACGGTGGCGAGCCGGTGGGCGATCACGAAGGTGGTGCGGCCGCGCCTCAGCGCCTCCAGCGCCGCCTGCACCAGCGCCTCCGACTCGCTGTCGAGCGAGCTGGTGGCCTCGTCCAGCACCAGGATGCGCGGGTCCTTGAGCAGCGCACGGGCGATGGCGATGCGCTGGCGCTGCCCGCCCGAGAGCTTCACGCCGCGCTCGCCCACCTGGGTGGCGTAGCCCTCCGGCAGCTGGCGCACGAAGCCGTCGGCGTTGGCGGCGCGGGCGGCGGCCACCACCTCCGCCTCGCTGGCGTCGGGGCGGCCGTAGCGGACGTTGTCCAGCACGCTGCCCGAGAACAGCTGCGTCTCCTGCGGCACCACGCCGACGAGGCCGCGCAGGTCGCGCAGCGCCAGCTCGCGCAGGTCGACGCCGTCGAGCAGCACGCGCCCCGCCTGCGGGTCGTAGAAGCGCGACACCAGGCTCACCAGCGTGCTCTTGCCGGCGCCGCTGGGACCGACCAGCGCCACGGTGGCGCCGGGCGCGACGTCGAGCGAGACGCCGTGGAGCACCGGGCGCCCCTCGGCGTACGCGAAGGTGACGTCCTCGAACGTCACGCGCCCCCGCACGCGCTCGAGCCTGACGGGCGCGGCGGGCTCCGCGAGCTCCGGGCGCAGGTCGAGGAGCTCGAAGATGCGGCGCGAGGCGCCGATCGCCTCCTGCAGCTGGGCCCACAGGCCGGTGAAGGTGCCCACCGAGCCGGCCACGAACAGGGTGATGAGCAGGAAGGCCATCAGGTCGCCGAGCTGCAGGGCGCCGCCCACCACCAGGCGCCCGCCGTACCACAGCACCACGCCCACGCCGGCGAAGCCGAACAGCACCACCGCCGGGACGAACAGCGCCCGCAGCCGCACGCGCCGCAGCGCCTGGCCGAACGAGGCGTCGATGGCGTCGGCGTAGCGGCGGCGCTCGAGCGGTTCGGCGGTGAACGACTTCACCACGCGGACGCCGCTGATGGCCTCCTCGGCGTAGGCGTTCGCCTCGGCCACCAGGTCCTGGTAGCGCGTGCTGACGCGCCTCAGGCCGCGCCCGAAGAAGGCGGCCGCGAACGCCACCGCCGGCACCACCAGGAGCATCACCAGGGTGAGGCGCGCGTGGAGCGCGAACAGCACCACCAGCCCGCCCACCAGCGTGATGCCCTGGTTCACGAGCTGCGCCAGCGCCTGCGACACGGCCGCCTGCACGGTGGCCACGTCGGAGGTCAGGCGCGAGGTGATCTCGCCGGTGCGGCGCTCCTCGAAGAAGCGCACCGGCTGCGTGAGCAGGTGGGAGAAGAGCTCCTTGCGCAGGTCGGCCACCACCGCCTCGCCGACCCGCCCCAGCTGGTAGACGCGCAGGAAGTTGAAGCCCGCCTGGAGCAGCATCAGGCCGGCCAGCAGGAGCGCCGTGCGGTCGAGCGCCGCCCGAGCAGACCCGGCGCCGCCGGCGAGGGCGCCGTTGAGCAGGTCGCGCACCACCAGCGGCGCGGCCAACCCCAGCAGGCTGGCGATCCCCACCGCCACGATGCCCACCAGCAGCCGCCCGCGGTACGGCCGCAGGTAGCCGAACAGGCGCGCCAGGCGCTGGCGGTCGGCGGTGTCAGGGAGCCCGCGGCGGGGGGCCGGCGGGCGCGGGGTCACGTCGTCGGGGGAGCTCGCTGGCACGGCCCAAGGGTACACTGCTCGGGCAGACACCGAGGAAGCGGCGAAGCATGCCGTTGGGGAGAGGACCGTGACCGAGCAACCCGCGACCGGCCCGAGCGAGCGGCCGCTCTGGACGCCCGACGCGGCGCGCGTGGCGGCGAGCGCCATGGAGGCGTTCCGGCGCGAGGCGGAGGCCGCGCTGGGCCGCGCGCTGCCCGGCTACGACGCGCTGCACGCCTTCAGCGTGGCGGAGCCCGAGCGCTTCTGGCGGCTGCTGGCCGACCACCTGCGCCTGCCGTTCGCGGCGCGCGGCGACGTCGTGCGCTCGGCCGACCCCATGCCGCGCACGCGCTGGTTCGAGGGTTACACGCTCAACTACGCCCGCGCGCTGCTCTACCCGCCCGAGCTGCCGGACGAGACGGCGCCCGCGCTGGTGGGCGTCACCGAGGCGGGGCACGAGCGCCGCCTCGACTGGCGCGAGCTGCGCCGCCTGGTGGCGCGCGTGCAGGCCGGCCTGCTGCGCGCCGGGGTGGGGCGCGGCGACGCGGTGGCCGCCTACGCCGCCAACGTGCCCGAGACGGTGGCGCTGCTGCTGGCCAGCGCCGGGCTAGGGGCGGTGTTCACCTCGTGCTCCCCCGACTTCGGCGCCGAGGCGGCGGCCGCGCGCTTCGCGCAGCTGCGCCCCAAGCTGCTGTTCGCCTCGGCCGCCTACCGCTACGGCGGCAAGCGCTTCGACACCGCCGCGGCGGTGTCGGCGCTGGCGGGGGGCCTGCCCGGGCTCGAGGCGGTGGTGACGCTGCCCTACCCGGGCGAGGCGGAGCCGGAGCTCGAGGAGGCGACGACGTGGGAGGCTTGGCTGGCCGCGGGCCCGGCGCCCGACGAGCCCATCACCGAGCCGCTGCCCTTCGACCACCCGCTGTACGTGCTCTACTCGTCGGGCACCACCGGCCTGCCGAAGGCGATGGTGCACCGCGCGGGCGGCACGCTCCTCACCCACCTGAAGGAGCTGCGGCTGCACTCCGACGTGCGCCCCGGCGACGTGGCCTACTACTTCACCACCTGCGGCTGGATGATGTGGAACTGGCTGGTCTCGGCCCTGGGGGTGGGCGCCACCGTGGTGCTCTACGACGGCTCGCCCGCCTACCCCGAGCCGGAGGCGCAGTTCGCCCTGGCCGCGCGGCTGGGGGTGACCTTCTTCGGCACCAGCGCCCGCTTCATCGGCGAGCTGCAGGCGCGCGGCGCGCGGCCGGGCGCGGCGCACGACCTGGGCCGCCTGCGCACGCTCGCCTCGACCGGCTCGCCGCTGTCGCCCGACGCGTTCCGCTACGTCTACCGCGCGGTCGAGCAGGACCTGCACCTGGCGAGCATCTCCGGTGGCACCGACATCGTCAGCTGCTTCATGCTGGGGGTGCCCACCCTGCCGGTGTACGCGGGGCAGATCCAGCGCCCGGGCCTGGGCGTCGACCTGCGGGTGCTCGACGAGGCGGGCGCCGAGGTCGTCGGCCGCCCCGGCGAGCTGGTGTGCGCCCAGCCGCTGCCCTCGATGCCGCTGCGCTTCCTGAACGACGACGGCTTCGAGCGCTACCTGGCCGCCTACTTCGAGCGCTACCCCGGTCTGTGGTGCCACGGCGACCTGGTCGAGCGCACGCCCGAGGGCGGCATCGTGGTGTACGGCCGCTCCGACGCCACCCTCAACCCCGGCGGGGTGCGCATCGGCACCGCCGAGATCTACCGCCCGCTGGAGCGCCTGCCCGAGGTGGTCGAGGCGGTGGCGGTGGGCAAACGCGTGGGCGCCGACCAGGAGGTGTGGCTGCTGGTGGTGCTGGCGCCTGGCGCGGCGCTCGACGAGGCGCTGGCGGGGCGCATCCGCGACGCCGTGCGCCGCGGCGCCTCGCCGCGCCACGTGCCGCGGCGCGTGATCGACGTGCCGCAGCTGCCGCGCACGCGCAGCGGCAAGGCGATGGAGCTGGCGGTGGCGCGGCTGGTCAACGGCCAGGCGGTGCCGAACCTCGAGGTGATGGCCAACCCCGGCTCGGTGGCGCTGATCGAGGCGCGGCTGCGCGAGCTGGGCCTGCTCTGAGCGCGGCGCGCCCGCTCGTGCGGGCCCAGCTCAGCCCTTGACGGCCCCGGCGGTGAGCCCCGCCACGATGCGCTGCTGGAACAGCAGCACCAGCACCACCAGCGGCACGGTGACGATCACCGCCGCCGCCATGATCTCGCCGAACGGCTCCTGGCGCGCCACCTCGCCGGTGAACAGCGCGATGGCCACCGGCACGGTGCGCGATGGCGGGTCGATGATGGTGAAGGTGAGGGCGAACAGGTACTCGTTCCACGCCTGGATGAACGCCAGCAGGCCGGTGGTGACGAGCGCGGGCGCCGTCAGCGGCAGCAGCACGTGCCGGAACGCCTGGAACAGCGTGGCGCCGTCGACCTGCGCCGCCTGCAGCAGCGAGTCGGGCAGGCCGCGGAAGAAGGCGGTGAGCACCCACACGGTGAACGGCAGCGTGAACAGCATGTAGGAGAGGATCATGCTGGGGATCGCGGGCATGCCCAGCACGCGGATGACGGCGTACAGCCCGGCCAGCACCGCGATCTGCGGGAACATGGTCATGGCCAGGATGACGTAGAGCGAGGGCGCCTTGCCCTTGAAGCGCATCTTGCCCAGCGCGTAGCCGGCGAAGGCGCCCACCACCAGCGACAGCAGCGTGACGCTGGAGGCCACCAGCGTCGACACGCCCATGGCGCGCACGAAGCGGTCGTTGCTGAGCACCGACCGGAAGTTCGTGAGCACCGGCTGGTCGGGCCACAGCGTGGCGGGGGTGCGGATGAGCTCCGCCTGCGTCTTGAGCGCCGACACGATCGCCCAGTAGAACGGGAACATCAGGTACACGAAGATGACGGCCACCAGCAGCCAGAAGAACACCTGGCCCACGACGCGCGCGGGCTTGACCCTCCGCCTCATCGGGTGTCCACCCTCAGCATGCGGATGTAGATCAGCGCGAAGACGAAGATGATCACGAAGATCACCATCGACGCCGCCGACGACATCCCGAGGTCGCGGCGGCTGACGAGCATGTCCTGCGCGAAGCTGGCCATCGAGTAGCGCTGGTTGCCGAGCACCACCTGGAAGATGTCGAAGACGCGCAGCGAGTCGAGGGTGCGGAAGATCAGCGCCACCGCCAACGTGGGACGTAGCAGCGGCACGGTGATGCGGAAGAAGCGGCGCAGCGGGCCGGCGCCGTCGACCTTGGCGGCCTCGTAGATGTCGGAGGGGATGGTGGCGAGCCCGGCGAGGAGCAGCAGCGCCATGAACGGCGTGGTCTTCCAGACGTCCATCATGATCATGCTGGGCAGCTGCAGCGTGGGGTTGCCGAAGAAGTCGGTGCGCCCTTCGCTGAGGCCCAGGTAGCTGCCGACGGTGTTGAACAGGCCGGCGCGCGTGGGCTGCAGCATCCACTCCCAGATGCGCGCGGAGACCACCGTGATCACGGCCCACGGCACCAGCATGGCGGCGCGCATCAGCCCGCGGCCGGGGAAGTTGCCCGCCAGCGTCAGGGCGATGATCATGCCCAGCACGGTCTCGAAGAACACCGCCACCACCGTGAACACCACCGTGTCCCAGACGGCGCGGATGAACTCGGCCGACACCGCGCCCAGCACGTAGCGCTTGCCGAGCAGCGAGAACTGGAACACCTGGCGGAAGCGTTGCGGCTGCCGCGGCAGCACCGACACCCAGCTCTCGTACTGCACCTGGCCGTCGCGCAGCACCGGCTCGCCGTCCTCGTCGAGTCGCGGCGGCAGCTCCTTGATGGTGAAGGCGAAGAGCGCGCGGTAGTTGTCGAGGCCCACGAAGCGCGTCTCGGTGGAGCTGGCGAACTTGGCGTTGGTGAAGCTCGAGTACACGACCTGAGCGAACGGGTAGAGGGCGATGACCGCCAGGATCACGAACGTGGGCGACAGCAGCAGCCACGCGGTGCGCTGCTCGACGCGCACGAGCCGCGACGGAGGGCGGCGCTTCGGCGTCGGGGTTACGGAGGCGGCCGCCTCCAGCCCGTTGGCGTTCTCCATCCTTCACTCCACTTCGGATTCGTCGTGTCCGAGCTTAACAGATGGCCGAACGCAGGGGGCCGGGCGCCCGAAAGCGCCCGGCCCCGTCGCCGATCGGGTGTGAGGCTCAGTCGGCGGTGGGTGCGCCGGTCTCGAGGCCGGTGATGTCCTGGATGTCGGCCTCGGCGATGGCCATGGCGTCGGCGGCGGTCTCGGTGCCGGTCAGCACGCTGTGCACCGCGGTGTAGAAGGCGCGCGACACGGCGGCGTAGTCGGGGGCCGACACGGTGGAGGGGCGCGCCACGGCGTTGATGAAGACGTCGTAGAGGCTGCCGAAGAACGGCACCGCTTCCAGGACCTCGGCGTCCTCGTAGAGCGCCATGATCGTGGGGTTGAGGCTGCCCTCGACGGCGCGGATCTTCTGCTCCTCGTAGGAGGCCATGAAGAGCGCGACGTCGGCGGCGACCTCGGGGTTGGCCGAGTAGCGCGAGACGGCCAGCTGCCAGCCGCCGAGCGTGGCGGCGGGCGAGCCGCCGGGGCCGGCGGGCAGCGGGCTCACGTCGAAGTTCCCGGCGATGGCGCTGTCGGCGGCGTTGCCCAGGCTGTAGGCGTACGGCCAGTTGCGCATGAAGGCGGCGTTGCCCGCCTGCCACATGTTGCGTGCCTCCTCCTCGCCGAAGCTGGTGACGCCGTTGGGGGAGATGGTGCCCACCCAGCTGGCGGCCAGCTCGACGGCGTCGATGGCCGCCGGGTTGTTGATGGTGATGACGCCCTCGGGGCTGATGATGCTGCCGCCGCCGAACGACGCCACCCACTCGAGGGCGTCGCAGGTGAGGCCCTCGTAGGAGTTGCCCTGCCACACGTAGCCCCAGAAGTCGGGGTTGCCCGCGGCGCGCTCGCCGTCCTGGATGGTCTGCGCCATCTCGGTCAGCTCCTCCCAGGTGGTGGGAGGGCCGTCGTAGCCGTACTTCTCGAGCAGGTCCGTGCGGTAGTAGAGCAGGCCGGCGTCGGTGAACCAGGGGATGCCGACCAGGCGGCCGTCGACGGTGTTGTTCTCGATGATGGCCGGGAAGTGCTCGTCGGCGACCTCGCGGGCGCCGTACTCGTAGAGGTCGACGAAGTGCTCGGCCAGGTCGCCGGGCCAGATCACGTCGATCTGGAACACGTCGACCTCGGGCGACCGCGCCTCGAACAGCTGCAGGTAGACCGACAGGCGGTTGTCGGAGAGGTCGGGCGTCTCGAGGACGTTGACCGTGACGCCGGGGTTCTGCTCCATGTAGCGCTGCGCGGCGGCCCGGGTGAGCTCCAGCTCCTGCCCGACGGCCCCGGCCGCGACCGTGATGGTCGTCTGCGCGAACGCCGCGCTGCCGAGCAGGAGGACGAGAAGGGCGTAAAGGCTACGCTTCATCGTTGCACCTCTCTTCCGTGGCGCCGGGCCCCGGCCGCGGTGGCCGTGCGGCCGCGCCACGCACATGACCTGCGCCTGGCTCGAGGCGCGCCCGCGCCGGTCGGCGTGGCGACCTCGAGATCCGCTGTGTCATGCGACTGAGGAGATTGTAACAGCCGGCGGCTTTTGTGCGGCTGAGCCGTCACGTCCGGCTACACAGGGCGCGCGGCGCCGCGTGATGAGGGGCCGGCGCCTAGAAGCTGCGGCCCAGCAGCTTGCTGACCTGCCGCTGCAGCGTGACCTCGTGGAACGGCTTCACCAGCGTCTCGGCGCGCGGCAGGCGGCGGAAGAGGCTGCCGCGCGGCGGCTTGTCGACGAGCAGCAGCACCGGCAGGTGGCCGTGGGCGCCGCTCTTGCGCACCTCGCGCACCACGTCCCAGGCCACGCCCTCCTTGTCCTCGTCGACGACCAGCGCCTGCGGGTGGTGCGACTCGATGCGCTCGAGCGCCTCGTCGTAGACCGCGGTCAGCTCCACGCGCATGCCGGCGCGGTGCAGCGTGAGCCTCAGCAGCCGCCCCAGCGCTTCGGAGGGGGTCACCACCAGCACCAGCGGCTCGTCGGCGGGGTAGGGCGCCTGCTCCACCACCCCCAGCGACGCCAGGGTGGCGAGCAGGTGGAACACCTTGCGCTCGCTCATGTCGATCTCGGCGGCGATGCTGCGCGCCGAGCGGCGCCCGTCGACGTGCCCCAGCACCTCCCAGCCGCCCGCCGGCAGCTCCACGGCGGTGGGGTCGCCGCTGCGCAGGAACACCGCGTCGGGGGAGACGCCGTCCTCGTAGGCGTGGAGCCCGTGCACCACCTGCATCAGCAGCGCCAGCGCGTCGATGCCGTCGCCGGCCGGCACCTGCGAGGCGTCGTTGGCGGGCGGCGTGAACTCGAAGCTGCCGTCGGTCCAGCTCATCAGCTCGGTGAGGACCTCGAGCGCCTGCAGCTCGACGGCGGCCAGCAGGTCGTCCTCCTCGATGTAGCCGAGCTCCACGGCCATGCGCCCCAGCAGCGTGCCGGGGCTCTCGTGGCGCTGGCGCTTGAGCAGCTCCTGCACGTCGTGGAACGTCAGCATGTCCATGCGCACCATGATCTCGCCGAGGTGGTTGCCGGGCGTCATGTGGGCGTAGGAGATGCGGCCGAGGTCGAAGTAGATGCGCGCGCGGGCTTCGAAGCGGGTGAGGGTCATGATGCCCGACTTCTGGCTGTTGGCGATCAGCTGGAACATGTCGGTCAGGGGCAGGTTCTTGAGGCTGCCCTGGATCATGCCGCGCCCCCCTTGGCGGGCTCGTCGAGGAGCCCCAGGTCGCCCTGCGCGCGCGCCGGCGGCGTGACCCCGAGGTGCAGGTAGGCGGCGTCGGTGGCCACGCGCCCGCGCGGCGTGCGCATCAGCAGCCCGCGCTGGATGAGGAACGGCTCGTAGACCTCCTCCAGCGTGGCGCGGTCCTCGCCGACGGCCGTGGCCAGCGTGTCGAGGCCGACCGGCCCGCCGGCGAACTTGCGCACGATGGCGTCGAGGATGGCGCGGTCGCGGCGGTCGAGGCCCTCGCTGTCGATGCCGAGCGCGTCGAGCGCGCTGCGGGCGCGCGCCAGCGAGATGCGCTCGTCGCCGGCCACCTGGGCGTAGTCGCGCACGCGTCTGAGCAGCCGCTTGGCGATGCGCATGGTGCCGCGCGAGCGGTGGCCGATCTCGAGGGCGGCGTCGTCGTCGAGGGCGTAGCCCAGCTGCCCGGCGTCGCGCTGGATGCCCAGCGCCAGCTCGGCGTCGGAGTAGTACTCGAGGTGTTCGATGATGCCGAAGCGGCTGCGCAGCGGGCCGGTGATGAGGCCCGGGCGCGTGGTGGCACCCACCAGGGTGAACCGCGGCAGCTCGAGGCGGATGGAGCGCGCCGCCGGCCCCTGGCCCAGCACGATGTCGATCTTGAACTCCTCCATCGCCGGGTAGAGGTGCTCCTCGGCGACGCGGCCCAGGCGGTGGATCTCGTCGATGAACAGGACGTCGCCGGGCTCGAGGGCGTTGGTCAGGATGGCGGCCAGGTCGCCGGGCTTCTCGATGGCGGGGCCCGACGTGACGCGGATGCCGACCCCCAGCTCGAAGGCGATGATGTGCGCCAGCGTGGTCTTGCCCAGGCCGGGAGGGCCGTAGAGCAGCACGTGGTCGAGCGCCTCGCGGCGGTCGCGGGCGGCCTCCAGGTACACCTCGAGCTTGCGCTTGAGGCGGCTCTGACCCACGTAGTCGGCCAGGGAAGCGGGCCGTAGACGTGCTTCATCCACGCCCGCGAGCGTACCACGCCCCCTCGCCGGCGCCGTTCCCGAGCGCTACCGGCCCGCCGCGGTGGGGTACGCTTTACGGGTTCACGGGCCAGGCACGTGCCCGTGACCCGGGCGGGGCGGCCCGCCCAAGCCGCCCCGCCCCAGGAGGGTTCTTGCATGCAGACTCATCGGGTCCGCGTCGGCGACCAGGAGCGCGAGCTACCGGTAGTGAACGTCGGCGACGTCTCCGTCGCGCTCCTCAACCTGCTCGGCGACACCGCCCTCACCGAGGCCGCCGCCGAGGAGCTGGTCAAGCGCCTGCCGCACGGCGTGCAGACGCTGGTCACGCCCGAGGTGAAGGCGGTGCCGCTGGCGCACGCCATGAGCGTGCGGTCCGGCCTGCCCTACGTGGTGGCGCGCAAGACCGAGAAGCCGTACATGGTGGGCTCCGTGAAGAAGACGGTGGTGAGCATCACCACCGGCAAGCCGCAGGAGCTCGTCATCGACGGCTCCGACATCGAGAAGCTCGATGGCAAGCGCGTGGCGATCGTCGACGACGTCGTGTCGACCGGCGGCACCCTCACGGGCCTGGTCGAGCTGCTCACGGAGGTGGGCGCCGAGGTGGTGGCCACCCTGGTGGTGTTCACGGAAGGGGAGGCGCGCGACGACGTAATCGCGCTCGGCCACCTGCCGCTCTACCCTAAATAAGATAGGTACCACTGAGGCGGGAAGGTGAGCATGTCTGACGCCAAGGAGAAGATCCGCGAACGGCTGGACATCGCCGAGGTGGTGGGCGAGGTGGTGGCCCTGCGCCCCGCCGGTCGCGGCCAGTTCAAGGGCCTGTGCCCCTTCCACGACGAGAAGACGCCGAGCTTCCACGTGCACCAGGACCGCGGCTTCTTCTACTGCTTCGGCTGCCAGGCCAAGGGCGACCTCTTCGACTTCGTGATGCGCACGCGCTCGATGTCGTTCCCCGAGGCGCTGAAGCTGCTCGGCGACCGCGCCGGGGTGGAGGTCGGGCCGCCGTCGCCCAAGGAGGGGCAGCGGCGCGACCTGCTCGACGTCAACAAGCTCGCCCTCGACCACTTCCGCGCCCACCTCGCCGGCCCCGCCCTCGAGTACCTCGAGGGCCGCGGCCTCACGCGCGACACCATCGACGCCTTCGAGCTCGGCTACGCCCCCGACGCCTGGGACGGCCTGCTCAAGGCGCTGCTCACCAAGGGCGTCGACTCCGACGACCTGGTGACCCTGGGGCTGGTGGTCGAGAACGAGCGCGGCCGGCGCTACGACCGCTTCCGCGGGCGCGTGATCTTCCCGATCCGCGACGCGCTGGGGCGGCTGGTGGGCTTCGCCGGGCGCGTGCTCGGCGACGGCACCCCCAAGTACCTAAACAGCCCCGAGTCGGAGCTGTTCCGCAAGGGCGAGCTGCTCTACGCCCTCGACAAGGCGCGCGCCGAGATCCGCAAGGGCGGCGAGGTGCTGGTGGTCGAGGGGTACATGGACGTCATCGCGCTGCACCAGGCGGGGTTCGGCAACGCCGTGGCCACCCTGGGCACGGCGCTCACCGCGGCGCACGCCGAGGCGCTGGCGCGGCTCGACGCCAAGCGCGTGCAGCTCGCCTTCGACTCCGACGAGGCGGGCCAGCGCGCCACGCTGGCGGGGCTCGACCAGACGGCCACGCGCCGCCTGCTGGTCAGCGCCGTCACGGTGCCGCACGGCAAGGACCCGGCCGACGCGGTGCTGGGCGGGCACGCCGACGAGTTCCGCGCGGCGCTGGCGCACGGCCTGTCGGAGGTGGAGTTCCGCTTCCGCCGCGTCGTCGAGCGCCACGACGCGCGCAGCCTCGAGGGCCAGCGCGCGGTGCTGGAGGAGCTCCAGGGCGTGCTGCGCCCCCGCGACCTCTTCGACCCGGTGGCCGCCGAGATGCGCCGCCTGGTCACCGAGCACCTGGGCATCGACGGCGCGCGCCTCGACGAGTGGCTCCAGAGCCGCGCCGGCCGCACCCCCAGCCTCACCGAGATGAAGGGCCTTCGGCGCCGCCGCCCGCACCTCGACCAGGCGTGGCGCCTGGAGCTCGAGGTGGTGGCGCTGCTGCTGATGGAGCCGCGCCACCTGCCGTCGCGCCTGGCGCGCGCGCTGTCGGAGCTGCCCGACGAGGAGAGCGGCCCGGCCATCCGCCGCTTCGCGGCGCTGGTCGAGGAGCGTGGCCACGACGTCGACGCGCTGCTGGCGGCCTACGCCGACCTCGACGAGGGGTCGGTGGTGTTCGAGCGCCTGTTCGGCCCGCAGGCCGACGACGAGGCGCGCATCGACGTGGAGGACCAGCTCGCCAAGGCGATGTCGCGGCTGCGCGAGTTCCACCTGGAGGGGCAGAAGGAGCAGGGGCGCAGCCGCCTGGCGGCGCGCCGCGAGGAGCTGCAGCGCTTGCTGGCCGCCGACGGCCTCGCCGAGGAGGAGCTGGCCGACGTCTACCGCGAGCTGCAGGAGATCCAGGCGGTGCTGGCCGCGCGCGACGCCGAGCGGCGTCTGCGGGTGCCGGCCTCCTACGCCCGCCAGCGCCGCAGGCGCACCGTCTGACGCCGCGATATGCGCGTCGCCAGCGGCTATCGCGAACATGAGAGGGACGTTTGTCCCAGATTGACACCCCCTAATGCCCTTGGTATGTTCATCCCCGACGCGTCAGGGGCGCCATCCGCCGCACGACCGCGTTTTTTTGTGTGCGTTCATCCACGTAAGCGTCCAACAGATCAGCCTGTAGCCGCACGCGTGTGGGTGGGCTGATCCCGGGAAGGAGGGCCGCTTGGAAGCTCAAGGGGAACGACTGCTCCAAGACCTGGTCAAACAGGAGAAGAGCCTGGTTCTCAAGGTCGAGGAAGCGAAGGCCAAGGCCAAGCTGACCATCGAGCAGGCGCAGGCCGAAGCCGCGCGCGTCCTCGAGGAGGCTCGCGCCAAGGCCGACGCCACCGCCAAGAGCGAGGCCGAAGCCGCCGCTGCCGAAGCGGCCAAGATCCGTGAAGAGGTGGTCAGCAGCGCCCGCGAGGCCGCCGAGGCCCTCGAGGCCAAGGCCACCGCCAACCGCGACGCCGCCGTCGTGCTGGTCATGGAGAAGGTCTTGCCATGATCGCTGAGATGGACCAGGTGCTGGTCGTCGGGCGCCGCAGCCTCGCCAAGCAGGTGCTGACCAGCCTCCAGAGCCTCGGGGTCGTGCAGATCGACGACCTGGAGGTGGCGGAGGCGGAGTCGACCCTGCGGCCGCTCGAACTGACCGGCGACGACCTGGTCGTCAAGGAGACCTGGGACCGCCTGGTGGCGCGTTCCGCGTCGCTGCTCGACATGCTCGGGCTGCGCCCCGAGCGGCTCGGCCGCGTCGAGGTGTCCACCGACCCCGCTGCGCTGGAAGCGGAGCTGAGCGGGCTCGCCGAGCAGGTGGAACGCCTGGTCGCCGAGCGCGCCGAGCTGCGCGACGAGCAGGAGCTGAGCGGCACCTACCTACCCCTGCTGCGCAACCTCGCCCCGCTGCTGGGGCCCCTCGACGACGCCCGCTACCTCGCCGGCGTCGCTTTCGTGGTGGCCGACAAGGAGCTGGCCGACGTGCAGGCGCGCCTCGCCGAGGAGTTCGGCCCCGGCTTCGCGCTGGCCAGCCGCCCCTACGACGGCGAGGCCCTGGTGGTGGCCGCGGTCCTGCGCAAGGACCTGGTCGCCTTCCGCACGGCCCTCGGGCGCCTCGGCGTCTCCGAGGCGCAGCTGCCCGAGCGCTACGCCGGCTACGGCGTCGCCAAGGCCGCGCACGTGATGGAGGAGCGCGCCCGCACGCACCCGCAGCGCCTCGAGACCATCGAGGCCGAGCTCGCGAAGCTCGCGCAGCAGCACGGCGCTCGCCTCGCCTCCATCCACCGCGTGGCGCGCAACCACCAGGACCGCTACGAGCGCATGGAGGACCTGGCCGAGGGCCGCTACTCGTTCGCGCTCAAGGGCTGGGTGCCCAGCGAGAACACCGGCAACGTCGTGGCGGCCCTCGAGCGCCAGTTCGGCTCCGACGTCGTCGTCGACACCCGCCCCGCCGACGCCCACCACGACGTGGGGGTGCCGGTGAAGTTCGAGAACCCGGCCTGGGTGCGCCCGTTCACGGGGCTCCTGGCGCTGTTCGCGCCGCCCAAGTACGGGAGCTTCGACCCGTCCTGGACGCTGGCCGTGTTCTTCCCGATGTTCTTCGGCCTCGTGGTCGGCGACTTCGGCTTCGGGCTGCTGTTCGCCCTGCTCGCCTGGGCGCTGC
>Ga0123332_1001597_pt1 | contig 22186 bp, 13 predicted proteins | sample BioC12SIPDNA_4_FD_89958 | JGI IMG/M metagenome (GOLD analysis project Ga0123332, IMG submission 89958) | Anaerobic biogas reactor microbial communites from Washington, USA - Biogas_R2_A C12 SIP DNA | ecosystem: Engineered > Bioreactor > Anaerobic > Unclassified | place: Washington, USA... | reverse complement strand
CTGCAGGTTCTGGTCGGCGGTGTAGGCGTGGATGGTGGTCATCAGGCCCTTGACGATGCCGAACTCCTCGTGCAGCACCTTGGCCATCGGGCCGAGGCAGTTCGTCGTGCAGGAGGCGTTGGAAATGATGTGGTGATTCTCCGGGTCGTAGTCAGCCTCGTTGACCCCGAGCACGACGGTGAGGTCCTCGTTCTTGCCGGGCGCGGAGATGATGACCTTCTTGGCGCCGCCGTCGATGTGGGCCTGGGCCTTGGTGGCGTCGGTGAAGATGCCGGTGGACTCGATGACGACGTCGGCACCCAGGTCGGCCCACGGCAGGGCCGCGGGGTCCTTCTCGGCGAACGCCCGGATCGTCTTGCCACCGACCGTGATGTCGTCCTCGGTGGAGGAGACCTCCTCGCTCAGCCGGCCCAGGATCGAGTCGTACTTCAGCAGGTGGGCGAGGGTCTCGTTGTCGGTGAGGTCGTTGACCCCCACGATCTCGATGTCGGCGCCCGAGGCGATGACAGCGCGAGCGAAGTTGCGGCCGATGCGGCCAAAGCCATTGATGCCTACGCGAACGGTCACTGGAACTGCCTCCTGATCTGGACCCGCGTGTGCAGGTCGTGTGGACGAACGTCTCACCCCCAAACCTAGGGGATGCGGGGTGCTGGCAACCACCCGGGCCTGACCGGTGATGCCCAGCGGATGGGATCCCGGGCGGGTGCGGTGTCGACCCGGGTCGAACGTCAGCCAACGCCGGACGCCGGAGCCGGCTCAGTCCTCGAGCATCTCCGGTGTCAGCCCCGCCTCGGTGCCCTCGATGCCCAGCTCCTCGGCGCGCTTGTCGGCCATGGCCAGCAGCCGGCGGATCCGGCCCGCGACGGCATCCTTGGTCATCGGCGGGTCGGCCACCTGACCGAGCTCCTCGAGCGAGGCCTGCTTGTGCTCGACCCGCAGCAGACCGGCCACCCGCAGGTGCTCCGGTGCCTCGTCACCCAGGATCTCCAGGGCACGCTCGACCCGGGCTCCGGCGGCCACGGCCGCGCGGGCCGACCTGCGCAGGTTGGCATCGTCGAAGTTCGCCAGGCGGTTGGCTGTGGCCCGCACCTCACGCCGCATCCGCCGCTCCTCCCAGGCCAGCACCGCCTCGTGGGCACCGAGCCTGGTGAGCATCGCACCGATGGCGTCCCCGTCGCGGATCACGACACGATCGACCCCGCGCACCTCGCGGGCCTTGGCCTGGATGCCCATCCTGCGGCCCGCTCCGACCAGTGCCAGGGCGGCCTCGGGGCCGGGGCAGGTGATCTCCAACGCGGACGAACGGCCCGGCTCGGTGATCGACCCGTGGGCCAGGAAGGCTCCGCGCCAGGCGGCCTCGGCGTCGCACACGGACGCGCCCACGATGCGCGGGGGCAGCCCGCGCACCGGACGACCCCGGTGGTCGATCAGCCCGGTCTGCCGGGCCAGGGACTCACCGTCCGAGGTGGCGCGCACGACGTAGCGGGTCCCCTTGCGGAGACCCCCGGGACCCATGACGACCATCTCGCTCGTGGAGCCGTAGACCTCGGCCATGAAGGCCCGCAGCCGACGGGCCACCTGCGCGGTGTCCACCTCTGCCTCGATGACGATGCGGCCGCCGATGATGTGCAGTCCCCCGGCGAACCGGAGCATCGTGGAGACCTCTGCCTTCTTGCAGCAGGTCTTGGTGACGGGGAGCCTGCTCAGCTCGTCCTTCACCCGGGCGGTCATCGCCATGGTGCCCCCCTTTGCGGTCCGGGTCGTGAATCGTCTCTCAGCCACCGAAGATCACGTCCCGGTAGGCCGCGGCCAACCGCAGGGTGTCGTGCTCCCTCGGTCTCCGCATCTTACGCACCGGCGTGACGACGAGCTCGGCGCCGACACCCTTGGCCACCTCCCGCAGCGACTGTTCCTCGCTGCGGACGACTGCCGGGTCGGCGACGACGTAGTCGAGGGTCAGGTCCGGGGCATGCGCGGAGAGCACCTCGATGTGCTCCGCCGGGGAGAAGCCCTGCGTCTCGTCGTCATCGAGCCCGACGTTGAGCGTGAGGATCCGTCGGGCGGGGGTGTGGACGAGCTCCTCCTGGAGCTGCGGCACGAGCAGGTGCGGCATCACCGAGGTGAACCAGGACCCCGGACCGAGGATCACCCAGTCGGCCAGCTTGATCGCCTCCAGCGCGTCCCTCGACGCCGGCGGCTCCTCGGGCACGATGCGCACGCTCATCACCCGTCCCGGGGTCGCCGCCACCCGCGACTGGCCCTTGACGACCGACATCTCCTCGGGCTCGCGCGGGTCGGCGCCCAGCACCGTCGCCTCGATGTCCAGGGGCACCTCGCACATGGGCAGCACCCGCCCCCGGGTGTTCAGCAGCCGACCCACCAGGTCCAGCCCCCGGACCGGGTTGTCCAGCAGCTCCCACAGGCTCATGATGAGCAGGTTGCCCAGCGCGTGCCCGGCCAGCTCGCCGTTGCCACCGAGGCGGTGCTGCAGGACGGCGCTCCACTGGTGCCCCCACGCGGTGTCCTCGCACAGCGCGGCCAGGGCCATCCGGAGGTCGCCCGGCGGCAGGATGTCGAACTCCTGGCGCAGCCGTCCGCTCGACCCGCCGTCGTCGGCGACGGTCACGATCGCGGTGATCTCCTCGGTGAGGTGGCGCAACGACTGCAGCGACGCGGCCAGGCCGTGCCCGCCGCCGAGGGCCACCACCCGGGGGGCGGTCGCGACGCGAGGCGGGGTCACTCGCGCCCCAGGTCGCGGTGGAAGGTCGTGATGGCCACCCCGGCACGTCCCTCCAGCCGCTTGACGAGCTCCTCGGTGACCGCCACCGAGCGGTGCTTGCCGCCGGTGCAGCCGATGGCGACGGTGACGTAGCGGCGGCCCTCGGACAGGTAGCCGTCCATCGCGATGTTGAGCATCGTGGTCACCGCGTCGAGATAGGCGTCGAGGCCGCGCTGGCCCAGCACGTAGTCACGGACCTGCTCGTCGCGGCCCGTGAAGGGCCGTAGGTCGGGCTGCCAGTAGGGGTTGACGAGGAAGCGCAGGTCCAGCACGACGTCCGCGTCGAGAGGGATGCCGTACTTGAAGCCGAAGGACAGCACCGCCAGCCGCAGGCGGACCGTCACGTCCGTGTTGAGCAGCTCGTCGACCGCCACGCCGAGCTGGTGCACGTTGTAGCCGGTCGTGTCGATGACGACGTCCGCCCCGGACCGGATGTCCCCCAGCATGCGCCGTTCCTTGTGGATGCCGTCGAGGAGCAGGCCGTCGCCCTGCAGCGGGTGGGGCCGGCGGACGCTCTCGAACCGCCGCACGAGGGCCTCGTCGGTGGAGTCCACGAAGATCGTCCGGGGGTTGAAGCCCTTGGCGCTGAGGTCCCGGATCGCGTTGCTCAGCTCCGTGGTGAAGTCCCGGCTCCGCACGTCGACGACCGCCGCGAGCCGCTGGGGACGCACGCCGCCCGAGACGACGTCCACGAGGTCGGGGAGCATCTTCGGCGGGAGGTTGTCCACGACATACCAGCCGCGGTCCTCCAGGACGTTGGCCGCGGTGGACCGGCCGGCCCCGCTCATCCCGGTGAGGAGCACGAACTCACGGTGCCCGTGTCCCTCCTGCTCCTCCGCTGCTGCCGCCTGCGTCGTGGTCGTACTGCCAGAGATGTCGGCATCCGCCCCGAGCTCAGTCATGTGGGTCTCCCTCAGTCCATCACTTCACCGGTGGCCAGATTAACCCGCGGCGCCACCGTCGTCGCCTCACCAGTCAGTTTCTCGTGAACCAGCGTGGCCAGGGCGGGTCCGATCCCGGGGACGCCGGCCAACTCATCGACCGAGGCGGCCTCGATCTTGCGCACCGAGCCGAAGGCGCGCAGCAGGGCCTTCTGACGCGCGGGCCCGAGCCCGGGGATGCCGTCCAGGCGACTGACCGTCATCGACTTGGAGCGCCGCAGCCGGTGGAAGGTGTTGGCGAACCGGTGCGCCTCGTCGCGGACCCGCTGCAGCAGGTAGAGACCCTCGCTGGTCCGGGGCAGGATCACCGGGAACTCCTGCCCGGGCAGCCACACCTCCTCGAGGCGCTTGGCCAGGCCGATCACGGTCACGTCGTTCACCCCGACCTCGCTGAGGGCGGCGGCCGCGGCGTTGACCTGGGGGAGGCCGCCGTCGACGACCACGAGGTTGGGTGGGTAGGCGAAGCGGGCGGGTCGGCCCTCCGGGGTCAGCGGCTGGCCGCCAGGGGTCGGTGCGCCCCCTTCCCCTGCCTCACCCTCGCCGTCCACGGCTCCGGGGACGGCGCCGTCGTCGGTGGCGGACGGCGCGTTGACCAGGTGCCGGAACCGTCGGGTGAGGACCTCGTGCATGGCGGCCGTGTCGTCGGAGGTCCCCTGCCGGACGATGAAGCGGCGGTACTCGCTCTTGCGAGGGAGTCCGTCCTCGAAGACCACCATCGACCCCACCACGTCGGTGCCCTGCACGTGGCTGATGTCGAAGGACTCGATCCGCAGCGGCGCCTCGTCGAGCTCGAGCACGTCCTGGAGCTCCTGCAGCGCCTGGCTGCGCGCGGTGAGGTCGCCGGACCGGGCCACCTTGTGGCGCGCCAGCGACTGGGTGGCGTTGCGGGCCACCGTCTCCAGCAGGGCCCGCTTGTCACCCCGCTGCGGCACCCGGATCCGGACCCTGGCGCCCCGCAGCGTGCTGAGCCACTCCTCCAGGCTGTCGCGGCCGTTCGGCTCGACCGGGACGAGGACCTCCCTTGGCACCGCCTCGGCCGACTCCCCGCCGTAGACCTGCTGCAGCAGGTGCTCGACGATCTCGCCGAGCTCCTCCGCGCCCTTCTCGCTGACCCAGCCCCGCTGGCCACGGACCCGCCCACCACGCACGTGGAACATCTGGAAGGCGACCTCGAGCTCGTCGTCGGCCAGGGCGAAGACGTCGGCGTCGGTCGCGTCGGGCAGCACGACCGCGGACTTCTCCAGGGCCCGTTGCAGGGCCACGATGTCGTCGCGGAGCCGGGCGGCGGTCTCGAAGTCCAGCTCGGAGCTGGCGGCGCGCATACGCCGCTCCAGGTCCTTGACGAACCGGCCCGTGTTGCCGGCCATGAAGTCGCAGAAGTCCTCGGCGATGGCCCGGTGCTCGTCTGCGGTCACCCGCCCGACACAGGGTGCCGAGCACTTGTCGATGTAGCCCAGCAGGCACGGCCGACCGACCTGGCCGGCCCGCTTGAAGACGCCCTTGCTGCAGGTGCGCACCGGGAACACCCGCAGCAGCTGGTCGAGGGTCTCGCGGATCGCCCACGCGTGCGCGTAGGGACCGAAGTAGCGGGTCCCGCTCTTCTTGGCGCCCCGCATCACCTGAGCCCGCGGGAACTCCTCCCCCATCGTCACGGCCAGGTAGGGGTAGGACTTGTCGTCGCGGTACTTGACGTTGAACCGGGGGTCGTACTCCTTGATCCAGGCGTACTCCAGCTGGAGCGCCTCGACCTCGTTGCGCACGACCGTCCAGTCCACGGACGCCCCGGTCTGCACCATCGTGCGGGTCCGCGGGTGGAGCGCGGAGATGTCCTGGAAGTAGGAGCTCAGCCGGGAGCGGAGCGAGACCGCCTTGCCCACGTAGATGACCCGCCCGTGCTGGTCGCGGAACCGGTAGACACCCGGCTCGGTCGGGATCTCCCCGGGGCGGGGACGGTAGCTGGAGGGATCGGCCATCGGTCAGGCGGACCGCCCGCGGGGACGCGAGCGGGCGCTGTCAGCGCTGCGGCCGCGCTCCAGGAGGGGGGCCAGGAAGCTCCCGGTGTGGCTGTCCGGGTTGCCGGCGATGACCTCGGGGGTGCCCTCGGCCACGACGGTGCCCCCGCCCCGGCCACCCTCGGGTCCCAGGTCCACCACCCAGTCGGCGCTCTTGATGACGTCGAGGTTGTGCTCGATGACCAGGACCGTGTTGCCCTTGTCGACCAGCCCCTGCAGGACGCCCAGGAGCTTGCGGATGTCCTCGAAGTGCAGCCCCGTGGTCGGCTCGTCCAGGACGTAGACGGTGCGGCCCGTGGAGCGCTTCTGCAGCTCCGCCGCCAGCTTGACCCGCTGGGCCTCCCCGCCGGACAGGGTGGGAGCCGGCTGGCCGAGCCGGACGTAGCCCAGCCCCACCTCGACCAGCGTGGTGAGGTGGCGGGCGATCGCGGGCACCGCCGCGAAGAACTCAGCCGCCTCCTCGATCGGCATGTCCAGCACCTCGGCGATGGTCCGCCCCTTGAAGTGCACCTCGAGCGTCTCCCGGTTGTAACGGGCGCCGTGGCACACCTCGCACGGGACGTAGACGTCCGGCAGGAAGTTCATCTCGATCTTCAGCGTCCCGTCACCGGCGCACGCCTCGCACCGGCCGCCCTTGACGTTGAACGAGAACCGCCCGGGCAGGTAGCCGCGGACCTTCGCCTCGGTGGTCTCGGCGAACAGCTTGCGGATGTGGTCGAAGACGCCGGTGTAGGTCGCCGGGTTGCTCCGGGGCGTGCGCCCGATCGGGCCCTGGTCGACGTGGACCACCTTATCGAGCGCACCCAGGCCCTCGACCCGCTTGTGCCGGCCCGGCACCTGACGCGCGCCGTTCAGCTGGTTGGCCAGCACCTTGTAGAGGATGTCGTTGACCAGCGTCGACTTGCCCGACCCGGAGACCCCGGTGATCGCAACCAGGTTGCCCAGCGGGAAGCTGACGTCCACGCCCTGCAGGTTGTGCTGCCGGGCGCCGACGACGGTGAGGGACCGCCCGTCCTGCGCCCGGCGTCGCTTCGGCACCGCGATCTCCCGCCGCCCGGACAGGTAGGCACCGGTGAGCGAGGTGGTGTGGGTCAGCAGGTCCGCGACGGACCCGGAGTGCACCACCTGGCCACCGTGCTCGCCGGCGCCGGGGCCGATGTCGACCACCCAGTCGGCGGCCTCGATGGTGTCCTCGTCGTGCTCCACGACGATCAGCGTGTTGCCCAGGTCGCGGAGCCGGGTGAGGGTCTCGATGAGCCGGTGGTTGTCGCGCTGGTGCAGCCCGATCGACGGCTCGTCGAGGACGTAGAGCACCCCGACCAGCCCCGAGCCGATCTGGGTGGCCAACCGGATGCGCTGGGCCTCGCCGCCGGACAGCGTCGCCGCCGGCCGGTCCAGGGAGATGTAGTCGAGCCCGACGTCGAGCAGGAAGCCCAGCCGGGACTGCACCTCGACGATGACCCGGTCGGCGATCTGCGCCTCGCGCTCGCTGAAGTCGACGCCCCGCAGGAACTCGGCGCACTGGTCGATCGGCAGGGCACACACCTCGGAGATGTTCCGGCCGCCGATCGTCACCGCCAGGATCTCCGGCTTGAGCCGGCTCCCCCGGCAGACGGGACAGGGCACCTCGCGCATGTAGGACTCGTAGCGCTCGCGGCTAGTGTCCGAGTCGGTCTCGGCGTGCTTGCGCTTGACGTAGGGGATGACGCCCTCGAAGCCGGTGCTGTAGGCCCGCTCCCGCCCGAAGCGGTTGCGGTAGCGGACGTGGACCTTGTGCTTGTAGCCGTGCAGGATGGCGTCGCGCGCCCGCCCCGGCAGCGCCCGCCACGGGGTGTCCAGGTCGAACTTGAGGTCCTCCCCGAGCCCGCCCAGCACCCGCACGAAGAAGTCGCTGATCCCCTGCGCCGTCGACCAGGGCGTGATGGCGCCCTCCATGATCGTGGCGTCCTCGTCGCGGATCACCAGCTCGGGGTCCACCTCCAGCTCCACGCCGATGCCGGTGCAGGAGGGGCACGCCCCGAACGGGGAGTTGAACGAGAACGACCGGGGCTCGATCTCGTCGATCGCCAGCGGGTGGTCGTTGGGGCACGCCATCCGCTCGGAGAAGCGCCGCTCCCGCGGCCGCCCCTCGGGGTCGTCCTCGGCGATGTCGACGAACTCGACCACCACCAGACCGCCCGCCAGGCCCAGCGCGGTCTCCACCGAGTCGGTCAGCCGCTGCTTGGCCTTTCCGTCGCTGCCCTTGGCCACCAGCCGGTCGACGACGACCTCGATCGAGTGCTTCTTCTGCTTCTCCAGGGTCGGGGGCTCGGTCAGCGAGAGCACCTCGCCGTCCACCCGCGCCCGCGAGAAGCCCTTGGTCTGCAGCTCGCTGAACAGATCGACATACTCCCCCTTCCGGGCCCGCACGACCGGGGCCAGGACCTGGAACCTGGTGCCCTCGGGCAGCTCGAGCAGCCGGTCGACGATCTGCTGGGGGGTCTGCCGCGCGATCGCCTCGCCGCAGACGGGGCAGTGCGGCCGGCCCACCCGGGCGTAGAGCAGGCGGAGGTAGTCGTAGACCTCGGTGATCGTGCCCACCGTCGAGCGCGGGTTGCGGTTGGTGGACTTCTGGTCGATCGACACCGCCGGGGAGAGCCCCTCGATGAAGTCCACGTCCGGCTTGTCCATCTGCCCCAGGAACTGCCGCGCGTAGGCGGACAGCGACTCGACGTAGCGTCGCTGCCCCTCCGCGAAGATCGTGTCGAAGGCGAGCGAGGACTTGCCCGACCCGCTCAGCCCGGTGAACACCACCAGGGCGTCGCGCGGGATGTCGACGGACAGGTCCTTGAGGTTGTGCTCGCGGGCGCCCCGCACCACCAGCCGGTCGTGGCGGTGCGGGAGCGAGGTGGCGGCAGTCGTGGATGGCACGCTCTCGATGGTAGATCGTGGCACCGACACTCCCCACTTCGCGCGGTCCGGCGCCGGGTGGCGACCGACGCGCCAGCGGCCACCGGTGACAAATTATGCCGTCACCTGCATACTTATGTGACGCTCGACACGGTTGCTTCCGGTGACCGGCGTCAGCGTTTACAGTCACCGCAGCACTTTTTCCGGCCAGTCGGACACGGTGCTGACCCACCGGGCCGACGCCGTCCCGGGTTATGTACACGCGGCTACAGGCTGCCCGCCCCTGGACGGTGCCATGAACCAGAGCCACCCTCACGCGACCCCGCACTCCGCCTCGCCCGCAGGCCGGCCTCCCGGCCTCTACGACGGCGCCCACGAGCACGACGCGTGCGGTGTGGCCTTCGTCGCCACGCTCCGCGGCTACCCCGGCCACGACATCGTCGCCCACGCCATCACGGCGCTGCACAACCTCGACCACCGGGGCGCCGTCGGCGCCGAGCCCGACTCCGGTGACGGCGCCGGCATCCTCACCCAGGTCCCCGACCGGTTCCTGCGGGACGTCCTCGACGTCGCCCTCCCCGAGCCCGGTCAGTATGCCGTGGGGCTGCTCTTCCTGCCCCGCACCGACCCCGAGGGGTCGGCTGCGGCGGTCGAGTCGATCCTGGCCGAGTCCGGCCTCGACGTGCTGGCCTGGCGCGAGGTGCCCACCCGGCCCGAGATCCTCGGCCCGATGGCCCGCTCCGCGATGCCGGTGATCCGTCAGCTCGTGGTCGCCTCCCGCACCGGCGAGAGCGGCCTGGAGCTGGAGCGCCGCGTGTGGCTGGCCCGCAAGGTGATCGAGCGCCAGACGGAGGTCTACCCCGTCTCGCTGTCCGGGCGCACCCTGACCTACAAGGGCATGCTGACCACCGGCCAGCTCGCCGAGTTCTTCCCTGACCTGGTCGACGAGCGCTACGAGTCCGCGCTCGCCGTGGTCCACTCGCGCTTCTCGACCAACACCTTCCCGTCCTGGCCGCTGGCCCACCCCTACCGGGTCGTCGCGCACAACGGCGAGGTCAACACCGTCCGCGGCAACCGCAACTGGATGAACGCCCGGGAGAGCAACCTGACCACCGAGGTCTTCCCCGGCGACCTGGCGCGAGCCCTGCCGATCTGCACGCCGGGGGCCAGCGACAGCGCGACCTTCGACGAGGTCGTGGAGCTGCTCCACCTCGGCGGGCGGTCGCTCCCGCACGCGGTGCTGATGATGGTGCCGCCGGCCTGGGAGAACAACACCGAGCTCGAGGACGACCTCCGGGCCTTCTACGACTTCCACTCGATGATGATGGAGCCGTGGGACGGCCCCATGAACCTGGTCTTCACCGACGGCACCCAGGTCGGCGGCGTGCTGGACCGCAACGGGCTGCGGCCCTCGCGCTACTGGGTCACCGACGACGGTCTGGTCGTGCTGGGCAGCGAGTCCGGGGTGCTGCCCATCCCCGAGTCCTCGGTGGTCCGCAAGGGGCGGGTCGAGCCGGGGCGGATGTTCCTGGTCGACACGGCGGCCGGCGAGATCGTCGACGACGAGGCCCTCAAGCGTGACCTGGCCGCCGCCCAGCCCTACCGGCGGTGGGTCGACGACAACATGGTCCGGCTCGAGGACCTGCCCGAGCGGGTCCACGTCCGGCACACGCACGCCTCCGTGACGCGCCGCCAGCAGATCTTCGGCTACACCGAGGAGGAGCTGCGCATCATCCTCTCCCCGATGGCCCAGTCCGGGACCGAGCCGTTGGGCGCCATGGGGTCCGACACCCCGATCGCCGCCCTCTCCGATCGTCCGCGGCTGCTGTTCGACTACTTCGTCGGCGCGTTCGCCCAGGTCACCAACCCGCCGCTGGACGCCATCCGGGAGGAGATCGTGACCTCCCTGATGACCACGACCGGACCCGAGGCAAACCTGCTCACCGAGGGGCCCGAGCACGCGCGCCAGGTGGAGCTGGACTTCCCGGTCATCGACAACGACCAGCTCGCCGCGCTGCGCCACATCAACCTCGAGGGGCAGCACCCCGACTTCGCGCCGGTCGTCATCCGCGGCCTCTACCGGGTCGACGGCGGCGGCGCCGCTCTGGCGGAGCGGCTGGAGGAGATCTGCGCGCAGGTCTCCGAGGCGGTCGCCCGGGGGGCCTTCTTCGTCGTGCTGTCCGACCGGCACGCCGACCGGGAGCACGCCCCGATCCCCTCGCTGCTGTTGACCAGCGCCGTCCACCACCACCTGGTCCGGGAGCACACCCGGACGCGCGTGGGCCTCCTCGTGGAGGCCGGCGACGTCCGCGAGGTGCACCACGTGGCGCTCCTCATCGCCTACGGCGCGGCGGCGGTCAACCCCTACCTGGCCATGGAGTCGGTCGAGGACCTGTGTCGCTCCGGTCAGCAGCTGGACGGGCTCGACCCCGACGTGGCGATCGCCAACCTCATCAAGGCGCTCGGCAAGGGCGTGCTGAAGGTGATGAGCAAGATGGGCATCTCCACGGTGTCGTCCTACCGCGGCGCCCAGACCTTCGAGGCGGTCGGGCTGTCCCGGGAGCTGGTCGACCGGTGGTTCACCGGCACGACGAGCCAGCTCGACGGCGTCGGCCTGGACGTCATCGCCGAGGAGGTCGCCCGCCGGCACAGCGTGGCCTACCCGCTCAGCGGGATCCCGCCCTACCACCGCAACCTGGAGATCGGCGGCGAGTACCAGTGGCGGCGCGAGGGCCCACCGCACCTGTTCAACCCCGAGACGGTCTTCCGGCTGCAGCACTCCACCCGCACCGGGCGCTACGACATCTTCCGGCAGTACACCGACCTGGTCGACGACCAGTCCGAGCAGCTGATGACGCTCCGCGGGCTGATGCGCCTGCAGGGCGACCGGGACCCGGTGCCTCTGGAGGAGGTCGAGCCGGTCAGCGAGATCGTCAAGCGGTTCGCCACCGGCGCGATGAGCTACGGGTCGATCTCCCGGGAGGCGCACGAGACCCTGGCCATCGCGATGAACCGCCTGGGCGGGAAGTCCAACAGCGGCGAGGGCGGCGAGGAGCCCGACCGCCTCTTCGACCCCGAGCGGCGCTCGGCGATCAAGCAGGTCGCCTCGGGACGCTTCGGCGTCACCAGCGCCTACCTGGTCAGCGCCGACGACATCCAGATCAAGGTGGCTCAGGGCGCCAAGCCGGGTGAGGGCGGCCAGCTGCCCCCGGGCAAGGTCTACCCCTGGGTCGCAGCCACCCGGCACTCCACACCGGGGGTGGGCCTGATCTCACCGCCGCCGCACCACGACATCTACTCCATCGAGGACCTGGCCCAGCTGATCCACGACCTGAAGAACGCCAACCCGCGCGCCCGGGTCCACGTCAAGCTGGTCAGCCAGGTGGGCGTGGGCACGGTGGCCGCGGGCGTGTCCAAGGCGCACGCCGACGTGGTGCTCATCTCCGGCTTCGACGGCGGCACCGGCGCGAGCCCGCTGACCTCGCTCAAGCACGCCGGCACCCCCTGGGAGCTGGGCCTGGCCGAGACCCAGCAGACGCTGCTGCGCAACGGGCTCCGCGACCGGATCACCGTCCAGGTCGACGGCCAGCTCAAGACCGGCCGCGACGTCGTCGTCGCCGCGCTGCTCGGGGCCGAGGAGTTCGGCTTCGCCACCGCCGCCCTCGTGGTCTCCGGCTGCGTCATGATGCGCGTCTGTCACCTCGACACCTGCCCGGTGGGCGTGGCGACGCAGAACCCCGAGCTCCGGGCCCGCTACACGGGGCAGGCCGAGCACGTGATCACCTTCTTCGAGTTCATCGCGGAGCAGGTCCGCGAGCACCTGGCCGCACTCGGCTACCGCTCCCTGGACGAGGTCATCGGCCGGGTCGACCTGCTTGACACGCGTCCTGCCGTGGACCACTGGAAGGCCGTCGGCCTCGACCTGGCCCCGATCCTGCACGCCGAGCCCGTGCCCGACGGCGCCGCGCTGCGCCGGACCACCGGGCAGGACCACGGTCTGGACCGGGCACTGGACCACCAGTTCATCGCCGCAGCCGCCCCGGCCCTGGAGCACCGACGTCCCGTGTCCGCAGAGTTCCCGGTCCGCAACGTGAACCGGACCCTGGGCACGATGCTCGGCCACGAGGTCACCCGCCGGCACGGCGGCGACGGCCTGCCCGACGGCACCATCGACCTCACCCTGACCGGGTCGGCCGGTCAGTCACTGGGCGCCTTCCTCCCGCGCGGCATCACACTGCGCCTGGTGGGGGACGCCAACGACTACGTCGGCAAGGGCCTGTCCGGCGGTCAGATCGTGGTCCGTCCACCGGAGGAGGCCACCTTCGCCGCCGCCGACCAGGTGGTCGCCGGCAATGTCATCGCCTACGGCGCCACCTCGGGTCAGCTCAACCTGCGCGGTCTGGTCGGCGAGCGGTTCTGCGTGCGCAACTCCGGCGCCATCGCGGTCGTGGAGGGGGTCGGTGACCACGCCCTGGAGTACATGACCGGCGGCACGGTCCTGATCCTCGGGCCCACCGGACGCAACCTGGGCGCCGGGATGTCCGGTGGCACGGCATACGTCCTCGACCTGGTCCCCACGCGGGTCAACCCGAGCGCCCTCGCAACCGGTGACCTCCTGCTGGATCCGGTGGAGCCCGGGGGCCCCACCGCCGGGGTCCTGCACGAGCTGCTCACCGAGCACATCGAGCTCACCGGGTCCACCGTCGCCCAGGGGATCCTGGACACCCCGGACTGGCCGGCTCGCTTCACCCGGATCACGCCGAGGCAGTATGCCGGGGTGCTCCGGATCCGCGAGGAGGTCCGGTCCCGCGGGGAGGACCCGGACGGACCCCACGCCTGGCAACTGATCCTGGAGGACTCCCGTGGCTGACCCGCACGGCTTCCTGAACCACCGCTCGCGCGAGGGCCAGCCGAGCCGGCCCGTCCCGGTCCGCATCATGGACTGGAAGGAGGTGCACACCGCCCAGGAGGACGGGGTGCTCCGCCGGCAGGCCGGCCGCTGCATGGACTGCGGCATCCCGTTCTGCCACCAGGGCTGCCCGCTGGGCAACCTGATCCCGGAGTGGAACGACCTGACCCGCCGCGGCAACTTCCGGGAGGCGATCGAGCGGCTCCACTCGACGAACAACTTCCCGGAGTTCACCGGCCGGCTCTGTCCCGCCCCGTGCGAGACCGCGTGCGTGCTCGGGATCAGCCAGCCCGCGGTCACCATCAAGCAGATCGAGGTCTCGATCGTCGACCGGGCCTTCGACAACGGCCTGGTGACCCCGCAGGAGCCGGAGTGGCTCAGCGGCAAGACGATCGCCGTGGTCGGCTCGGGCCCCGCCGGGCTGGCGGCCGCCCAGCAGCTCGGGCGCGCGGGGCACACCGTCGTCGTCCACGAGCGGGACGACGCGGTCGGCGGGCTGCTCCGCTACGGCATCCCCGAGTTCAAGATGGAGAAGTCGGTCCTGGACCGGCGGCTGGTGCAGCTGCGGTCCGAGGGCATCCGCTTCCGGACCGGGGTGACCATCGGCGGGGACGGGCCCGGCGACCTCAGCCTCGCCGAGCTCTCGGAACGCTTCGACGCGGTCGTCCTCGCCGTCGGGTCCACTGTCCCCCGGCCGCTCGGCGTGAACGGCCAGGAGCTGGCCGGGGTCCATCCGGCGATGGACTACCTGGTCCCGGCCAACCGCGAGGCGCTGGGGGCCGAGCGGGGCATCGACGCAGAGGGCAAGCACGTCGTCATCGTGGGCGGCGGCGACACCGGGGCCGACTGCTACGGCACCGCCATCAGGCAGGGCGCGGCGAGCGTCACCCAGCTGGACATCCGCCCGCAACCCCCCACGGAGCGCCCCGACCACCACCCGTGGCCGATGTACCCGCTGATCCACCGGGTCGGTGAGTCGCACGAGGAGGGCGGGGAGCGCGTCTTCGGGGTCAACACCCTGGAGGTGGTGACCGAGGACGGGGCGGTGACCGGGGTGCACATCGTCGACGGCGAGCGGATCGACGGGCGCTTCGACGCCTACGCCGGCACCGAGCGCACCATCCCGGCGGACCTGGTCCTCGTCGCGCTCGGGTTCACCGGTCCCGACCCCGTCGTGGCCACCGGTTCTCCCCTGCCCACGACGGCGAAGGGCACCTTCGTGCGGGACGAGCAGTACGCCACCGACCTGCCCGGGGTCTTCGTCGCCGGCGACGCGGGTCGCGGACAGTCGCTCATCGTCTGGGCCATCGCCGAAGGACGTGCCTGTGCGGCGGCCGTCGACCGGTTCCTCACCGGCGACACGACCCTGCCGTTCCCGGTGCGGCCGACCGACGCCCCGATCGCGATCTGAGCCGCCTAGCGGCTGGCGACGGCCAGCAGGTGCGGGCTCACCCCACGCAGCGACGGCTCCGACTCGACCGCCCGGGCCGACTCCAGCACGACCTCCAGGTCGGCCGGGTCGTCCAGGTGCTCGGCGACCGGCAGCAGCCAGCCGGCCACGCCCTGGACGCCATAGAGCGCTCGGACGTCAAACCCGGCTCCGGTCAGCTCGGACTCGAGCTGGTCCGGGTGATGGAAGAACGCCGTGGCGAACCAGCCCGGCCTGTCGGTCGGGTTGCGGTGCTGGCCGTCGACCAGGTCGCGTTGGGCGATCCGCCGGAACTCGGGGTCGAAGAGCATGCCGTTGGCAAGACCATCGAAGAGCGAGGCGAAGCGCGAGATCCCGATGGCGAAGAGCAACCCGCCCGGCGCCAGCACGCGCCGCGCCTCGGCCAGCGCCCGCATCCGGTCGGTCTCGTCCACCAGGTGGTAGAGCGGCCCGAACATCAGGACGACCGCGACGCTGCCATCGTCGACGGGCAGATCACGCGCATCGCCGAGCGTTGCCGTGAACGACCGGTCGAGACCGGCGGCCGTGCGCCTCGCCTGTTCGATGTGCAGCGGGACCGGATCGACGAGCCGGACCGCGTGCCCATCGCCGGCGAGCCAGGATGCGTGGATCCCAGCCGCGCCGCCCACGTCGAGGATGCGGAGCGGTCCGTCCGGCAGGTGACGCCGGACCAGTTCCTGCACCCTCAGGAACTCCACGCGGCCCAGCCCCTGCACCAGGCGCTGACCTTCGGCGACCCGACGCTCGTAGTACGCCCGGATGTTCTCGTCGAGCATCGGTCGCCTGCCGTCCATCTGGCTTCCTTCACCGTCCGTGTCCCCTCCCTGAGCATACGGTCATCAGCAGCGGTGGTGTGCAGACGAGCCGACCCGTGGCCCAACCCATGGGCCTCATAGACTCGGGGCATGTCCGAGCCTGTCGTCAACCCCGCCCACGTCGAGCCCGGCGGCACCTCGTGGGTCGCCCACCTGGGCACGGCGATGCTGCGTAAGTGCAGCGTCTCGACGATGGACAACAACGCCTATCTGCTCACCTGCCGGCGCACCGGTGCGCAGGTGCTGATCGACGCCGCCGACGACGTCGACCGGCTGCGCACCCTGGTGGCCGAGGGGTCGGGTCGGCTGGACCTGGTGGTCACCACCCACCAGCACTGGGACCACCACCGAGCCCTCGCTGCGGTGGTCGAGCACTTCGGGGTCCCCACGGCGGCCGGCGCCGAGGACGCCGAGGCCCTTCCGGTGCCTCCCACCACACTCCTCCGGCACGGGGACCAGCTGGCGGTCGGTGAGCTGCGGCTGGACGTCATCGCCCTGCGGGGACACACCCCGGGGTCGGTGGCCCTGGCGCTGCGCGACGGGGCCGGAGGGGCCCACCTCTTCACGGGTGACAGCCTCTTTCCTGGTGGCCCTGGCAAGACCCAGGACGAGGCGGCCTTCACCTCCCTCATGGACGACCTGGAGACCCGGGTCTTCGGGGTCTACCCGGACAACACCGTGGTGCACCCCGGGCACGGCGACAGCACCACCCTCGGCGCGGAGCGCCCGCACCTCGCCGACTGGCGAGCCCGCGGATGGTAGCGCCCGGCTCACCCGGACCCGACTCCCCAGGCAGGGGCGGTGGACTCTCCGCCGCCCTGCAGCAGCACCCGGTCGGCCTCGTCCTGGTCGCGGTGCTGTCCGTCCAGTTCGGCGGGGCGCTGGCCGCCACGTTGCTGCCCCTCGTGGGGGTCGCCGGCTCGGTGCTCCTGCGGATGCTGCTGGCCGCGGTGATCATGCTCGCGGTCATCCGACCGCGCTGGAGCGGGCGCAGCCGCCAGGACTGGGCCACCGTGGTCCTGTTCGCCGGTGCGCTGACCGCCATGAACCTGTGCTTCTACGCCTCGCTCCAACGGTTGCCGATCGGTGTCGCGGTCACCATCGAGTTCCTGGGGCCGCTGCTGCTCGCGGCCGCGACCTCCCGCCAGGTCCGCGACCTGCTGGCGGTCCTGCTCGCCCTGGCGGGCGTCGTCCTCATCTCCGAGGCCCTCTCCGTGCCGTGGTCGGAGATGGACCTGGTCGGCATCGCCCTGGCCGCCGCCGCCGGAGGCTTCTGGGCCTGCTACATCGTGCTCAGCGGTCGGACCGGCTCCCGGTTCGAGGGGCTGGACGGCATGGCCATCACCCTCACCATCGCCTCCGTGGCACTGCTGCCCCTCGGCATCGTCCAGGCCGGAACCTCGCTGCTGGAGGGCGAGGTGCTCCTGCGGGGACTCGGGATCGCCCTGCTGTCCTCGGCGATCCCCTACTCCCTGGAGCTCCTGGCCCTGCGCAGACTGTCGGCCGGCGTCTTCGGAGTCCTGCTGAGCCTGGAACCGGCGGCGGCGGCCCTGGCCGGTCTGCTGGTGCTCTCCCAGACCCTGACCGTCGTGCAGGTCGCCGGCATGGTGATGGTCGTGTGCGCCAGCATCGCCGTGCTGGGCCGGCGCGGCCGCAGCACCTAGCCCTCAGCGCCCCGAGGGGTCCCCCGGGTCGCTCACCTGCGGGTCGCTCTGGTCGTCCCGGCCGTAGAAGCCGGTGGTGGACACCTCGTCCAGCTCGAGCTGCTCGCGCTCGCGCTGCCGTGCGTCGCGGCCGCTCTTGATCAGGCTGGCGACCGTGGTGATGCCCAGGATGCCGACGATCATCGTCAGGGACAGCCAGATCGGGATCTCCGGCGCCCACAGGAAGGGCTCACCGTTGTTGAGGAAGGGCAGCTCGTTGACGTGCATGGCGTGGAAGATCAGCTTGACCCCGATGAAGGCCAGCAGGACGGCCAGACCGATGCCGAGGTAGACCAGCTTCTGGAGCAGGTTGCCGATCAGGAAGTAGAGCTGCCGCAGACCCATCAGGGCGAAGATGTTGGCCATCAGCACCAGGAACGGGTCCTGGGTCAGGCCGAAGATCGCCGGGATCGAGTCCAGCGCGAACAGCAGGTCGGTCATGCCGAGCGCCAGGATGACCAGCAGCATGGGGGTGAAGACGCGCTTGCCGTTCTCCACGGCCCGCATCTTCTTGCCGTGCTCCCACGACTCGGTGAAGGGCAGCACGCGCTGCACGAACTTGATGAGCTTGCTCTCGCCCTCGTCCTCCTCGTCGTCGTCGCTGAGGTTCTCCATGGCGAGCTTGACCGCGGTGTAGATCAGGAACGCCCCGAAGATGTAGAAGACCCAGGACCACGCCTCGATGGCCTGGGCACCGAGCATGATGAAGATGGCCCGCAGGATGAGCGCGATGACGATGCCGACCAGCAGGGCGTACTGCTGGTACATCCGCGGCACCTTGAGGTTGGCCATGATGATGATGAAGATGAACAGGTTGTCGACGGACAACGAGTACTCGGTGAGCCAGCCGGCGAAGAACTCCCCACCGAGCTGGTGGCCGCCCACCACCCAGACGTAGATGCCGAAGGCCACGGCCAGGCCCACGTAGAACCCCAGGGCGGTGCCGGTCTCACGGTTGCTGGGGACGTGGGGCCGACGGCCCAGGATGATCACGTCGAAGAGGAGCACCACGATCATCGCGCCGACAAAGATCATGGCGGTGGTGGCAGGGACGAACGAATTGTCAAACAAGGCGATAGGGCCTTCCGGTCAGCGGGTTACGACAACCGGAGGTCTCTCCCACCGGTCGTGCTTGACCGGCCGAGGGCCCGGGCACCGCGCTGGGTGCCGTGATGACGGACCATCGTTGAGATGGGGATACTCCCCTCCGCACCGGCCAATCCTCTCACACCTGCGGGTTCCTGGCAGGCGCTCGGCGACCACCGGCGCGCCCCCGGCCGGGGACCCGACGGGGGCCGACCGGGGGGCCGCACGGAGGGCCGACCGGAGAGTCGGGCCGCTCAGCCGGCGTGCTCCCTCATCTGCCGCAGCTCCTTCTTGAGGTCGCCGATCTCGTCCCGCAGCCGCGCGGCCAGCTCGAAGTGCAGGTCGGTGGCCGCCTGGTGCATCTGCCCGGTCAGCTCCTGGATCAGCTGGGCGAGCTCGCTCGCCGCCAGGTTCTCACGGCGACCGCCCAGCGCCACACCGGCGTCCGCGGCGACCGCGCCCGCGTTGGGGCGGCCCCGCTTGCCGCGCGACTGGGAGCGGCCGCTGCCCATCAGCGCCTCGGTGTCCGCGTCCTCGCGCTCGAGCATGTCGGTGATGTCGGCGATCTTCTTGCGCAGGGGCGTCGGGTCGATCCCGTGGGCGGTGTTGAAGGCGATCTGCTTCTCGCGGCGCCGGTTGGTCTCGTCGATCGCCTCCGCCATCGACGGGGTGATCTTGTCGGCATACATGTGCACCTGCCCGGACACGTTGCGGGCTGCGCGACCGATCGTCTGGATGAGCGAGCGCGCGGAGCGCAGGAAGCCCTCCTTGTCGGCGTCCAGGATGCTGACCAGGGACACCTCCGGCAGGTCCAGGCCCTCCCGCAGCAGGTTGATGCCGACGAGCACGTCATACTCCCCCAGGCGCAGCTCGCGCAGCAGCTCGACGCGGCGCAGCGTGTCGACCTCGGAGTGCAGGTAACGCACCCGCACCCCCTTGTCGAGGAGGTAGTCGGTGAGGTCCTCGGCCATCTTCTTGGTCAGCGTCGTCACCAGGACCCGCTCGTTCTTGGCGGTCCGCTCACCGATCTCGTGCATCAGGTCGTCGATCTGACCCTTCGTGGGCTTGAGCACCACCTCGGGGTCCACCAGGCCGGTCGGCCGGATGATCTGCTCGACGACCCCGTCGGACTTGGCCATCTCGTAGTCCCCGGGCGTGGCAGACAGGTAGACCGTCTGCCCGATCCGCTCCAGGAACTCCTCCCACTTCAGCGGACGGTTGTCCATCACGCTGGGCAGCCGGAAGCCGTGCTCGACCAGGGTCCGCTTGCGGGACATGTCGCCTTCGTACATCGCCCCGATCTGCGGCACGGTCACGTGCGACTCGTCGATGACCAGCAGGAAGTCCTCGGGGAAGTAGTCGAGCAGGCAGTTGGGCGCGGAGCCGCGCTCGCGCCCGTCGATGTGCAGCGAGTAGTTCTCGATGCCGGAGCACGACCCGACCTGGCGCATCATCTCGATGTCGTAGGTGGTCCGCATCCGCAGGCGCTGCGCCTCCAGCAGCTTGCCCTCCTTCTCGAACCGGGCGAGCTGCTCGGCGAGCTCGGCCTCGATGCCGGCGACCGCCCGCTCCATCCGCTCGGGGCCGGCCACGTAGTGCGAGGCCGGGAAGACATACATCTCCTGCTCCTCGCGCACCACCTCGCCGGTGATCGGGTTGAGGGTGTAGAGCTTGTCGATCTCGTCGCCGAAGAACTCGACCCGCACGGCCAGCTCTTCGTACTGCGGGATGATCTCGACCGTGTCGCCCCGCACCCGGAAGGTGCCGCGGCTGAACGCCATGTCGTTGCGGGTGTATTGCATCGTCACGAACTTGCGCAGCAGGTCGTCGCGCTCGATCTCGTCACCCACCCGCAGCTGGACCATGCGGTCGACATACTCCTGCGGGGTGCCCAGGCCGTAGATGCAGGACACGGACGCGACCACGACGACGTCACGCCGGGTCAGCAGCGAGTTGGTGGCCGAGTGGCGCAGCCGCTCGACCTCGTCGTTGATCGAGGAGTCCTTCTCGATGTAGGTGTCCGTCTGCGGGACGTAGGCCTCGGGCTGGTAGTAGTCGTAGTAGCTCACGAAGTACTCGACCGCGTTGCGCGGCAGCAGCTCGCGGAACTCGTTGGCCAGTTGCGCGGCGAGGGTCTTGTTGGGCGCCATCACCAGGGTCGGGCGCTGCACCTGCTCCAGCAGCCAGGCCGTCGTCGCCGACTTGCCGGTGCCGGTGGCGCCCAGGAGCACGACGTTCTGCTCGCCCCGGTTGATCCGGTCGGCGAGCTCGCGAATGGCCGTCGGCTGGTCGCCGCTGGGCTGGAAGTCGGACTCGACGCGGATCGGCGCGACGGTCCGCTGGAGGTCGGTCGTGGGACGCATACCTCCACGCTAACCGTGGGCACCGACAGAGTGTTCCCGCAGCGTGAGGACGACCGGCCGTCCCGGGTCGGCCGAGGCGTGCCGTCCCGCGCCCACGCACGGGAAGCCGGCCCGCGCCAGCCGCTCGCGCACCGCCTCGGCGCGCACGCCGGGCGCGAGGGGCACCAACAGGCTGTCGGTGCCCGGGTCGAGCTCGAGAGCGCCGTCCAGGTCCTCGCCCAGGACGTGGTCCAACCGCTCCCCCAGTCGGACCATTTCCGCCGGTCCGGGGACCTCGTGGGTGGGCAGACCCAGCCCCTGCACCAGGTGGGTCAGGAAGGGAACCAGGCGCTCGGCATACAGCCGCTCGGTGGCGCTCCGCAGGTCCTCGATCGTCCCCTCGTTGTCCAGCCAGACGTCGGCGACCGCCCGCCGCTGCGCGTCGGTGGCCTGGGCGTCGATCCGTTGCTCGGCCTCCGCCCGGTCCATGCCGCGGTGGGTCACCAGTCGCTCGAGCCGGGTGGCGCGGGAGGCGCCGACGATGACCACCAGGTGGTAGCGGGGGGCGTAGCCCACCTCGACCAGCAGCGGCACGTCATGCACCACGATGCTGTGGGGCGGTGCCGCCGCGATGAGCTCCCGGGTCCGCTCGGCGATCAACGGGTGGGTGATCCCCTCCAGGTCCCGACGCGCCCGAGGGTCGCCGAAGACAAGGCGTCCGAGAGCGGGTCGGTCCAGGGTCCCCTCCGGGGTCAGTATGTCGTCTCCGAACCGCTCCGCGACCGCCGCCAGACCAGGGGTGCCGGGTTCGACCACCTCCCGGGCCAGCCCGTCGGCGTCGATCACCACCGCCCCCAGCCGGGCCAGGGTCTCGGACACGGTCGACTTCCCGGACCCGATGCCCCCGCTCAGGCCCACACGCAGCAGGAGGTCGTCACCGTCGGCGTGGGGCATATGGCCAGCGTAACGAGGGTGCGGCAGACTCGCCCCATGGGTTCGCGCATCGTCGTCACCGGAGGCGGCACGGGCATCGGCCGTGCCATCGCCACCGCACTGCTGCCGCAGGCCTCCCAGGTCGTCATCGTCGGACGTCGGGACCAGGTGCTGCGCGAGGCGGCGCGGGAGCTGGCCCCGCTTGCTCCGCCCGGGGTCCAGATCAGCCCGCTCGCCTGCGACCTGACCGTGCCGGCCGAGGTGGAGCGCCTCGCCGGGATCCTGCACCGGGGATCGGCGATCGACGTGCTCGTCTGCAACGCGGGG
>Ga0123332_1001596_pt1 | contig 22195 bp, 20 predicted proteins | sample BioC12SIPDNA_4_FD_89958 | JGI IMG/M metagenome (GOLD analysis project Ga0123332, IMG submission 89958) | Anaerobic biogas reactor microbial communites from Washington, USA - Biogas_R2_A C12 SIP DNA | ecosystem: Engineered > Bioreactor > Anaerobic > Unclassified | place: Washington, USA... | reverse complement strand
GGGGCGCACCTTCCGGGTGCGCCCCTTCCCTTGAGGCTCGGCTCGACCGCGTCCTCACTCCGCGGCGAAGACGTCCATGCGCGCGCCCAGGGTGAGCTCGACGCGGAACGTCGCGTTGCCGCGCTGCACCGTCAGCACGACGGTCTGGCCGATCTCCTTGTTCCTGACCTCGCCCAGGAGCTCGTAGAACGAGGGCGTGGGCTTGCCGTCGACGGCCACGATCACGTCGACCTGAGGCACCACGCGCACGCGGCCGTCCGGGCCGACGACCGTCTGCTGGGCGCGGCTGCGCAGCCCGGCGCGCTCGGCGGGGCCCCCCGCCTGCACGCGCTCCACGATCACGCCCGGCCTGGCGCCCAGGTAGTGGCCCGACGTCTCGGGGTCGTAGTCGAAGTTCCACACGAAGCCGAGCACCGGCACGTCGCGGCGGCCGCCGGCGACCACGGTCGTGAACAGCTCGTCGCCGCGCACCAACGGCACGGCGTAGCTCGCGTACGCCCGCGGCAGACGCGCGCCGCGCAGGTAGGGCGGCACCCAGTCCTGCGAGGACATCGCCGAGGGGTTGAAGCTGATGTAGCTGACGACGCCCACGACCTCGCCGGAGGCGTTCACGACCGGGCCGCCCGAGTCGCCGGGAGCAAGCGAGTTCGTCAGCTCGATGGTGCCGCTCGCGAAGTCGGCCCGGCCGGCCTGCACGCCCAGTCGCGTGACCCTGCCGGCGCGGGCGCCGAGGAAGTCGCCGCGGCTGTTGCCGATCGCCACGACCTGCTCGCCGACCGCGGGCCGCCGCGAGGCGGGCTCGAGGTACGGCACCGTGCCGTCGACGTCGGCCTGCAGGGCAGCCACGTCCATGTAGACGTCGAAGCCGGTGAGGGTGAGGTCGTACTCCGAGCCGTCGGCGGCGACCGCGACGAGCTGCGTGGGGCAGGCGCGGTTGCCGCTCTGGTCGACGACGTGGAAGGCCGTCATCACGACGCCGTCAGGCGAGACGAAGAACCCGGTGCCGACGCCGAGCGTCTGTCCGGCGCGCGGGCCCGTGCAGCGCGCCTCGATCCGCACCGTGGCCTCGCGGGCGGCGCCGTAGGCGTCCTCGAGCCGGCCCTCCGGCGCCTCCACGGGAGGTGGCCCCTGCACGTGCATCAGGCGCGGCTCCTCGCGCCGGACCTGCGATGAGACGACGGCCGTCAGGGCGAGGGCGAAGAACAGCAGCCACGTGAAAGGGCGCGGGCCTGACACGGCGTCATTATTATCGGTCCGGAGGCGGCGCACGGGTATCATCGGCCCCATGGCCCGCGCCCCCGACAACTCCCCGGACCCCGCCTACCGCGACAAGCTCAGGGAGGCCGCGCGCGTCGCCCGCGCCTGGGAGGGGCCGGTCGTCGTGCTGACCCACGTCGACCCCGACGGCGACGCGATCGGGAGCGTCCTGGCCGTGGGCAGGGCGCTGCGGGCGCTGGGCAAGGACGTGACCGTGGCCGCGACGCCGCCGCGCTACCTGCGCTTCCTCGCCGCTGAAGGCGAGCTCGTCCCCGCCGTCCCCGCGCACCGCCCCGGCACGCTCCTCTTCGTTCTCGACGTGGCCGACAAGCCCCGGGTCGCGGGCGGGCCCGTCGACGGCGCCGCGTTCACCGTCAACATCGACCACCACGGCACCAACGACCGCTTCGGCGACATCGCCGTCGTGCAGCCGAGCAAGGCCGCCACGGCGCTGCTCGTCAAGGAGCTGGTCGAGGAGCTGGGCGTGGCCTGGACGCCCGCCATCGCCACGGCCTGCCTGACGGGGATCCTCACCGACACCGGCAACTTCCGCTTCGCGAACACCAGCCGCGAGGCCCTCGAGGCCGCCGGCGAGCTCCTCGACCACGGCGTCGACTACGTGTGGCTCACCGACCGGCTCCAGTGGCGGCACCCCGACTACTTCCAGACGCTCGGCAAGGTCATGGAGACGGTCAGGTTCGACCTGGGCGGCAAGCTCGTCACCGCGCGCTACACGGCGGCGATGCGGGCCTCCACCGGCGAGGAGGACGACGACTCCGACGACTTCGTCGGGATCATCCGCTACGCGGAGGGCGTGCTGGTCGCTGCGCTCCTAAAGGAGCGCGGCCCCGACGTGAAGGTCAGCGTGCGCACCCGCGACGGCGTGTCGGCGCAGGCGATATGCGTCGAGCTCGGCGGCGGCGGGCACGTGGCCGCGGCCGGCGCGACGCTGCCTGGCGCGGACCTCGACACGGCCGAGCGCCGCCTCCTCGAGGCCGTGCGCCGCGAGCTCGAGCGCCACGGCGCGTCGGGCGTGCGGGCCTGACCCTCAGTCCACTCGGCCGAGCCCCGCCGCCTTGCCCGCCTGACCCAGGAGCAGCGGCACCAGCGCCGCCGCGACGGCCAGCGCCCAGCCCCCTGCGGGCAGGTCGGCCACCGAGAGCGCCGACTTCAGGGGCGGCACGTACGCCACGGCCGCGACCATGAGGCAGCAAGCGGCCATCGCGGCCCACACCCACGGGTTCCGCAGCAGCGGGTCGGGCGCGGCGCGGGCGCCGCGCCGACGCGCCTCGCGCATGTTCAGGACGTGGAAGACCTGCGCCAGCGCGAGGCCGACGAACGCGACCGAGCCGGCCTGCGTCGCCGAGTAGTCGAGAGCTCCGAGGGCGTAGGCGTAGGCGCCGAGCACCGGCGCCGTGAGCAGCAGGGCGTAGGCGCCGACGGCCCGCCAATGGCGCTCGGCGAGGATCGGCTCGCGCGGGTCGCGCGGGGGCCTGTCGAGCATGCCGGCGTCGGCGGGGGTAGTCCCCAGCGCCAGCGCCGGGAAGACGTCGGTGACGAGGTTCAGGAAGAGGATCTGCAGGGGGAGCAGCGGCAGCGGGAACCCCATGAGCGCAGCGATCCCGATCACGAGGATCTCGCTGAGGTTGCACGAGAGCAGGTACGCCACCGCGGCGCGGATGTTGCGGAAGATCGCCCGCCCCTCCTCCACCGCCGCCACGACGGTCGCGAAGTCGTCGTCCTTGAGGACCATGTCGGCCGCCTCGCGGGCGACGTCCGTGCCGCGCTGCCCCATCGCCACGCCGATGTCGGCGCGCTTCAGGGCCGGCGCGTCGTTCACCCCGTCCCCGATCATCGCCACGACGGACCCGGCCGCCTGGTGGAGCTCCACGAGCCGCAGCTTCTGCTCGGGGCTCACGCGGGCCAGCACGTCGGTCGCGACCGCCCGCGCGGGGTCCTCCCCGGAGGCGGCGGCCCGTTCCAGGTCCGCGCCGGTCACGACGTCGTCGGGCCGAGCCAGTCCCACGGCCCGGGCGATCGAGCGCGCCGTTACCGGCTGGTCGCCCGTGACCATGACGACGCGGATCCCGGCCCGCAGGCTGTCGCGGACGGCGGCGACCGCCTCGGGTCGCGGCGGGTCGGCCAGCCCGACCAGCCCCACCAGCGTCAGGCCCGTGAGCGGCTCGCCCGGACGCCAGGCGCCGGCGCGGTCGGCGAGCGCCAGCACCCGCAGGCCCTCGGCGGCCATGGCGCGGTTCTTCTCGAGCCACTCCTCCCTGTCGGCCTCCGTGAGCGGCACCTCCTCCCCACCCTGGCCGACGACGGCGTCGCAGGCGGGGAGCACGGCTCCGGGCGCGCCCTTGACCAGCAGCAGCCCGCCGTCAGGGGACTGGTGGTAGGTGGCCATCACGCGCTGGTCGGGGTCGAAGGGCAGCTGCGAGAGCTCGGGCAGCAGCGCGTGGAGGTCGCCGCGCTCGAGGCCGACCTCGCGCGCGCCGCGCAGCAGCGCGACCTCCATGGGGTCGCCGACGTCGACGGCGCCCTCCTCCCGCGCCAGTGCGGCCGTGCCGCAAAGCACGGCCACGCGCAGGGCCCGGTCGAGCGGGTCCGCCCCCGCTGCCACGCGCCGCGGGTCGCGCCGCTCGCCGCCGGGCGCGAGCCTGCCGCCGGCGAGCCACCACGCGACGACGCTCATGCGGTTCTCGGTGAGCGTGCCGGTCTTGTCCGTGAGGATGACGTTCGTGGCGCCGAGCGTCTCGACCGCCGAGAGGCGGTTCACGAGCGCGTTCCTGTCCGCCATCCGCCTGGCGCCACGGGCCAGCGTGAGCGTGGCGATCACGGGCAGGCCCTCCGGGACGGTCGCGACGGCCAGGGCGATCGCCGTCTGCACCATCTCGAACCAGCCCAGGCCGCGCGACAGGCCGTAGGCCGCGACGGCCGCGGCGGCGGCGACCGCCACCCACAGGAGCCTCCCGCCGAGCGCGTCGAGGCGCCGCTCGAGCGGGGTCAGCTCGGGCTCGGCGGTCTGCACCAGCTTGGCGACCCTGCCGAGCTCGGTGCCCATGCCCGTCGCCACGACGACGGCCTCGCCGTTGCCGCGGAGGACCGCGGTGCCGCGGTAGAGCATCGACGTGCGGTCGGCGAGGGTCGCGTCCCGCGCCACCGGGCCGTTCGCCTTCTCGACCGGCACCGACTCGCCCGTGAGGGCCGACTCGTCGACCGCGAGGCGCCAGCCGACGAGCAGCCGGGCGTCGGCGGGGACCACGTCGCCCGCCTCCACCAGCAGCACGTCGCCGGGGACGATCTCGGAGGCCGGGACGCTGACGGGCGCGCCGTCGCGGCGCACGCTGGCGCGCGAGGTCCCCAGGCGCCTCAGCGCCTCGACCGACCGGATGGCGCGCAGCTCGGTGAGGAAGCCGACGGCCACGTTGATCGCCAGGACGACGAGCACGGCGACGGTCTCGGCCCACTGCCCGAAGGCAGCCGACAGCGCCGCGGCGGCCACGAGCATCCAGGTCAGCACGCCGCGGAACTGGCCCAGGAACACCGCCAGCGGCGTCCGTGCCGGCCTGACCTCGAGCTCGTTCGCGCCGTGGCGCGCGAGGCGCTCCGCGGCAGCCGCGGCCGTCAGGCCCGTCGCGGGGTCGACGCCCAGGGCGGCGGCGACCTCGCCGCCCGGCGCGGCCCACGGCGCGGCGAGCGCGTCCCAGCCCGACCCGGTCGGGCCCCGGCTCACCGACGACCCCACCGGACGCTCAACCGAACCTCGTCGCCAGCGCCCTCGCCTCGGCGGCCAGCGCCGCCAGCCGGTCCGGGTCCACGTCGAGCGGCCTGACGTCGCGCTCCGCCAGCCAGGGCAGCACCTCCTCGGTCGGGAGGTTGCCGACGAGGTCGTCGCCGGCGAACGGACAGCCGCCGACGCCGCCCAGGGCGCCCTCGACCCAACGGACGCCGCGTCGCAGCCCCACCTCGAGCAGGGGCCGCCACGCGTCCGGCCGGGAGTGCAGGTGCAGGCCGAGGTCGTTGGCGTTCGACACCGACGAGAGGACCCTGTCGACGAGCTTGTCGTCGGCGGTGCCTACGGTGTCCGCCAGGGCGATGCGGGCCACGCCCGCGTCGCGCAGCCGCTGGATCGCCTCGGCCGTCATGCGTGGTCCCCACGTCTCGCGGTACGGGTTGCCGAACGCCATCGAGACGTAGACCACGAGGCCGAGGCCCGCCTCCGCGCAGAGCGCCTGCATCTCGGACAGGTCGCGCCACGACTCCTCGAGGCTCCGTCCGACGTTGCGGCGCTGGAACGTCTCGTTGACGCTCAAGGGGTAGCCGACGCTGGTCACGCGGCCGGCCGCCGCGGCGCGCTCGACGCCCCTGACGTTCCCGACGATGCAGATCAGGTCGGCGCCCTCGGGGGGCGTGAGGCCGGCGAGCACCTGCTCGGTGTCGGCCATCTGCGGCACGGCGCGCGGCGAGACGAAGGAGCCGAGGTCGAGGTGGGTGAAGCCGGCGTCGAGGAGGGACTGCAGGTGGCCGGCCTTGACCTCGGTCGGTATCACGTGCGGCAGGCCCTGCCAGGCGTCGCGCGGGCACTCGACGTAGGTCGGCCCCGGCGCGCGCATGGGGGGATGATAGCCCAGGCATCGGCGCGGCTACCCGCTCCACCACGTCTATACTCGCGGCGTGCTGCGCCGGATCGAGCTGCGCGACTTCGCCATCATCCGCGAGCTGGACCTCGAGCTCTCCCCCGGTCTCAACGTGCTCACCGGCGAGACGGGCGCCGGCAAGTCGATCGTCGTCGACGCGCTGGCGCTCCTAGCCGGGGCACGCGCCGACGTCGCGTTCGTCAGGAGCGGCGCCCAGACCGCCCTGGTGCAGGGCGAGTTCGACGACGGCGACCTGACCACGGCCTCGCGGCGCGTCGCGCTGTCCGGCCGCCACGGCGCGCGCATCGACGGCGAGCACGTCACCGTGGCCGAGCTCGCCGAGCGCGTCGGCCGGCTCGTCGCCGTCTTCGCCCAGCACGGCGCGCTCGAGCTACAGGGCGCCGCGGCGCAGCGGGCGCAGCTCGACAGGCTCCTCCCCGAGGACGCCAGGCAGGCGCTGCAGCGGCACCGCCGCGCCTTCCAGCGCCGTGCCGAGGTGGCGGCCCGCTTGGCCGAGGTCCGCGCCGCGCAGCGCGAGCGCGCCAGACGCCTCGACGTGCTCGCCTACCAGGTGCAGGAGATCGACGAGGCGCAGCCGCGCCCGGGCGAGGAGGAGGAGCTGGCCGCCGAGCTCGACGCGCTGCGCCACGCCGAGCGCATCGTCCAGGGCGCGGGCGCCGCGCTGGCCGCTCTGGCGGGCGAGGAGACGGGCGCCGTCCAGCTCGCGGCCGAGGCCAGGCGCGAGCTCTCCGCCGCCGCCCGGCACGCCCCGGCGCTGGCGGCGCTGGCCGACGACCTCGACGCCGCCCTGACCGGCCTCGGCGCGGTCGCCGCCGAGGTCGAGTCGTTCCTGGCGGGCTTCGAGGCCGACCCCGCCCGCCTCGACGCCGTGCAGGCCCGCCTCGCGAAGCTCGACGCGCTCAAGCGCAAGTACGGCGACGACGTCGCCGCGGTGCTGGCCTTCCGCGACGCCGCCGCGCGGGAGCGCGACGACCTGCTGGCCCTCGACGAGGACGAGGCCGGCCTGGCGCGCGAGGAGGCGCAGCTGAGCGCCGAGCTGGAGCGGCTCGCTGCCACCGTCACGGCGGCCAGGCGCGCCGCCGCCCAGCGGCTGGAGGCGCAGGTGGCGCCGCTGCTGGCGCGGCTGGGCATGCCCGGCGCCGTCTTCGAGGTCGCCGTCACCCCGCTGCCGGAGCCCAACGCCAGCGGCGCCGACGAGGTCTCGTTCCGCTTCGGCGCGAACGTGGGCGAGCCGCCCGGCCCCGTGTCGCAGATCGCCTCGGGCGGCGAGCTCTCCCGCCTGATGCTCGCGCTCCACCTCGTCACCGGCGCGACGCAGCCGACCCTGGCGTTCGACGAGGTCGACGCCGGCGTCGGCGGCAGGGCCGCCCGCGAGGTGGGCGCGCTCCTGGGGGAGCTCGGCCGCGGCAGGCAGGTCCTCGTCGTAACGCACCTCGCGCAGGTGGCGGCCTACGCCGACGCGCACTTCGTCGTCAGCAAGGCCGAGGAGGGCGGCCGCACGCTCACCACGGTCAGGCCGGTGACCGGCCGGGAGCGCGTCGAGGAGCTGGCGCGCATGCTCTCGGGCACCGTCACCGACGCGTCCCTCTCGCACGCCGAAGAGCTGCTCTCGGAGGCTGCCTCCCGGGCACACCGCCGCTCGCCCGCCTGAGCTAGACTCGTGTCAGGTCGCGAAGGGAGCGCCAGTTGGACGCCGAGGGTTTCCACGAGCACGCCCCGTGCCCGAGCTGCGGCAGCCGCCGCACGGTCACGTTCCATTACCGGGAGGGGTTCGAGGAGATCGAGTGCGAGGCGTGCGGCTACCGCTCCGACGCCGATGAGATCGCCGCCCTGACGCGCTACGCCGGCGGCGTCCTCGAGCGCGAACGCGACGACGAAGCGATCCCGGTTCCCATCAGGACCCTGAAGGCTTAGGCCGTGGAGGAGACGCCCAGGGCGCCCATCCCGAACGAGGAGGGGGCGCGTGGTGGCGTGCCGCCGGAAGGCGGCAGTGGGGGCGCGGGCGGCGCGCCCCGGGAAGGAGAGCCGATGGAAGTGAACGTGGTCCTGAGCTCGGAGGAGATCCTCAGGGGCCTCAAGCACTACCGGCGCATCGCCAAGCAGGACCTCCTGCTGGCGAGCGAGACCGACAACCCCGAGGCCTTCAGGCGTCACGCCGAGGCGCGGCGCAGCGTCTACTCCTACCTCTCCGAGCTGGCGCAGACCATGTCACCCCCGGAGGTCGTCGAGGAGGCCCTCAAGGTCTACCGCGAGCTGCCCTTCGTCACCGGCAGCGAGGACGAGGCGCACACGGAGATCAAGGGCCGCGAGAACGCGCTCGAGAACTTCTTCCTGATGATCGGCCTCGAGCCGAAGCTGCGGCGCGAGGTGCGCAGCCAGCGCAAGGCGCTCCACCCCCAGGGCGGCTGAGAGCCACGGCCCGCGTGTTATCTACGTAGGCGTGACGCTCTCCGAGCTCGAGCGCCGGGCGGCGAGCAAGCCGCCCGCGCTCCGCGACCTCTCTGACAACCTCGTGTTCGGCGAGGGACCCGAGGACGCCCGGTTCATGCTCGTCGGCGAGGCGCCCGGCGAGGACGAGGACCTCTCGGGCCGGCCGTTCGTCGGGCGCGCCGGACAGCTCCTCGACAAGGTCCTCGAGGCCGTCGGCCTGTCCCGCGACGAGGTCTACATCACGAACGTCGTCAAGCACCGCCCGCCGGGCAACCGCACGCCGACGCCAGCCGAGGTCGCCGCCAGCGAGGGCGTGCTGCTCGAGCAGATCCGGCTCATCCAACCGCAGGTGATCGGCACGCTCGGCAACGTGCCCACCCAGTACTTCCTGCGCACCAACGAGGGCATCACGCGGCTGCGCGGACGCTGGCACGACTGGCACGGCATAAGGGTCATGCCGCTCTTCCACCCCGCCTACCTCCTGCGCAACCCGAGCCGCGAGCGCGGCGGGCCGAAGTGGCTCACCTGGCAGGACATGCAGGAGGTCAAGCGCGTCCTCGACTCCCTGCCGCCGCGCCAGGGCAACGTCGTCATCGACACCGCCGAGCAGGCCTCACTCTTCTGATGCGCGCGCTGGTCCAGCGCGTGGCGCGCGCCGAGGTGCGCGTCGCGGGCGAGGTCGTCGGCCGCGTGGGCAGGGGGTTCCTCGTCCTGCTCGGCGTGGGGCCGGACGACGACGAGGCCGTGGCCGCGAAGCTGGCCGACAAGGTGCGCAAGCTCAGGGTGTTCGGCGACGACGAGGGACGCATGAACCTCTCGCTCGGCCAGGTCGGCGGCGGCTGCCTCGTCGTCAGCCAGTTCACGCTCTACGGCGACCTCCGGTCGGGCAACCGCCCGGGGTTCTCCCGCGCGGCGCCTCCCGAGCAGGCCGAGCGCCTCTACCTGGCCTTCGCCGACGCGCTCAGGGCCGCCGGCGTCCCCGTCCAGACCGGCAGGTTCGGCGCCGTGATGGAGGTCGAGCTCGTCAACGACGGCCCAGTCACCCTCTGGCTCGACTCGGGGGAGCTGTTCGCGTGAAGCCCTCGACGCCGGCGCGGTTCAGGACGAACGCGTAGACGTCGGTCCACTCGTCCACCAGCTGGTCCACGGCGTGGCCGAAGATCCCATGCCCGCCTTCGCGGTCGGCGCGGACCAGGACGAGCCGCCGGTCGCCGAACTTCTCGAGGGCGCGCGCCGCGTACTTCGCGGTCATCCAGGGGTCGATCCGCGAGTCGTTGAGGCCGACCGTCAGCAGCGTGTCCGGCATGTCCGCCGCCTCCTCCAGCATCGCGTAGGCGTCCTGACGCCAGAGGGCCTCGAAGCCGTCCGGGGTGTTCGGGTCGCCCATCTCGGCGTACTGGTCGGCGCCGTTCCTCGCGACCGCGAGCCTCGTGGGGTTCATGGCGGCCACGATGGCGACGAGGCCGGCGAACAGGTCGGGGCGCTTCAGGGCCACGGGCGGCGCGAGGAGACCGCCGGCGCTAGCCCCGGCGACGGTCAGCATGTCGGGCCGGGTCACGCCGAGCCTGACGAGCTCCTCGGCCGCGGCGATCAGGTCGGCGTGCGCGTTGGGCTTGTTGGCCGCCCGTCCCGCGTCGTGCCAGGCGCGACCTCGCTCGCCACCGCCCCGGGTGCCGCAGAGCGCGATCACGCCGCCGCTCTCCAGGAAGCCGAAGCGGTAGGGGGCGTAGTACGGCTCGGTGGTGCTGAGGCCGTAGCTGCCGTAGCACCACAGGAGCGTCGGCGCCGGGCCGGGGCCGGCGTCCCCGCCCCTGAGGATCACGAGCGGCACCTGGGTACCGTCCGCGCTCGTGACGAGGAGCCTCTCCTGGCGCGCTCCCCGCAGGCCCTCGTAGCCGGCGGAGTCCAGGCCGAGCGAGCTCACCTCGCCGGCACGAGCGCGGAACCGACGCGTGGCCGTGAACCAGTCGAACAACAGGAAGGTCACCCCGCCGGCTGCGCCCGCGCGGCGCATGCTGCCAGCCGTCCCGGGGAACGGGAGCTCGACTTCGGCGGCCTCCCCACCGTCCGGGACGTGGAAGAGCCGGCTGACGCCGTCGGTCCGGCCTATGACGTAGAGGCCGTCGTCGGCAGCCGCGAGCTCCGCTACGATCAGGTCGGGGCGCTCCAGCACCCTCGACGCGCTCCCCAGACCGCCTCCCCCTGCGAGGTCGACGGCCAGCACCGCGCCGTGCGACGAGTCGCGGGTGGTGCACACGAACAGCGTGTCGCCGCGCAGCGCGGCCCGCGACACCTGGTCGTCGTAGGTGGCGACCTCACGCCAGGCCGGAGCCCCTGCCGTCACGTCCTCGCGGCGGGCCACGAAGACGCGGCTGTCGGCGCGCGCCGTGAAGGCGAGCCCGAGCACCCAGTCGCTCCCGGCCGAGACGACCACTATGGGGTTCTCCTCCGGCGCCAGCGCCGGCCCACCGGCGGCCTCGGTGCCCAGCAGCCTCGGGGCCTCGCCATCGCTCCCGAGGCGGTGCAGGACCGACTGCATGTGCTTGAAGGGGTCGGCCGCGTCGCGGTTCGTGATCAGCGTGTAGACGACGGTGCGCTCGTCGAGCCAGGCGGGTGCGAAGGTGCCGAACACCGGTCCCAACCGGGCAGGCAGCAGCGTTCCGGTCGCGACGTCGACGAAGCGGACGCTCCCGATCTCGCTCCCCTGCTCCGCCGTGACGAAGGCTACCGTCGCGGCGCCGGGTGAGACGGAGTAGGCGTGGACGGCAGCGAGGCCGTTCCCGGGCGACTCCGGGTCGTAGAGCACGCGCTCTTCCCCGTCGGGCTCGCGCACCACCAGCTTCTCGTGCTGGGCGTCGGGGTCTTGGCGGCAGTAGAACAGCCGGTCGCCGACCTCCCAGACGTCGAAGTACTGGACGCCCGAGCGCATCCCCGCGGCCACGCGCTCGCGCAGCCGCTGCCACCCGGGCAGCGAACGGAGCTGCGCCGTCGTGTGGTCGCCCGCACGCGCCAAGAAGTCCGCGACCTCCGCGGCGTGGTCGGGGCTCTCCATCCAGCGGTACGGGTCGTCGACGCGGTGACCGAACACCGTCTCGCTGAAGGGACGCATCTCGGGCCTGACGGGGCCGTTCGTGAGTCCGCCGCGCACGCGCTCGAGCCCGCCTCGCGCGGCCGCAACGCCATCTGCCATGCGCCGACTACCCCCTCACCGGGTGAAGACAGAGGTCTCGGCAGACCCTGATGGCTCGGTTGGCGACGCGCAAGGGCAGCGGTCACGGGCGGCGCGGCGTCAGAGCTTGGTGAGAGCGTTCACGGGCACCGACGAGGCGCCCTCGAACGCGTCGACCTCCTGCATGAAGCGGTGGAAGAGGTAGCCGGCGTCGTGGGGACCCGGGCTCGCCTCGGGGTGGTACTGGACGCTGAACACCGGGTAGCGGGCGTGCGCCATGCCCTCGAGCGTGCCGTCGTTGAGGTTCACGTGGGTGGCGACGAACTGGCCGCCGGGGATCGAGTCGATGTCGACGGCGTAGTTGTGGTTCTGGCTGGTGATCTCGACGCCGCCGGTTAGGAGGTTCTTCACGGGCGTGTTCGCGCCGTGGTGGCCGTGCTTGAGCTTGTAGGTCCTGCCGCCGACGGCCAGGCCCAGGAGCTGGTGGCCGAGGCAGATGCCGTACGTCGGCAGCAGGCCTAGGAGCTGCCACACCGTGTCGTGAGCGTACTTGGGGCCGTCGGGGTCGCCCGGTCCGTTGGAGATCACGAGCCCGTACGGGTCCAGGGCCATGATCTGCGCCGGCGTGGTCTGGGCCGGGACGACGATCACCTCGGCGCCCGCCTGCTCGAGCCGGTAGACGATCGAGTGCTTGATGCCGAAGTCGAGCACGACGACGCGGGGGTTGTCCTTGAACGTCGGCCGCGCGTACGGCAGGGGCGTCGTGACCTCGGGGGTCATGTCGCGCCCGTCGATGTCGATGTGCTCCTTCGCCTCCCTGACCAGCTCGGCCTCGAGCTCGTCGTCGGTGTCGCCGTGGTAGATCACGCCCTTCACGACGCCGCCGACGCGCAGCCGGCGCGTCAGCGCCCGCGTGTCGATGCCCTCGATCCCGACGATGCCGTGCTGCTCCATGAAGGACTGCAGGTCCTGGTTCGCGCGGTGGTTCGAGGCGCGCCGGCTGAACTCGCGCACGATGAACCCGCGGGCGTACGGCCTGTTCGACTCCATGTCGTAGACGCTGACGCCGTAGTTCCCGATGTGAGGGTAGGTCATCGTGACGATCTGGCCGTGGTAGCTGGGGTCGGTGAGGATCTCCTGGTAGCCGGTCATCGAGGTGTTGAAGACGATCTCGCCGACCGACTTGCCGTGGGCACCGAAGGCGTAGCCCTTGTAGACGGTGCCGTCCTCGAGCGCGAGGACCGCGTGGGGCTTGGAGAGGAGCGCCATCCGAGCCGGGACTCTACCACGCCGTGAGCCGCCCCATGTCGCCTGCATGCACAGCGCTGCATGTTCATGCGTACGCTGTCGGCAGCGGCGCGCGGCCGACCCCACGCATGTCGGCCCGGGCGACGGGCGGTCTCATCCTGGCGGAGTAGGGTGCCGTCTCCGGGAGGCCACATGGACAGGAACAGGCAAGCACAGGGCGAGGCCGGCCTCCACGTCGCGATGTTCAGCGTCCACGGCCTGATCAGGGGCCGCGACCTCGAGCTGGGACGCGACGCCGACACGGGCGGCCAGACCAAGTACGTCGTCGAGCTGGCGCGCGCGCTCGGCAAGCACCCGGGCGTGCGGCGTGCCGACCTCGTCACGCGCCGCATAGACGACCTCGCGGTCAGCGACGACTACGCCAAGCCGGTCGAGCGCCTCGGCGAGCGCGCGCAGCTCGTGCGCGTGGCGGCAGGCGGCGACGAGTACCTGCGCAAGGAGGCGCTGTGGCCGCACCTCGACGAGCTCGCCGCGAACGCCGCGCGCTACTTCGAGGAGGGTCCGGGCATCCCCGACGTCGTGCACGGGCACTACGCCGACGCCGGCTACGTGGCGCAGCAGCTCGCGCGGCGTTGGCAGCGGCCGTTCGTCTTCACCGGCCACTCGCTGGGGCGCAACAAGCAGCGGGCGCTGCGCTCCGCGGGCATGACGCGCGACGAGATCGAGGACCAGTACCGCATCGGTCGCCGCATCCAGGCCGAGGAGGACGCTCTCCGGGACGCCGACCTCGTCGTCGCCAGCACGCAGCACGAGGTGCGCACCGGCTACGAGCTCTACGACGCCGCGCCCGCGGCGCGCTTCGAGGTGATCCCGCCCGGCATCGACGTCGAGCGCTTCTACCCCTACTACTACGACCTCGACGAGTCGTTCGAGCCCGACGAGGAGGTCGTGAAGGCGCGCGTGCGCATGAAGCGCGAGCTCACGCGCTTCCTGCGCGAGCCGGACAAGCCGGTCGTCCTCGCGATCAGCCGGCCGGACCGCAAGAAGAACAACCTCGGCCTGGTGGAGGCCTACGGCACGGACAACGAGCTGCGGCACCTCGCGAACCTCGTGATCTTCGCCGGCGTGCGCAGCGACATCGAGGAGCTCGACGAGAACGAGCGCGAGGTCATGACCGGGCTCCTGTTCGCCATGGACCGCTACGACCTCTACGGCCGCCTGGCGATCCCGAAGAAGCACCGGCCCGACGTCGACATCCCCGTCCTCTACCGCCTCGTCGCGGCGCGCCGCGGCGTGTTCGTGAACCCGGCGCTGGAGGAGAACTTCGGCATCACGCTGATCGAGGCGAGCTCGTCGGGTCTGCCGGTGGTGTCGACGGACCACGGGGGCCCGCAGGAGATCATCTCGAAGGTGGGCTCCGGCGAGCTGATCGACGCGCGCGACACCGGCGCGATACAGCGAGCGATCAAGGGCATCCTCGTCGACCGCGACAAGTGGGAGCGCTACTCGGAGAACGGGGTCGCCGGCGTGCGCGAGCACTTCTCCTGGCAGAGCCACGCCGAGAGGTACGTGGCCGCGCTCGAGCGCGTGACCCGAGCCGCCGCGGCCTCCCGGTGAGGGCGCCCGCGCGGTGAGCTTGGGCGGTGACGGGGCGTACCGCCCCGGCCTCGCGGCCGGCCGCAGGACGCTGGTGTCCGACGTCGACGGCACGCTCCTCGACGGCGCCATGCCCGGCGAGGGCGCGGCCGAGCTCGGCGCCCGCATGCGCTCGGCCGACGCCGCCCTCGTGCTCGCGTCCGGGCGCGACCTCGAGCTGGCCGCCCAAGCCGCGGCGACGCTGGCGGCGGCCGGGCTGCCCTGGCCCGCGGCTCTCGTCTGCGGCGTCGGCGCGGAGGTCCACGTCTGGGAGGGCGGAGGCTGGGTCGTCGACGAGGCGTGGGAGCGGAGGCTCGCCTCCTCCGGCTTCGACGCCGCGCTCGTGCGCGCGGCCCTGGCCGGGGTGCCGCACCTGAGCCCCCAGCCCGCCCGCACGCAGGGCCCTCACAAGGTCAGCTACTACCTCGACGACCCCGCGAACGGTCCCGCGGCCGTCGCGGCCGCGACGCGGGCGCTGGCTGAGCGCGCGGTGGCCGCCCGCCTGGTCCCCTCGGCCGGCCGGTACCTTGACGTCCTGCCGGAGCCGGCCTCGAAGGGCGGCGCGCTGCTGCGCCTGGTGGAGCGCTTCGGCCTGGCGCCACGCGACGTCGCGGCCGCCGGGGACTCCGGCAACGACAGGGAGCTCCTCGTCACGGCCGCGGACGCCGGCATGGTCGCCGTCCTCGTCGCCAACCACGAGCCGGAGCTGGCCGACCTCGCGTCCCACCCCGGCGTGCTGCTGGCCAGCCGCCCGCACTGCGCCGGCGTCCTCGAGGGCCTGGAGGCGGCCGGCTGGTGACTGCGCGCAAGTGACCGCTCGGACGGGGCCGGCACGCCGGGAATCACCGGTCGCTCGCGGCCCCTGGCCGCGTCGCGGGCCCTCTCCCTCAGCCGGACCCGAAGGTCTCCCCCGTCGCGACGGTCAGCGGCGGCACCACGGCGCCGGGCGCGACCGTGCAGTCGGTCAGCACGGCGTACGGCCCCACCGCGGCGCCCTCGCCCACGCGGGTGGCGCCGAGCAGGTGGACGCCCGGGTGCAGGACGACGTCGCGGGCGAGCTCCACGGCGTCGTCGAGGAACACCGTCTCGGGCGCCACCATCGTGACGCCCGCGAGCAGCCACCCCCGCCTGGCCCTGTCGCGCAGCACGCGGTCGACGACGGCGAGCTCCGACCGGTCGTTCGCGGCCAGCACCTCCTCGGGTGAGGCCGCCGCGACGGCCCGCGTCGGGAGGCCGTCAGCGCGGTAGAGGTCGAGGAGCTCGGTGATGTAGAGCTCGCCCTGCGCGTTGTCGGGCGAGAGGCGGCGGCAGCGCGCGAAGACGCCGAGGTCGAAGGCGTAGAAGCCTCCGTTGACCTCGGCGATCGCCAGCTCCTCGGGGCCGGCGTCCTTGTGCTCGACGATGCGCTCCACCTGCCCGCCCCCTCCCCTGACGATGCGGCCCAGCCCGGTGGGGTCCGGCACCGTGGCGGTGAGGAGCGTCATGCCGGGTCCCGCGCCCTGGGCGGCGAGCATCCGCTCCAGCGTCGCGCTCGTCACGAGCGGCGCGTCGCCGACGAGCACCAGCACGCTGCCCGCCTCGCCGGGCGCGAAGGCGCCCAGCACCTGCTCCTCCGCCTGCCACAGGGCGTGGCCGGTGCCGAGGAGCTCGCGCTGCTCGGCGAAGACCAGCTCCCCGCCGCCGGCGCGGCCCGCGAAGCGCTCCCTCACCTGCTCGCCGCGGTGCCCGACGACGACGACCACTCGCCGGGGCCCCAGGGGGTCGACGGCCCTGAGCACGTGCTCGAGGAGCGGCGCGCCGGCGGCCTCGTGGAGGACCTTGTGCCGGGAGGAGCGCATGCGCGTCCCCGCCCCCGCCGCGAGGACGACGACGGCGAACGGCGTCACTTCGCCTGGGCCGGGCGCCGCGCCCTCTCGCGCTCGGGGGCCGTCAGCAGCATGTAGAGCGCCACCAGCACGATCGGGATGCTGGCGAGCTGCGTGTACGTGAAGAGCCCGACGCCGGCCTCGGTGTCGAGGTAGACCTGCCACGGCAGGGGGTTGTCGCGGAACGGCTCCTCGATCACGCTGCGCAGGACCGAGTACCACAGCACGAACAGCCAGAACACGCTGCCAGCCGGCGCCCGCCGGCGCAGCGCCCAGGCCACGACGAACAGCAGGACGAAGCCGACCAGGAAGCCGTAGAGCTGGGTGAAGTGGACGACGCACGGCTCGCCGGCGGGCACGGCCGCGCACGCCGGCGGCGAGAAGCGCCACAGCTGGTCGCCGAAGACCACCCTGCCGAGGGCACCGAACGTCGGCGTGCCGGGCTCGGGCCAGTGGAAGCCGATGCCGAGGTTCGTCAGGCGCCCACCCGTGTCGGTGCCGTTCATGACGTTCCCGATGCGGCCGCCCATGATCCCCAGGACGCCGACGGGCGTCATGACGTCGAGGTAGGCCCACGGGTCCAGCCCGTGCCGGCGGGAGTACAGCCAGGTCGCGAGCATCACGCCGAGGACGCCGCCGTGGATGCTGATGCCGCCCTCCCAGACCTTGAACGCGTCCAGCCAGTTCCCGCCCGGACCGAAGTAGGCCGAGGGGCTGGTGAGGACGTAGACGAGGCGCGCGCCCACGACGCCGGCCACGACCAGCCAGATGGCCATGTCGAGGAGCCTGTCGGGGTCAAGCCCGCGCCGCTCGGCGGCCCTTAGCGACCACGCCGCGCCGACCAGCACGCCGATCGCGATGAGGAGCCCGTACCACCTGATGGCCAGCGGCCCTACCTGGACGAAGATCGGATCCATCTACGCTCCTCTGGGGCGGCGTCAGCCGCCGAAGAACCTGGGGAAGGCCACGAAGCCAATCACTACCATGATGACGAGCTTCGCCACCGTGCCGCCCAGGGTGCCGACGAACGCTCCGACGCCGGACCTCACGGCCTCGGCCAGCTCGCGTCCCGTCAGCAGCTCGGCGACGACGGCCCCGACGAGGGCGCCGACGAGGAAGCCGAAGGGCGGGAACGCGAACAGGCCGACGAGCGAGCCGATCACGCCGCCCCACACGCCCGCGCGCCGCGCCCCGAAGCGGGCCGAGCCCAGCCAGGTGCCGGCGACGTCGACGAGCTGCGAGAGGCCCGCGAGGACCGCGATGTAGACCAGGGTGTCGACCCCGAAGCGCTCGAACCCCAACATCAGCGCGGCCAGGAGCGCCCCCACGAACGCCAGCGGCACCCCCGGCAGGACGGGCACGATCACGCCCGCGAACGCCACGGCGTAGGCGACGAGGAAGACGAAGAAGGCCAGGGCCGTCAAGGCGCTGACGAGTCTAGTGCGCGCGGGCTCAGCTGTGCCAGGTCTCGGGCGCCGACTTGGCCTCGCCCCTGATCACGTCGACGGCGTGCGGCAGCGTCTCGAGGATCGCGGCCAGCGAGTCGGCCGCGCCCGCGGGGCTGCCGGGCAGGTTCACGATCAGGGTCTGGCGCCGCACCCCGGCCGTGCCGCGGGACAGGGCCGCGACCTTGTCGTGGGCGGCGCCGATCGTGCGCATCAGCTCGGGGAGGCCCGGGACGCGCCGCTCGATGACCTCCTCGGTCGCCTCCGGCGTCCTGTCCTTGCGCGACAGGCCGGTCCCTCCCGTCGTCAGCACCAGGTCGACGCCGTCCTGGTCCGACCACAGGCGCAGGCGCGCGCGGATCAGGGCCTGCTCGTCGGGGACGACCTGGTAGTCGACCTCGACGAACGGGCCGGTCTTGAGCACCTGGCGGATCGCCTGGGCGCTGCCGTCCTCGCGCTTGCCCGCCGCCACCGAGTCGGAGACGGTCAGGATCGCGGTCCTCACCATGCCGGCACTGTACAGGCTCCCCCGCCGCGGCCGCGAGGACCTTGCCACAACCACGCTCCCGTCGGCGACGGACCCTCCGGACAGCGCGGTAACCTACCCTGTCTGCTGGCCCGGTGCCGCGCGCACCGGCGGTTACGGAGGTAACAGGCCTTGAAGATCCACGAGTACCAGGCCAAGGAGCTGCTCGCGCCGTTCGGCGTGACGGTGCCGCTGGGCCGCGCCGCCACCACCGTCGAGGAGGCCGTCCAAGCGGTCCGGCCCTTGGTCGAGGAGAGCGGCAACCCGGTCGTGGTGGTGAAGGCGCAGATCCACGCGGGCGGCCGCGGCAAGGGCACCTTCCGGGAGCACGAGGGGCTCCGGGGCGTGAACGTCGTGACCCAGGGCGTCCAGGGCGGCGTCGAGGCCGCCGAGGCGCGCGTGCGCGAGCTGGCGGAGAAGATGCTCGGCTCGACCCTCGTCACGGTCCAGACCGGCCCCACGGGCAAGCAGGTCAACCGGCTCTACGTCGAGCAGGGCATGGACATCGCCCGGGAGCTCTACCTCTCGGTCGTCCTCGACCGCTCAGTCGGCCGCAACGTCGTCATGGTCTCGACCGAGGGGGGCATGGACATCGAGGAGGTCGCGGCCGAGACGCCCGAGAAGCTCGTGAGGGTCGCGATCGACCCGCTCGTCGGGCTCGCCGACTACCAGGCCAGGTCCCTCGCGTTCGCCCTGGGGCTCGCCGGCGATACGCACAAGAAGGGCGTCGCCCTCCTCAAGGCCGTGGCCCGCGCCGCCGCCGAGCTCGACACCGACCTCCTCGAGGTGAACCCCCTCGTCGTCACCGCCCAGGGCGACGTCGTCGCCCTCGACGCGAAGATGAGCTTCGACGCCAACGCCCTCTTCCGCCACCCCGAGGTCGCCGCGCTGCGCGACCTCAGCGAGGAGGACCCGGCCGAGGTCGAGGCCAGCAAGTACGGCCTGTCGTTCATCAAGCTCGACGGCAACGTCGGCTGCCTCGTCAACGGCGCCGGTCTGGCCATGGCGACGATGGACACGATCAAGGAGGTCGGCGGCGAGCCGGCGAACTTCCTCGACGTCGGCGGCGGCGCCACCGAGGAGAACGTCACGGCGGCCTTCAAGATCATCACTCGTGACCCCAACGTCAGGGGGATCTTCGTCAACATCTTCGGCGGCATCATGAAGGGCGACACGATCGCGAACGGCGTCGTCGCGGCCGTCAAGCAGGTGGGCCTCGAGGTGCCGCTCGTCGTGCGGCTCGAGGGCACGAACGCCGAGCTCGGCAAGCGGATCATCGACGAGTCCGGCCTCAACGTCGTCAGCGCCACGGACATGAAGGACGGCGCGCGCAAGATCGTGGAGCTGGCGGGAGGCGCGCGGTGAGCCCGCTCATCGGCAGGCGCACGCGGCTGCTCGTCCAGGGCATGGGCGGGGCCGGCACGTTCCACACCGACAGGTCGATCGCCTACGGCACGAACGTCGTCGCGGCGGTGAGGCCGGGCAAGGGCGGCCAGTCCGTCAGGTTCGAGGGCGATACCGACCACTCCGGCGTCCCCGGCCGCCCCGACACCTACGCCGTCGACGTGCCGAGCTTCGACACCGTGGCCGAGGCCGTCGCGGCGACGGGGGCGAACGCCAGCGTCGTGTTCGTGCCGCCGCCGTTCGCCGCCGACGCGATCATGGAGGCGGCCGACGCCGGCATCGAGCTGATCGTCGCGATCACCGAGGGCATCCCGATCCGGGACATGGTCACCGTCAAGCGGTTCCTCGAGGGCAAGCCCTCGCGCCTGATCGGCCCGAACTGCCCCGGCCTCACGCGGCCGCGCGAATGCAAGATCGGGATCATGCCGGGCTACATCCACTCCCCCGGCAGGGTCGGCGTCGTCAGCCGCTCCGGCACGCTCACCTACGAGGCCGTGAAGCAGCTCACCGACAACGGCCTCGGGCAGACGCTCGCCGTCGGGATCGGCGGCGACCCCGTCAACGGGACGAGCTTCATCGACATGCTCCGCGTCTACCAGGACGACCCCGACACCGAGGCCGTGATGATGATCGGCGAGATCGGCGGCACGGCCGAGGAGGAGGCCGCCGCGTGGATCGAGGCGCACATGACCAAGCCCGTGGCGGCGTTCATCGCCGGCACCACGGCGCCCCCGGGGAAGCGCATGGGGCACGCCGGCGCGATCATCTCGGGCGGCACGGGCACCGCCGCCGAGAAGATCGCCGCGCTCGAGGCGGCCGGCGTCGTCGTCGCGCGCACGCCCTCCGACATGGGCAACGCGATGCTCGAGGCGATCGCCCGCCGCGCCTGATCGCGCCCTGAACGTGGACGCCAGCGAGCGCCGCCGCGGACCTGCCTCCCGGCGGCGCTCGCCCCTCGCGGGCGCCTACCGCGGCCGCTTCGCGCCCTCGCCCAGCGGCTGGCTGCACCTCGGGAACGCCCGCACGGCGCTCTTCGCCTGGGCCAGGGCGCGCGTCGCCGGCGGCGCGTTCGTGATGCGCGTCGAGGACCTCGACGCGCCCCGCACGCGGCCCGAGGCCGTCGCGGGGAACCTCGAGGAGCTCGCCTGGCTCGGCCTCGACTGGGACGAGGGGCCGGACAGGGGCGGTCCCCACGGCCCCTACCTGCAGTCGGAGCGCGTGGCGTACTACGCCGCCGCGCTGGAGCGGCTGGTAGCCGCGGGACGCGTCTACCCCTGCTACCTGACCCGCCGCGAGGTCGCCGAGCTCGCCGCCGAGGCTCCCGGGCCTGCCGCGGCCGGCTCCGGCGTGGACGACGCCGGCGAGGGCCCGGCGGAGCAGCCCGCGCGGGTCTACGGGGCGCGGCACCGCGAGCGCAACGCTGCCGTCGCCGCGGCCCGGGCCGCCGCGGGGCGGGCGCCCAGCCTGCGCTTCCGCGTGCCCGACGGCACGCTGTCGTTCCACGACGCGGTGCAGGGCGAGGTCACCGTCGACCTCGGCGCCGAGGTCGGCGACTTCGTCGTCAGGCGCGCCGACGGCCTCCACGCCTACCAGCTCGCCGTCGTCGTCGACGACGCCGCCATGGGCATCACCGAGGTCGCCAGGGGCGCCGACCTCCTCCACAGCACCGCCGCCCAGCTCCTGCTCTACGACGCTCTGGGGCTGCCGGCACCGGTCTTCGCCCACGTGGGCCTGCTCCTCGACGCCGACGGCGCGAAGCTCGCGAAGCGCGGCGGGGCGCTGTCGCTGCGGGAGCTGCGCCTCGCGGGCGTCGACCCGCGCGCGGTGCTGGGCGTCCTCGCCCACGGGCTCGGGTGGTCGCGGCGGCCCGAGCCCCTCACGCCCGGCGAGCTGCTCGAGTCCCTGGGCGCCGGTCCCGTCACGGCGCCCCCCGGCCCGGTCCGTCTGACAGCGGCCGACCTCGCCGCCCTCGGCGTACACTCCTGACCCATGGACGACGTCGCCGTGCTCCCGCGCGGGCTGCCAGACTTCCCCCTGCCGGACGCCAGAGGGCGCTTCGGCCGCTTCGGCGGGCGCTACGTGCCCGAGACGCTCGTGCCCGCCCTGCAGGCGCTCGAGGCCGCGTACCGCGAGGCCAAGGCCGACCCGGCCTTCGTCGCCGACCTCAGGCACGTGCTGCGCGAGTACGTCGGCCGCCCCTCGCCCCTCTACCTGGCCGCGAACCTCACGCGCCACCTCGGCGGCGCGCGCGTCTACCTCAAGCGCGAGGACCTCAACCACACCGGGGCGCACAAGATCAACAACACGGTCGGCCAGGCGCTCCTCGCCAAGCGCATGGGCCTGAGGCGGATCGTCGCCGAGACCGGCGCGGGGCAGCACGGCGTGGCGGCCGCGACCGCGGCGGCGCTGTTCGGCCTGGAGTGCGTCGTGTACATGGGCGAGGAGGACGTCAGGCGCCAGGCCCTGAACGTCTACCGCATGCGCCTGCTCGGCGCCGAGGTCGTGAGCGTCGCCTCCGGCACCCGCACCCTGAAGGACGCGACGAACGAGGCGAT
>Ga0123332_1001593_pt1 | contig 22230 bp, 12 predicted proteins | sample BioC12SIPDNA_4_FD_89958 | JGI IMG/M metagenome (GOLD analysis project Ga0123332, IMG submission 89958) | Anaerobic biogas reactor microbial communites from Washington, USA - Biogas_R2_A C12 SIP DNA | ecosystem: Engineered > Bioreactor > Anaerobic > Unclassified | place: Washington, USA... | reverse complement strand
AGACAGGCCACCACGCTCCATCACTGCGGCTAGCCGGGACGGCGTCGCCCCACCTTTCATCCGCGTTCCGCCCACACTTCATGCTCTGCCTGCCCCACCCCTGTCACCAACCGATTACGGCCCACCCCCCGCTCCATCCAGCGCTTGACCTTGCCCACTCGCCCAGCTACTATTCTCTAAGATTAATATGCATAGATTCATGAGCAGAATGCTCGTCACATCGTTTCTGGTCACGATGCTTTGTGCTTGCGGAAGGCAGGGTTCCAATTTCACTGATCGCACACATGAAGCTAATAGGAGACATGGTGCAAGCCAGATTAACAACGCAACGCTATCGCAAGAGAGCGTATCAAACCTAATCAACAAGCTTTTCCAAGCGCCACTGCCTGCCAGTGCTGTAGATGTGTTTGGAAACAAGACGACTCTGTTCACGACAGTTGTCGACATCCGGTTCAGTTGTACCAAAGAGGACTTTCGGACGTTTCTCAAGTCTTCTCCTGTTCTTACAAATTGCCCTTCCAAAGACAATAGATGTGTTGTGAATACGATGTCAAGCAAAGCGTGGTGGCAACCCGACGCACTCACTTCTGTCATGGGGTTGAATCATACCTGGCCATTCGGATCGTCAACAGCCTACTGTCGCTTGATGATGGGCAACTCTGCGAGCGGAAGCAATGTCATAGTCTATATCTCGACAACAATTGAATAGGAGAAGCCAAGGCCGAAGGCCCGCTCGCAATCGGTTAGTGACAGGGGACAACACACTTTGTCTCAACACTTTGTCTCCGCACTTTGTCGAAAATTGCGGCCCGTGCGACGAAAGTGTGGTAACTACCGGGTTCAGCAGATCCAGGCGCCGAGGGCGGCGCCGGACAGCAGGAGCAGCACGGGCGACACCCTGCCGTGCAGCACGCCGGCGCAGACCACCCCCGCCACAAGCAGGGAACGCCATAACTGGCCCCATTCGGCACCTGCGGTGGCCGCTCCAAAAACATCCTGGCAGAGCTGCAGGGCGACCGCCATGATCAGGCCCGTGACGATCGGGCGCAGCGTGGACAGCACGCGGGCCATGCCGGGATGGTTGCGGTAACGCCGCCAAACTATCCCGAAGAGCAGGACGCAGATGAGGGAGGGCAAAATCAGCGCGAGGGTCGCGGTGGCGGCGCCGGCCAGTCCGGCCACGCGCCAGCCGACAAAGGTGGCGCAGTTGATCGCCATCGGGCCGGGTGTGGCCTCGGAAATGCCCAGGATGTCGACAAACTCCAGCTCCGTCAGCCACCCGCGCGCCAGCATCTCGTTGCGCACGAGCGGCAGCATCGCCATGCCGCCGCCGATGGTGAAGAGGCCGATCTTGGCAAAGACCAGGAAGAGCTTGAGCAGTTGCATCATCCTGCAGCCTCCGCGCGCCCGCGGCGCGTGACGATGGCCTGTATCAGCAGGGCCGCGACAATGCCGCCCAGGGTGGCCCAGACCGGGTTGAGATCGCAGGCGAGCGTCAGTACCGTCACCGCCAGTCCGAGGAGCCAGGCTCCGAGCCTGCGCCAGCCGCGCCAGACAAGCCGCAACGCGGTGCCGAGCAGCAGACCGCACACGGCCGGGCGCAGGCCGGCGATGAAGCGCACCACCGCCGGGGAGTGCGCCACGCGGTCGAAGATTCCCGCTATCAGGAGAATCACAAGAAAGGGTGCCGTGACCGCGCCGAGCGCCGCCACCACCGCACCGCGCCAGCCGCGTAGGCGCTGGCCGATCAGCATGGCGGTATTGACCGCGATCACGCCGGGAATAGCCTGCGCCAGGGCAAAGAGATCGGCCACGTCATCGTGGGTGACCCAGCGGCGGCGATCCGCCACCTCGCGTTCCAGCAGCGGCAGCATGGCGTAGCCGCCGCCGAACATGCCGGCCCCCACGCGCACAAAGCTGGTGTACAGGCTGCGCAGCGGCACGCGCGGTGCCGGGGCATCATGTGCAGAATCATCCATCAGCAATCGTCTCCAGTTCCGCCCAGCGATCCACAAGCTTCTCGATGGCCGGCGGCAGTTCGGCCAGCCGTTGCCGCCAGTGGGCAAGCGTTTCGGGCGGCTGGCGGTAGGCTTCCGGATCCTGCAACTGCTCGTGCAGTTCACGCAGCTCCGTCTCCAGCGCCTCAATCCGGTCGCCGATGCCGGCCAGTTCGCGCTGCTCATTATAGCTGAGACGGCGCCGTGTGGCACGCCCGGGTGCCGTGGTGGCGGCGGCGGGCGTGGACGCCGGGGCGGCTTCGGGCGCCTTATCCTTATCCCCGGCATCCCCGGCGGGTGGCGGACGCTGCGCCAGCCTGTCGTCGTAGCCGCCGGCGTACTGGACAACCCTTCCCCCACCCTCCATCACCAGCGTGCTGGTGACGACCTGGTTCAGGAAGACGCGGTCGTGGCTGACGAGCAGCAGGGTGCCGTCGAAGGTGGCGAGCTGCTCCTCGAGCAGCTCGAGCGTCTCGATATCGAGGTCGTTGGTCGGCTCGTCGAGGGCCAGCAGGTTGCCGGGATCGAGGAAGAGGCGGGCGAGGAGCAGGCGGTGGCGCTCGCCCCCCGAGAGCACCTTGACGGGTGTACGGGCGCGGGCGGGCTCGAAGAGGAAGTCCTGCAGGTAGGCGAAGATATGGCGCGGCCGGCCGTTCACCATGACGGTCTCGCGCCCTTCGGCGAGGTTCTCCGCCACGCTCTTTTCGGGATCCAGTTCCGTGCGCAACTGGTCGATGCCGCCGATCTGCAGCCTGCTGCCGTGGGTGACGCTGCCGGACGCGGGCTCCAGCCTGCCCGTCAGCAGGCGCAGCAGCGTGGTCTTGCCCGAGCCGTTGGGGCCGATGATGCCGATACGCTCGCCCTTGAGGATGCGCAGGTCGAGCCCCCGGACAACCGGCGCCTTGCCGGGGTAGGCGAAGCCGAGGCCGTTTACCTTGAGCGCCAGCGCGCCCGAGCGCTCGCCGGCCTGAAGCTGCATGCGGCTGACGCCCTGCTCCAGGCGGCGCTGGCTGAAGGTCTTGCGCAGCTCGAGCAGCGCGCGCACGCGGCCCTCGTTGCGGGTGCGGCGGGCGCGCACCCCCTTGCGCAGCCAGGCCTCCTCCTGGTCGAGCTTACGGCTCAGGCGCTCCCATGCCACCGCCTCGTCGTCCAGAAGCTGCTGCTTGCGCTGCAGGAAGGTGTCGTAGTCGCAATCCCAGCTCGCCAGGCGGCCGCGGTCGAGATCGATGATGCGGCGGGCCAGCCGGCGCAGGAAGGCGCGGTCGTGGGTGACGAAGAGGAGCGTCTCGACGCGGCTCTTCAGGAAGTTCTCCAGCCACTCGATGGAGTCGAGGTCGAGGTGGTTGGTGGGCTCGTCCAGCAGCAGGAGGTCAGGACGGCCGACCAGCGTGCGCGCCAGCATGGCACGGCGGCGCAGTCCGCCCGAGAGCTGTTCCAGGCGCGCGGCGGGGTCGAGACCGAGCCGCGACATGATGGAGTCCGCCGCCGCCGTCCGTTCCCACGGCTCGGTGCCCGCATGCGTCATCATCCCCGCCTCGACGACCTCGCGCACGCTCCCATGCAGGTCAGCCGGCAACTGCTGCGGCAGGTAGGCCACCCGCAGGCCCGGCTCGCGCAGGGCCATGCCGCCATCCGGCTCGATCAGGCCCGCCAGCAGGCGCAGCAGCGTGGTCTTGCCCGAGCCGTTGCGTCCCGTGAGGCAGGCACACTCCCCCCGCTCGATGTTCAGATCCACGTGATCCAAAATCGGGTCGCCGCCCATGCGGAGCGAGACATCCTGAAGAGAGATGAGAGCCATGCGGGGATTAGGGGTGGAGCGAATCAACGAAGTTGAATCGCAAAGCACTTTTCATACCATCGCGGCTTGCATAGCGTGCGCAATTCCAGTAAACTCTCTTCTAATTGCGTAGACCGGAACGTCGGCGGACAGGATACCGCCGGGCCGGTTGGCGCGGGATGGTGTACTGTGTTTCAATCGCTAGGTCTATCACAACAGCAACGCCAGATGATGGTTCTGGCGCCGCAACTGCGGCAATCGCTCGAGATGCTGCAGTTGCCGCTGATGGAATTGCGGGCGATGATCCAGCAGGAGATGGAGCATAATCCCACCATCGAGGATGTCGTCTCGCCTCATGAGGTCTCCTTCGACGATCTCGCCACGCGTACCGTCGGCGAGGGCACCGCCCGCAGCGCGGGCGAGGACGCGGAAGCCGGCGGGCAGGGCGAGAAGCCGTCCGGCGCGGAGGACGAGAAGCCGCTGGACTTCGACGAGCGGAGCATCGACACCCTCACGGCCATGGACGACGAGTGGCGCGACTACTATTTCGACGAGCAGCAGAACAATCCCTACACCGTGCAGGACGAGGAGCGGCGGCGCTACATGTTCGACTCGCTGCGCCAGCCCGTCTCGCTGCAGCACCACCTCCTCGAACAGTTGCGCATGACCGATCTCGGCACGGAAAACCGGCAGCTCGGCGAGCTGATCATCGGCAGCCTCAACGACAACGGCTTCCTGGTGACCGACCTGGCCGAACTGGCGGCGCAGACCGCGGCACCGCTCGCGCGCATCGAGGACGTGCTCAAGGTAATCCAGACCTTCGATCCGCCCGGCATCGCCGCGCGCGACCTGCGCGAATGCCTGCTGATCCAGATCCGCCAGAGCAAAGCCCCCGAGGCCCCGCTGGCCGAGGCCATCATCGCCAACCACCTGCAGGATCTCGCCACGCAGAAGTACGCGCAACTGGCCGGCACGCTCAAGGCGACGGAAGACGAGGTGCAGGCGGCGGCGGACCTGATACGCACGCTCAACCCCCAGCCGGGCGGCATGCTCGAGGACGACCCCACCACCTACGCCGTGCCCGAGATCTTTGTAAAGCGCAACAAGGAGGGCCGCTGGGTCGTCGCGCTGGACGACGACCAACTGCCGCACATCCGCATCAGCAGCCACTACCGCAGGCTGCTAGAGGACGAGAACACCTCCGCCGAGGTCAAGTCCTACATCCGCGAGCGTATCCGCTCGGGAGCCTTCCTGATCAAGAGCATCCACCAGCGCCAGAAGACGATCCACATGATCGCCAGCGATATCGTCGGCGCGCAGCAGGCCTTCTTCGAGGAGGGCGTCGCGGCCCTGCGCCCGATGACCATGGCCGAGGTGGCGGAGCGCGTCGGCGTGCATGAGACCACCGTCAGCCGCACCGTGGCCAACAAGTACATGCAGACACCGGTCGGCGTCTTCGAGCTCAAGTACTTCTTCACGCCGGGGCTGAAGACCGCCGACGGGCCGGCCGTCTCGAACAAGACGGTGCAGGACATGATCGACACCATGATCCGCCAGGAGTCGCCCGCCAACCCGCTCTCCGACCAGGCCATCCAGGAACAACTGAGCGAGCAGGGGATCAAGATCGCGCGCCGTACCGTCGCCAAGTACCGCTCGATCCTCAAGCATCCCCCCTCGCACCTGAGAAAGCGCGGCTAGGCAAGAGTATGGCACGAGGATTCGGCATGGGGCGCATGATGCGCGGCGACCCGGACTAGCAGCCCGCGCGCACCGTCAAGATCACCGACCGCCGCATGCTCGGCTGGTTCTACCGCAACCTCGCCTCATACTGGCCGCGCCTGCTCCTCGGCGTGTTCGCCATGCTCGGCTCCACGGCGTGCGGACTGGCGGCGCCCCTGGTGCTCAAGGACATCTTCGACAAGGTCATCATCGCCCGCGACCCCGCCCTGCTGCCGGCCCTGACGCTGCGCTTCCTGGGCCTGACCATCGCCGGCCTCGTGCTCGGCGCGACGCGCACGAACGTCATGCACCTGCTCGGGCAGCGCTTCGTCCTGCAGATCCGCATGGAGTGCTTCCGCCACCTGATGACGCTGGACCTCGACTATTTCACCAACGAGCGCTCCGGCGACATCATGTCGCGCATCAGCAACGACGTCGGCGCCGTCGAGGATCTCGTGGTGCATGCCTCGGACGGTGTCATCACCAACGTCGTCCATATCATCGGCGCCACCTTCTTCCTCTTCATGCTCGACTGGCGCATGGCACTGATAGCCCTTACGCCGCTGCCGGTCTTCATCGGCCTGCTGTGGATCCTGACGCGCTATATCCGCCCGATCTTCACCCGCATCCGCCGCGATCTGGGCGACATCAACGCGCGCCTGCAGGAACGCCTCGCGGGCATACAGGTGATCAAGGCCTTCGCGCGCGAGGAGGCCGAGACGGCCTACTTCGAGGAGAGCAGCCGCGCCTACTGGCGCTCGAACTGCCAGAGCATCTGGATGTGGAGCACCTTCTTCCCGGTGCTCTCGCTGGTCACGAGCACCGGGCTCGTGGTGCTCATCTGGTACGGCGCCCACCGCTCCGTGACGGCAACGTCCGTCGCCGTCATGACCCCGGGCACGATCATCGCCTTCCTGCGCTACATGCAGGACTTCTACCATCCCATCGGCGCACTGGCGCGCGTGCAGAACGTCGTCAACCGCTCGCTGGCCGCCGTGGCGCGCATCTTCGAGCTGCTCGACACCCGGCCCACCGTCGCCGATGCCCCCGATGCCACCGACCTGCCGCCCATCGAGGGGCGCGTGGAGCTGCGCAACGTTACCTTCCGCTACAAGACGGGCGACGACGTGCTGCGCGATGTCTCCGTGACCGCCGCCCCCGGCGAGGTGGTGGCGCTCGTGGGACACAGCGGCGCAGGCAAGACCACGCTCGTCAACCTGGTCGCCCGCTTCTACGACCCCACCGAGGGCGCGGTGCTCATTGACGGCTACGACGTGCGCACGGTGCGCCAGGCCTCCCTGCGCCGCCAGATCGGCATGGTGGTGCAGGAGACCTTCCTCTTCAATGTCAGCGTGCGCGAGAATATCCTCTACGCCCGCCCCGACGCCAGCGAGGAGGAGCTGATCGAGGCGGCGCGCGGCGCCTTCGCCCACGACTGCATCCTGAAACTCCCCAAGGGCTACGACACGGTCATCGGCGAGCGCGGCGCGCGCCTATCCGGCGGCGAGCGCCAGCGCATCGCCATCGCCCGCGCCTTCCTGGCCAACCCGCGCATCCTGATCCTCGACGAGGCCACCTCGATGGTCGATACCGAGGCCGAGCAGGTTATACAGCAGGCACTCGGCGCGCTGATGCGCGGACGCACCACCTTCATCATCGCCCACCGCCTCTCCACCGTGCGCGATGCCGACAAGATCCTCGTCATCGACGACGGACGCATCGCCGAGTCCGGCGACCACGCCACGCTCATGGCGTTGCAGGGCCGCTACCACGCGATGATCAGCCGCCAGTTGCGTTCCGCCGCCGACCGGGTGGAGCTATAGCTAACGATGCAGAAGCCGAGGAGCGTCACCGCCTTGCCGGCCTCGTGAAGTTGAAACAGCGCCTGGGTGTTGCCCCAGAAGTGGTCTGTGTGCAGAAACAGCGCGAGGCACACAAGCGCCCAACCGAACAGCACGGCATCGGTACCGTGCAAGCCAAGCCGCGAGCCTCGGTACCCAGGCAACACCCCTGCCTTATTGATGATCGTGTGCAAGCCGTACCCGAGGATCAACAACGGCACAATGATGCCCCAAAACCATTTCGTCCACCATGAATCGGAAGGCGAACTAGACCAGTCGTCTACTTTCCGGACGAGGCGATCGCCCAACTTTCTGGCCCAGATACTCTTAGACATCTTTGCGGCTCTTCCAAAGCATTTTGGTGAACGTCACGCTCTGTTACAGGCTGAGATTACTTCGCATAGCCTATTGGTGTCAAGCCGTAACCGCCCACCCGTAACCGCGCGCCGAAACCATCCGCCGAATCACGGCTAACCAACTGCTCGCAGGTGCGGTGTGAAAGCATGGGCGACTGCCACCGGTACTACCGGGAATCGAGAGAATCGAATGAATCGGGCGAATCGGGCGAATCGAATTTTTAGTATCACTCGATGACACCAAGACACCCTCGGCAATACCGGCAGTTACGGCAGTACCGGCGTCCCACGCGCGGACGAGCAGACGCTCGTCCCTCCCGCCCTTAGCTCCACATCGCACGGGTGATCCAGTGTCCGCACCACCCCTCGGCAGTACCGACAGTACCGGTAGTACCGGTAGTTACGGCGTCACACGCGTGGACGAACAGACGCTCGTCCCTCCCGACTTCTTTGCCGCCGAACATTTCGAATATATCCAAAAGAAAAGCGATTACGGCAAATCTTTCGTCCATACTCGAAATGCCGCCCTCTTTCTAAACAGAAGAATCGTCCCGGCAATCAAGGGTATCGTGATCCAGTAGTACTTGACCGCCAGGATGGGCACGGCAAATGCAAGAAACAGTAGGCTGCCGCCAAGTGATCGCCAGGCATCCGGGTTGGTGGGCACCTGCCATTTGATCGCCCCGGCTTCAGCAACCTCAGACCTTGCCATAAACTCCTCCTCCGAAAATGGCCCGCGGAGTTCTTCGGTAGCCTTGACGATGATAAAGAAATGCTCTTGCGCCGGATCGACCTCCTCAAGGGCGTCTCCCTCAAACAAGTTGCGGGGTTTTCGTCCGAGATTTTTAGTCAGGATATATTCATGGGTGGTCATGTAGCCGACAACCGGCCCGATCTTGTCGTGATTCCGCGGACACAGGATCAGCCGCCCATCGGCCCTGCAGATACCCACATCCATGCTGTTGGCCTTGAAGACGGCATAGCCGTCGCCGATGTCGCGCGTGAAATCATTCCATCCGGCGGCAAGGCACACCGAAGTTGACAAAGAGCAACCGCATCCCAAGTACAGCAGCGCCCCTACCAAGCCCATTTTAATTATGCGTTTCATCTGTAGCGCCTGGCTGAAGTCGGCAACGAGACCGTGGAGGCGGTTTCAGGCGGTCAACAGCCTGGAACGCCTTATCCATCATCCTCATTGCACGGAGCTTGCCCTCGAGCAATCTCAAAGGCGTAAACACAATATAGCAGAAGGCGATCTCGTTTGGGGATACGAGTATCCCGCCTCTGCCGGGGCCGAAGTTACCGCACGTAATAACATACTTCTCTCGGGCGACTCCTTTCTCATACGTGACGTATGGCCGTCGCACAAGAAGGTGATCCTTGCGGGCCGAGTAGTAGCCAAGAAGATAAATGGTCAGCGCCAAGCTTGCACCTATTAGCACGAGCACCACCTTTATCCTACGCCACAAACGCCGCCTTACCGGCAGGGCATTTTCCGTAGCGGACTGATTGTTTGAGGTTGGGGTTGATTTCAGCATGGCCCGTGTTCCAGTGCTTTACGTCATGCGCAACACATGTCACGCCTAACGTTGATTCCACGGAAAGGGTACTATCTACAGCACCCACACGTCCAGTCTTTACCTTGTCCCATCATGCCGCCGAGGCGCTTGTGAGGATGCCCCCCTCTCGTCCTCGTCCTCGAGTCCGGCCCACCACCGGTACTGCCGGAACTGCCGGTACTGCCGCCGGTGCCGACAACACCCCTGCACAGCAGATGCCGGCACGAGCTTGCGGCACAGCCACTGAAAGGTAGGGCGAGCCGTCCCCGTCACGCCGCTACGCGGTGTGACCGGCGAGCCGCACACAGGTTATAGACCGCCAAGACGCCAAGAGCGCCAAGGAAAGGGGATGGAGTGTGGCATGGCCTTGCAGTTGTGGGCTTGCAGTCTGCCCCTGCGGCTTTTTTTCAACCCAATCCGCACGCGGCGGGGACGCCGCGTCTACCAGCCAAGCCCCGCCGTTCACGGCGGGTATCCGGCAGACAACCCTTCTTCCCCGACACTATATCCCGCCCCTTCAGGGCTCATCTGTTTTTGCCTCATTCCCCAGGGCGTTGCCCTGAGCTGGTATATCGCGCCCCTTCAGGGCTTGCATCTTGCATTGTGCCCTTATTTGGTGATGGACAAATGCCCCGTAAAGTGCGACACTGCCTTCAATCGTTTTGGGCGCGGCAGGTGCCGTGCCGAAAACAATGTGGCGTAGGCTGGGGTGCCATGCCTGTGCATGTGCTGGGGGACATGAAGCCGGTCCGGCGGAGACGAACATGAAGCAAAAGTACACGTTGAAATGCGGTTTGGCGATGGCGGTGTGCCTGGCGGTTGCCGCCAACGGGATGTGCGAGGCGCCGTGGCTGGAGGGCTTCACCAGCCGGCAATTGCTGACCGTGACGAATCTGGCCCGATCACGGAAAACCTGGCCGACTTCCCGCTGCCGGTCAGGCTGCACGCCGGCAATTTCGACTTCAGGCACGCCAACACCGACGGCCTCGGCATCCGCTTCACAGCCGACGACGGCGTCACGCCGCTGAGTTTCGAGCGCGAGCGGCACGACAGCGCGACGCAGCAGGCCGAATACTGGGTCAGGCTGCCGCAGCTCGCGTCGGACGGGCCGACGAAGTTCTATCTCTACGCCACGCAGGCGCCGCTGGCCGACGCCGCCCCGGGACGCAAGTTGTATCTCAACGGGGAACTTGACAATACGCTGAACGATGCAGGTTACCCATACGGGAACTGGCACACCGAACGAGTCATCGGCGGATGGCAAATGAACGCCGTCCTGGACGAAGTCCGCCTCTCCCGCGTGGTCCGGTCGCCCGCCTGGCTCCGGGCGCAGAACGCCGCGATCCGCGACCGGCTACTGGCCTACGGCGCGGCGCAGACCCGCCAGTTCTGGCTGGAGGGATACCGCTACCGCCGCCGCATCGCGATCACGAACACCGCGGCGATCCGCGGCACCCTGGGCGACTTCCCCGTGCTCGTGAAGCTGACCGACGCCAACTTCAACTTCTTCAAGTCCAGCCCCGGCGGCACCGACATCCGGTTCACGATGTCGGACGGCGTCACGCCGCTGAGCTTCGAACGCGAACGCCACAGCCGCGACACACGGCAGGCCGAGTACTGGGTGCGGATACCCCGGCTCCATGCCGGAACCGCCGACACCTTCTACCTCTACCATTCGCCCGAGGAGCTGCCCGACGCGTCCGATCCGGCCTCGGTCTGGGATTCGAACTATCTCTTTGTCCACCACATGGCCGCGACGGGCGGCGCGACACGCGTGTACGACTCGACGGCCAACGCCATGACGGGAACCGCCGCCAACGTGACGCTCGGCGTCGAGGGGTTCATCAGCGGCGGCGTCCTCACCGACGGTATCGCCGGCCATTGGATTTCCCTGGCCAACGCATTCAGCGCCCCACGTCTGCCACGTTCGAGGTGATGTTCAAGAACAACTCGCCCGACACACTTCAGCGGATGATCTTTATTTACGGCAATAACAATGCCTACTGGTTCGGGATCAACGCGACGAACCAACTGGAGTCGTACGTACACCAGGGCAACTCAATATACCGGTACGCCGGCGCCAGTCTGATTTCAACCGGCCAGTGGTACTACGCCGCCGACGTCTATTCCTCGTGGGCCGGGCGCAGTATCTACGCCAACGGCGAGCTGGACGCCGCCTGGAACAACATGCATTATCCCCATGAACCCTGGTGGGTGAACAAGATCATCGGCTATGGTTTCAACGGTGAGCTAGACGAGGTGCGGTTCTCCAAGTCGGTCCGCTCCGCCAGTTGGATCCATGCCCAGCACGTCTCCATGCACGACCGGTTGCTGGAAGTCGGCACGCTGGAGTTTACCGCCCAAGGATCTGTCCTGATGGTACGATGAGGGAGTTGCGCACTTAAAATGAGATACCCAACCGCATGGCGACCGGGCCGGTGTGCGAGCCTGGCTATTGGAATACTGGTCTTCAGCCTGTCCGCCGGCGCCGAACCGGCGGCAACCGATCAAGCAACTTCCCAAACGGAGCCCAGCATGACGATTGTCATTCCGGACCAGCCTGTGGCGATTCTCCGGGCCTATTCGACCGATTACCTGAATAAGCCGCTGAGCACCAACCTGACGCAGCGCCTCGCCGCCGAGCGTCTCCAGATGCTCATCGCGCGGGCCCTCGGCACGACGCCGGCCATCGTTCCGGCCGCCAGCGCGCCGAAGGCCGGGATGAGAATCTTCGTCGGATACGGCCCGCACCTCGCCGGACGGGTCGAGCCGCCAGACCGGCCCGAGGCGCTCAAGATCATGGAGAAGGAGGGCGATCTCTTCCTGCTCGGCGAGATCGCGGCGGCGGGGGTCAACAACTGGCCCGTCCCCGCCGACCGGGGCGTCATGCACGCCGTCGAGACGTTTGCCGAGCAGGTGATGGGCTACCGCTTTCTCCATTCCCCGCCGGACGATCCCGCGATGTTCGAGCTCGGCACGGTCATTCCGCGGCTGGAAACCCTGCCGGTCGCCTCCGGTCTGCTGATCGAGGATGCCCCGGTCTACAAGACCCGGCTCCTCTCGACCCGCGGGCGACTGATCGGGCTGCGCGGCTGCTCCTCGCAGAACTTCCAGTGCAACCACAGCTACGGCATGGCGGCATGGTCGCATGCCTACGGCAAGGATCACCCCGAAATGTTCCTGCCGAAAACGGAACAGGCACCGGGCGGCGTGCGCGAGGCGGCCATGCTGCAGCAGCATGATCTCGGGTTTCTGGACTATACCGAGCCCAAGGTGCTGGAGGCCCGCCTGAAACATCTGGAAGGGTGGTTCGACAGGCGGGAGTGCGGCGATTTCTTCGCCGGCCGCACGCCCAACGACACCTATATCATGGAGGAGGTTCCGGACCGGGTGGCGGGAGTGTACCAATACAACGAGCGGTCGCGCGCGCTGTGGAATCCCGACCATGGACGCTGGGCGCCTTTCTCGGCCATCTGGTTCGACTATGTGAACCGCCTGGCAGCGGAAACGGGCAAGCGGTGGCCCGAGATGCGCATCGCCACCCTGGCCTACAACCGCCACTATCAGCCGCCGGTCTTCGCGATTTCCAACCGTATCGACGTCATGCTGACCCTGATGTCGTCCTCGACGCAATGCAAGGAGCCGGAGATCTGGAAGCACAATCTGGGGATGGTGCGCAAGTGGTCGGCGAAACTGGGCAGCGAGCGTGACCGCCTGCTCCTCTGGGAATACGGATTGTGGCCCGGCTACTTCATCACCGCGCCGACGTTCTTTCCCCACTCCATGCAGCGCTGGCTCCAGACGGTCAAGCCCTATGTCTCGGGTGTGTTCTTCGAGTTCTACGACCCGGTCCAGGTGAACTTCCTGATGCGGCGGATCTGGATGCGCCTGCTCTGGAATCCCGACCTCGACGTGGACGCCGAAATCCGGGATGTGTGCCATGCGTTCTACGGTCCGGCGGCGGAGCCGATGATCCGGTTCTACAAGCTCCTCGCCGAGCGATACGAAATGCGGTGGAAGAACCCCCGCCCGATCTGGAACCAGTACTACGTCTGGCCGCGGAACTACTACGGCGAAAGCTACGACCCGCCGACCGTCTTCCGGCTGGCCGCGCTGCTCGAGGAGGCGGGCCGGCTGGCCGGCCTGTCCGCCGAGATCGAGGCCGAGCTCCGGAACGGATCGGCCATCCACGTCCTGAACACGGAGGATACGCCGGCACCGGCGGTCATCGAGATCGAGGCGCTGAAGCAAGATCTGGCGGATCCCGCCATCGGCTGGGGCGACGCCGCCGACAACCGCCGGGTGACCTGGCGCGGAACCCTGCGTCCCGGCGAGCGGCTGCTGCTGGACGCATCGGGGAAGGCGGAGCTGCAGGCCGCCGACGGCACGACGACCGATGTCCGGGCCGCCGTTCAAGGCACCCTGCCGACGCTGCCGCCCGGCGGGGACGAGGTTTTCCATTTCTGGCACCGGCGCTTGCAGCGCGACGACGCGCTGTTCCGCGCGCGGGTGCGGTACGGCCGGCAGGCGGAGCCGCCGCCAGCCGGGAAGAACCTCTATGCCAGGCGCATGGAATGGATCCGCACCCCGTACCGCGTGCTCCATCCCGTCCGCATAGACAAGTGCTGGCACGGGTTTTTCGCCGAGGCGCGCGTGGCGCACCGGCACCTCGGCGCCGCCTCCGCCTACGGGGTCGCGGCCGTGCCGGCGTTGCCGGCCGGTCTGGATGATCAGGCCTGGGCGGATGTCCCCGCCCTGGAGCTCGTCATGGGCAAGACTGACTCCTCCGTGCCCTTCGAGATCATGGGCTTCCCGGCCGACCTGCGCACGACGGTCAAGATCGTCCATGCCCCCGAGGGACTGGCTATCCGCATCACCGCGGCGGGCAAGCCGGTTGACGGCGAGAAGGTCGCCATCGCCATCCAGGACCGCACCATCGAGTTCGAGGTCAGGCCCGGCGCGGACAAGGCCGCCCCGCTCGCCGGCCTCCAGGTGGACGAGGATGGCTGGCAGGCGCTGGTTGTGCATCCGCGTGAAGCCCTCGGTATTCCCGGCGAGAGCCTGAAGGGGCAGTCCGCCGACATGCAGATCAGGCGGATGCGCGCGGCCGGCGCCAAGGATTTCGTCGGTTGCGCGCAGACCGCCGACATGGAGAACTACATCTGGCCGCCGCCGCTCGGCATGTGGGGCGACGGCGAGCAGGGGCCGGGGCGGCTGGATTTCAACTGATTCCGGATGCCGGATGCCTTGCCGGGTGCGGTGCCGCTTTCAGGGCTGCCCCAGTGTGGCGCGGACATTCCTGTCTGCGCGGGTCTGCGCGGGCAGGCAGGAATGCCTGCCCCATACTACCACGCTCCATCGCGGCGGCCAGCCGGGACGGATGTACCGTCATAGCCGCGCATGCCGACTGAAATACTCCTATCCCCTGGCCGGATTACCGCCTTCAGGCGGAAGTGGTTCAGGGGCTTCAGCCCCGTCCCCATGACCCTTTTTTCAAGGAAAAAAGGGATCTTCGCGGGCCTGAAGACCCTTGTTGGCTTCCGGCTGAAGCCGGTACTCCGACCGACTGCGACCACCAACAGGACTAGTCGTAATTTTGGCATAATTCCCCAGGGCGGTGCCCTGGGCTTGGGTTTAAGTGGGTGCTGCGCGCTTGCGCCTTGTCCCCGCACCTTTTACACTCTTCGATCATACGACTGCGTCGTATGATCAACATGTGGGCGGGATAGACGCGGATACAGGCGCATGGGCAGTGCAGCGCCATGCTTGCGTCTAGCCGGGACGGCGTCGCCCCACCTGTGCTGGCGCGCTTCTGCAGATGCGTCCCTGGCACTCGACGACAGCGGGCTTGTCGGGATGAGCAAATAGGAAGAGCGAAGCACAACCAATTACAAATCAAATCTGCGGAAATCTGCGAAATCTGCGGTTAAACAAAACTACTCTTGGCGTCCTTGGTGTTTCTGGCGCCTTTTCGTTTTCCTCTTCTGCGCGGGCCAGGTCCCGCGGTAGAAAGCGCGTCCGGGGCCGCGCACTCAAAACCGCTTGCGCACGTAGTGCGCCGCGCGGGGTGACCGAACCGGCCTAAACCACCCGCTTACTCCATCTTCGTGTGAATTCGCGTCCATTTGCGTCCATTCGCGGTTCCATCTCTTGGCGATCTTGGCGTCTTGGCGGTTCAAATTACCCTGGCCTGAAACACCACATAACACATATGCGCCTGCGAAGCAGGAAATCCTGTCAAAAATTAACAGCGAGGACAAAGTGGCATCTCTGATCTATTCCCACCGCCCCGCAGGGGCGGCGGCGGTACCGGATTCGCGCTTCAACCCTGTTGAAGCACCTTCGCCCATTGCGCCTCGAGGCGCTTGGCGCTGACGGGGCAAGGAGCCTTGAGTTCCTGGGCGAAGCAGGAGATGCGGAAGGCCTCGACCATCCAGCGGTATTCATCAAGCGCCAGCCGGTCGTGGCGGCGTGGCGGATCGGCCGTGGCCAGTTCGATGTACCGTGACCAGAAGGGCGCGACCTCGGCCATCTTGCGCGCATCGGAGGCCGCATTGAGCGTCAGCCGCTCGATGCGCAGCCGCAGCGCCTCGAGGTAGCGGAAGTAGTGCTGCAGGCGGACGCGCGGCACGTAGCGCACAAAACCGGGGAAGACCAGCCAGGCAAGCTGCTCCTGCATGTCGGCCACGGCCGCCGGCGAGCCCTTGACGGCGTTGATCGCCGCGTGGCACTCGGCCGCCAGCACGACAATGCCGGTCACCAGCGTCTGCCACTCGCGCTGCGCGGCGGCCAGCCGGCCGCGCCCCTGCGCCAGGCGCGTGTTGAAGGCCTCGGGCGTACGCACCTCGGGCTGGCCGTGGAGAAAGACATCGGAGACCAGCGCCAGCACCAGGTCGTCCGCCACCTGCTCCGGCGCGCAGCCGATCTGGCGCAGGAAGAGTCCGGCCGGCACGGGCCAGGCGGGCAGCCGTGCCAGACGCCGCGCCTCGCTGCCCAGCGCCAGCAGCAGCAGGCGCCGCACTCCGTCGTGGTGGATGGCGCGCGCCTGCGCGGGATCGGCGAAGAGGCGCAGACTGACCGAGGTGCCCTGATCCTGCAGCGCGGGGTAGTTGATCAGCGGCCAGCCCGCGCGCCCGACATCAACCTGCTCCGGCAGCGCACCGCATGTCCAGGCCACAAGGCCGTCCCGGTGCCACGGTTCCGCCGCGCCGGCCGCCGGGGCCGCCGGTTGCTCCTCAACGCCCGCCGCGCGCAGTACCGCATCGAGGTCGCGTCCGGCGGCCAGGGGCCTGCCCTTCTCATCCATGACCACAAACCGCACGCGCAGGTGCGGCGGCATCTGCTCCTCCGACCACAGGCCGTCCGCGACGCGCACGCCGAAGGTATCCTGCAGGAGGTTGGCCAACGCCGTGATCAGCGGCTCGCGGCCCGGACGCAGACGGCTAAGGCAGCGCGACAGCGCCTCGTCCATCGGCCCGAGCGTCCGCCGCTGCGCCGAGGTGAGGCGACCGAGCATCCACTGCACCTTCTCCGGCAGAGCGCCCGGCACCAGCCAGTCGGCCGGCCAGCGGCGCAGCAGGGGCGCCTCCTCCCGCGTCACGGTACAGGTGATGCCATCATCCTCCTCGCCGTAGGCATAGCGGTAGGTCAGCGGCAGGCGGGCCTTGCCGATGCGCAGGGTATCGGGAAAACCGGCGGCCGCATCGTCGTCCACTATCCAATCCTCGGCCTTCAGGCGCAGGGACTCGCTCTCCGCGCGCGATGCGCGCTTGAGCCACGCGCGCAGGGCATCGGCCGAGTTGATGTCCGGCGGCAGGCGTCCGTCGAAGAAGGCGACCAGACGCTCCTCGTCGAGCAGATTCCCGTGACCGCGCCGTTTCTCATCGCGCAGGCGGATGGCGGCCAGCAGCTCCATGTTGTCGCGAATGAGGGGCGGCGGCCGCGGAAACTCGCCGGCCACCAGACCGTGGCGGATGAAGATGTCGCGGCAGACGGCCGGCTCGATGCGCGTGTAGTCGCAGCGCCGTCCCTCGACGATCACCAGGCCGAAGAGCGTCACCCTTTCGGTAGCGCGGACAAAGCCGCGCTCGGCGTCCCAGGTTGGCGAGTGGTAGCTGCGCTTGCAGCGGTCGCCGGCCAGCTTCTCGATCCAGCGCGGATCGATGGCCGCCGCCGTGCGGGCGTAGAGACGCGAGGTATCCACCAGCTCGCCGGCCATGAGCCATTCGGGCTGGCGCTTGAAGAGGCCCGAGCCGGGAAAGACGGCGAAGCGCAGACCGCGGGCGCCGCGGTAGTCGCCGGCCTCGCGGTCGCGATGGCCGATGCGCCCCAGCAGGCCCGAGAGCAGCGCGCGGTGCAGACCGTCGTCGCCGCCGCGTTCCGACTCGACCGCCAGATCGAGCCGCCGGCAGAGCGTCTCGAGCTGTTCGCGCAGGTCGCGCCACTCGCGCATCCTGGCGAAGGAGAGGAAGTGCTGGCGGCAGAGGCGGCGGCCGGTCTGCTGCGAGGTGCCGCGGGTGGCGTCGTCCCACCAGCGCCAGAGCCGCAGCAGCGCGGCAAAGTCGGAGGCGGGCGTCTGCCATGCGGCGTGGGCGCGGTCGGCCTCGGCCTGCTGCTCGATGGGGCGGCGGCGCGGGTCGTCGCAGGCCAGCGCGGCGACAACCGTGAGGGTGTCGCGCAGTGCCTCCTCGTGGTGGGCGGCCAGCAACATGCGGGCGAGGCGCGGCTCGACCGGCATTTTGGCGAGCTGCCAGCCGAGCGTGGTCAGCTTCGGTACACCGCCTTCCGGTGCCGGCCGTACCGCGCCCAGTTCATCGAGCTCGCGCAAGCCCTCGCGAATCATGGCGGGCGCGGGCGGATCGAGGAAGGGAAAGCGTGCAATGTCGCCCATGCCCAGATCGAGCATCGTCAGGATCACGCCGGCCAGGCTGGAACGCAGGATTTCGGGGTCGGTGTAGGGATCGCGCCGCTGGAAATCCTCCTCGCCGTAGAGGCGGATGCAGATGCCGGGGCCGATGCGCCCACAGCGGCCCGCGCGCTGGCGGGCGCTGGCCTGGGAGATGGCCTCGATCTGCAGCCGCTGCACCTGCGTGCGGTGGACATAGCGGCTGATGCGCGCCAGGCCGGAATCAATGACGTAGCGGATGCCGGGGATGGTGACGGAGGTCTCGGCCACGTTGGTGGCGAGGATGATGCGGCGGCCGTCGGCGGGCTGGAAGGCGCGCTGCTGCTCGGCGGCCGGCAGCGAGGCCATAAGGGGGATGATGACGGCACCTGGCAGGCGGCGCCCCGTCAGGAGGGTGGCGGTCTCGCGGATATCGCGCTCGCCGGGCAGGAAGACCAGGATGTCGCCGGGTCCGGCGGCGAGGATCTCATCAACGGCCTGCGCGACGAGGTGCGGCAAGTCGGGCTCGTCGTCGCCGGGCTCGCGGTAGCGGATCTCGATCGGGTGGAGCCGTCCCGGAATGGAGAGCGCCGGGGCGCCGCCGAAGAAGTCGGAGAAGTGGCCGGCATCGAGGGTGGCCGAGCTGACGATGACGCGCAGATCGGGGCGGCGCGGCAGAATGCGCTTGATGAGGCCGAGGAGGAAGTCGATGTTGAGCGAGCGCTCGTGGGCCTCGTCTATGATCAGCGTATCGTAGGCCGTCAGCAGGGGCGAGTGGCGCGTCTCGGCGAGGAGGATGCCGTCGGTCATGAACTTGATGCGCGAGGCGCGGCTGAGGCGGCGCTCGAAGCGGTGCTGGTAGCCGACGAGTCCGCCGACCTGCCCGCCGAACTCCTCGGCCACGCGCCGGGCGACGGTCACCGCCGCCAGGCGGCGGGGCTGCGTGCAGCCGATGAGGCGACCCCTCGCCGCGCGTCCGAGCTGCAGGGCCATCTTCGGCAACTGGGTGGTCTTGCCCGAACCGGTGTCGCCGCAGACGATGATGACCTGATGGTCGCGCAGGGCCTGCTGGATCGGCTCGCGGTAGGCCGTGATCGGCAGCGCCTCCGGGAAGGAGATCGCGGGTATCTCCGTCGCGCCGGAGGCCCGGGCGCGGTGGTCTGGGCGCTTTCCGCTCACGCCGGCGCGGCGCCGCCGGTCACGGCGGGGGTGTCGAGCCAGCGGCGCACGGCCTCGCCCAGGGGGCGGATGGTCTGGATGGTCACCACCTCGTCGTCGTGTACGCCGGGAATGGTGACCTGCTCGCCGACGCGGTGCCCCTCGAGCGCCTTGGCCAGGCGGCTGCGGTTGGGCAGGATGCCGAGGGCCTCATCGCTATCCCATTCGCCAAGGATGGAATAGGTTTGCGTCGAGCCGTCGGCGCGTGCGAAGGTCACCTCCACGCCCATGCCCACCACGTCGGGGGTGGCATTGGCGAAGTCGGTGCCGTGCATCTGCTTGATCTCCAGATCCCACTCGTCGCGGCGCGACAGCAGGATGGTCTGCTGCTGCTTGGCGGCCTGGTATTCGAAGTTCTCGCTCAGGTCGCCGTAGCTGCGCGCATGGGCGATGTCGGCGCTGTTCTTGGGAATCTCGACCTCGACCAGTTGGCGGAAGAGCTCCTGCCTTTCCCGCAGCGAGCGCCAGGAGGTCCAGCGCTGCGCCGGCTCCGCCTGAGCATGGGAGGTACCGACGGAATGCTTGTGCCCGGCGAGGGAGGGATCGATGCGCACCATGCGGCCGACGATCATGCGCTGCGTGGCCGCGTCGCCCATGGTGGTGTTGCCGTAGATGCGGGCAAAGAGCGCCTCGCGCTGCAGCGGTTCGAGCGACGCGAAGGCCGTCTCGAACCACTTGGCCTGCTCGAAGAGCCCCAGCAGATTATGCTTCATGCGCAGCATCTCGCCACTGAGGTTCTCGTCCTCGATGATGGCAACGGCCTGGCTCATCAGCGTGTAGAGCGGTGGCAGGTGCCAGTCGGCGGTCTCCGTCTGGTTGCGGAGCACCCATACCAGCAGGGTCGGCGGCACCGTGGGGGCGGAGAGCAGGTCGTGGTAGCGGGCCTGGAGCGCGGGCAGGTGCGCGGGGTCGTCCTTCAGCACCTCGGTCGTCGCGGCGACGAGGTTGTAGTTCATCTCCGGCAGCGCCGCCAGGAGCCGCGCGGGGGCCTCGGGCTCGTGCTTGAGTAGGAAGCTGACCATCAGGGTGCTATCGCGGACCGGCATGCCCTCGGCAGCGGTGATGAAACGGTTGTCATCGATCAGATGCTGGGACATCTCGGCGGCCGGGGGTGTCGCCAGTTCCAGCCGCTGGACGGTGAGGGCCAGACGGGCATAGAGGGCGGCATCGACGTTGTAGGCGCCCTTGAGGGCGAAGGCCAGACGGTCGCTCAGGGCCTCGCGCGCAAAGTCATCGAGCACGACGGCATCGCCGGCCGCCTCCATCTCGGCAATGGAATGCATGATGGCCGGGATGTCGCGCTCGGCGCGCAGCGCGGTGAACCAGTTGCGGTCAAAGGCCAGTTCCTGCTCGCGGACGATGATGGGCTCGGAACGTTTGGAGGGGATCTCGATCAGCGGATCGTTCTTGAGCGCCTTGCGCGCGGCATCCCAGAAGCGCTTCCACTGCGCTTGCGGCACGATGCCGTGCTCGTCCAGCAGGTCGGCGAGCCGCGTGACGGTGACGGCACCGAAACTGGCCAGCGCCAGACGCACCACGGCGGCCGGATCATCGCTGATCTTCCTGGCGAAGGCGTCCGGATCGCGGTAGCGCACGGCCAGGATATGGGCAACCGGCACGAAGACGAGGTTCTCGCCGGCATTGGCCAGCGAGAGGGCGTGGGAGGGCTTGTTCGTGAAGTCAACGATCATGCGCTTGTAGAAATCGTCGATGCGCTTGACGACGCCGAAGCCCCAGGTCTTGTCGAGAACGAGGCTACCCGGCTTGCAGTTGTCGAGGAACTCGAGGCGCCGCAGCGACTCCTGCGGTGCGACCTCGCCGAAGGCCACGCTGTCGACGCAGGCGTTCCAGACGCGATCCTGACTGGCCTTCTTCAGCGCCGTCTTGCAGGTATCGCCGAAGGCGCGGACATCGCTGCGCCAGGTAGCCAGCAGCGACAGCAGCTTGACCAGTGCCGCGCGGTCGCCCATCTCGACGAGCTTGTTGAGAGCCGTCTGCGACCAGTCATCGGCCAGTTTGGCGTGGGGCGACTGCTTGAGATAGCGCAGGGTGGTCAGGACGGAGTCGATATGAACCGGCTGTGCCTCGAGATCACTCAGAAAACGCTCTTCCAGTTTGGTCAGTTCTTCTTGTACGCTCGCGTCCATTGCATTCTGTCCTTGAAAATGAATTAGATAGGATAGCAGAAAACGCGCTGGCGGAAAAGGGGGAGTTTTTTTTGTTTTTTTGACAGGATTTCAGGATTTCAGGATGGCTGCTGCGCGGCGGGAGAGAGCTACGGATTTCGCGGATTTCGCGGATGGATAGGAGGTGGCCGCTGCGCGGCGGGAAGAGAGCTACGGATGGCGCGGATGGCGCGGATGGATAGGAGGTGGCCGCGGCGCGGCGGGAGAAAGCTACGGATGGCGCGGATGGCGCGGATTGGGATGGGGTGTCTCAGACTAGGGGGCAGTAGGCAGTAGGTAGTGGTAGGGACGATTATTGCGACCACACAGTGGCTCGCAATTTAGAGGGTAAAAGCGCTGCTTGTTTTGTCCCTACGCTTTGTCGCAAGCGAAGGATTAAGCGGGTGGATTAAGCGTACCGATTAAGTGTGAGTTTAAGTGAGGGTTTAAGTGGCGCTTCGCGCTTACACCTTGTCGCCGCACGTTGTCCCTACGCTTTGTCGCAAGCGAAAGATGGGGCGGCAGAAATGCACATAAGACCAGTCCAATCGTCCTCGTCCTCGTCCTCGTCCTCGAGACCTCCGGCACTATCGGTACTGCCGACGGGTATCGACGGGTATCGATAGGTGGCGACAGGATCGATGTGGCAACGGGCTCCACGTTCCGGTATCCCGTTCACTTCCGATGCGCTCTGGGGCCCGCGGTCTCCGCGGT
>Ga0123332_1001592_pt1 | contig 22231 bp, 21 predicted proteins | sample BioC12SIPDNA_4_FD_89958 | JGI IMG/M metagenome (GOLD analysis project Ga0123332, IMG submission 89958) | Anaerobic biogas reactor microbial communites from Washington, USA - Biogas_R2_A C12 SIP DNA | ecosystem: Engineered > Bioreactor > Anaerobic > Unclassified | place: Washington, USA... | reverse complement strand
TGCGCTCGATGATCGACTCGTCCCAGTTCAGCTCCTTCACGGCGCGCTGGAGCTTCTGGTAGAACTCCATGACGCCGATCTCGTCGCCCTCCTCGCGGCGCGCGTTGAGCGCCAGGCGCAGGAAGTTGGCGATCGACACGCCGGGCACCTCGACCGGGTACTGGAACGCCAGGTAGAGCCCCTCGCGGGCGCGCTCGTCGGGCTCCATCTCCAGGATCGACTGGCCCTCGAGCAGGATGTCGCCCTCGGTGATCTCGTACTGCGGGTCGCCGGCGATGACCTTGGCGAGCGTGGACTTGCCGGAGCCGTTCGGGCCCATCAGCGCGTGGACCTCGCCGCGCGGCACGACCAGGTCGACCCCCTTGAGGATCGCCTCGCCGTCGACGATGCGAGCGTGAAGGTTCCGGATCTCGAGCGTCTTGTCACTCATGTAAGCACCTCTCGGAGGGCCATCGGTCGACGACCGACGCGGCCTCAAGTAAGAGTCGTTCCGATTTCGGATTATACCCCGGTCCCGGCCCGCCGTTAAGCCGACCGCTGAACTCAGGAATAAGCCTAGCGTAGCCGCCAGGCCGTCACTTGTCGCGCCGGAACCAACCGAACGGCCCGCGGCGCTTCGGCTCCTCGCGCTTGCCGTCCTCGTCGCGCGCGCCGGCCTTGGCGGCGGCCTCGCGCTCGCTCGTGGCCTGCGCGCGCGGGTCGGAGCGGCTGGAGCGGCCCGTGAGGGGCGCGTCCGCCGGCTCGGCCGCGGCCGCCCCGGGCGCGGGCAGGCCGGCGGCGGCGCGCACGGCCTTCGCGAACTCCTCGGCGCTCGCGAAGCGCTTCTGCGGGTCGCGCATCATCGCCTTGGCCACGATGCGCGCCATGCTGTTGCTGAGGCCGGGCCGCAGGCGCCTGAGGTCCTTGGGCACGGCGGTGTGGTGCGCCACCATCAGGGCGTCGAACGAGTCGCCGACGAACGGCCGCTCGCCACCGATGACCTCGTAGGCCAGGATGCCGAGGCTGTAGACGTCGGACAGCACCCCGGCGGAGCGCCCCTCGAACACCTCGGGCGCCATGTAGAACGCGGTGCCGACGCGCTCCTCGCTCTCCTCGCCCATGAACAGGCCGGTGCCGAAGTCGCCGAGCTTGGCCTGGCCCTGCTCGGTGAGGAACACGTTGGCGGGCTTGACGTCGCGGTGGAGCACCTTGCGCGAGTGGGTGTGCGCCAGCCCCTCGGCCACGTCGATCACGAGCTCGAAGCAGCGCTCCAGCGGCAGGCGCCCGCGCTCCAGCAGGTGCTGGTCGAGGGTGCCGCCGCCGCAGTACTCCAGCGCCAGGAAGGCGCCCTCGCCGGTGGGGAAGCCGTCGTAGGCCGACACCACGTTCCGGTGCGCCAGCTTGACGGTGATCGCGACCTCGTTCTCGAACATGCGCCGCAGCACCGGCCGCGCGCTCAGCTCGGGGCGCGGCAGCTTCAGCGCCACCGTGCCGAACACCGGGTGCTCGGCCTGGTAGACGTGCGACGTCTGGCCCGAGCCGAGCCTGGCGCCGATGGTGTAGCTGGACGGTACGAACGTGGGGCCATCCCCGATCGGCGGCATCGACCCGTCAGCCCTCCTCGTGCCCGTGCGTCACGCGGGCTGCGCGAGCAGCGCCTCCAGGTCGGCCTCGTCGCCGGGGCGCATGACCAGGCAGCGGGCGTCCGTCTCGCTCTCGACGCGGCGCGCGAAGGCCGCCGCGTCCTGCTTCAGGAGCGGGAACGTGTCGTAGTGGATGGGCACCACCAGGCGCGGCTCCAGGAGCTCGACCGCCTCGAGGGCGTCGTCGGGGCCCATCGTGTAGTTGTCGCCGATCGGCAGCAGCGCCACGTCCAGGCCCAGGCGGCCGATCAGGCGCATGTCGGAGAACAGCCCCGTGTCGCCGGCGTGGTAGAGCCGGAGGCCGCCCACCTCGAGCACCATGCCGGTGGGCATGCCGCCGTAGGTGCCGTCGGGGAACGAGCTCGAGTGCCAGGCGGGGGTGAGGCGCACCGCCCCGAAGCCGAACTCGTGGCGCCCGCCGACGTTCATGCCGTGGCTCCGGAGCCCCAGGCCGCCGGCGTAGGTGGCGACCTCGGCGGTGCCGACCACGGTGGCGCCGTGCTCCTTCGCCAGCGCCGGGGTGTCGCCCCAGTGGTCGCCGTGGGCGTGCGTGACCAGCACGTAGTCGGGGCGCAGGCTCGCGAGCTCCACGCCCCGCTTGGGGTTGCCGGTGACGAACGGGTCGATCACCACCTCGAAGCCGCGGCCTCCCACCGCGACCTCGAGGCTCACGCCCGAGTGGCCAAGGTAACGAAGCTTCATCTCCCCACCTCTCCCGGGACCGACGTCAGCGGAGCTGTACCAGCGCCAGGTAGTAGAGCACGGTGCCGATGGCCGGCAGGGCGGCGATGCCCGCGGCCTCCTTGGCGCGCCCCAGCGCGAAGGCGCCCACGGCGAGGACCACCGAGCCGAGCGCCACGAAGGGGAACGCCCAGAAGAGCGTGTTCCAGAGGCCCTGCAGGTCGAGCTGGACGATGGTGCCGCCGTTGCCAGTGGCCTTGAGGATGGCGCCCATAGACCAGAAGATCGAGATCATGAAGGTGGCGAGGAACCCGAAGATGACGCCGTAGATGCCCAGCAGGCGCTCGTTGTCGACCTGGGGCTCCCGGCTCAGGTTCGCGTCGTACGTCGCAGTGGTCACGCTAACCCTCCTTGTGCGCCCCTAGCTTACCAGCCGCCGCCGGCTGTCGGCCCGGCAAGCAGGCCACGCACGCCCACCTGGTATACTGCCCCGCTAACGCGCCGGAGACGGCGCTCTTCTTCGTGAACGCCTAGTAGCCACGAGCGTGTAGGGAGGCACCTTGCAGGACCTCATCATTCGCGGGGCACGCGCGCACAACCTCAAGAACGTCGATCTCGAGCTCCCTCGCAACAAGTTCATCGTCTTCACCGGGGTATCCGGGTCGGGCAAGTCGACCCTGGCCTTCGACACCATCTACGCCGAGGGGCAACGGCGTTACGTCGAGAGCCTGTCGGCGTACGCGCGCCAGTTCCTCGGCATCATGGACAAGCCCGACGTCGACTCGATCGAAGGGCTGTCGCCCGCGATCAGCATCGACCAGAAGACCACCAGCCACAACCCACGCTCCACCGTGGGCACCGTCACCGAGATCCACGACTACCTGCGCCTGCTGTTCGCGCGCGTGGGCACGCCGCACTGCCCGGTGTGCGGCCGCGTCATCGAGCGCCAGTCGTCGAGCGAGATCGTCGACCGCCTCCTCGCGCAGCAGGCCGGCAACCGCGCGCTGATCCTGGCGCCGGTGGTGCGCGGCCGCAAGGGCGAGTACCGCAAGCTGTTCGCCGACATCAAGAAGGAGGGCTTCACGCGCGTGCGGGTGGACGGCCTGGTGCAGACCGTCGACCAGGCCCTCGAGACCGACCTGGAGCGCTTCGAGAAGCACGACATCGACATCGTCGTCGACCGCGTGGTGCTCACCGAGGACGACCGCTCGCGCGTCGCCGAGTCGGTGGAGCTGGCGCTCGCCAAGGGCGAGGGGCTCATGCGCGTCTTCCTCCCCGACCAGGAGCTTGACGAGCTCTTCTCCGAGAACTTCGCCTGCCCCGAGCACGGAACCTTCCTCGAGGAGATGGAGCCGCGCACCTTCTCGTTCAACGCCCCCTACGGCGCCTGCGGCCACTGCTCGGGCCTCGGCTACCTGCAGCAGTTCGACCCCGAGCTGATCGTGCCCGACCCCGACCTCTCGATCGCGCAGGGCGCCATCGCCCCCTGGACGGGTGGGCGCGGCGACGCCGGCAAGGTCTTCTACTGGGACCGCCTGAAGGCGCTCGCCGAGCACGCCGGCTTCGACCTCGACGCCCCCTGGAAGGAGCTGCCCGAGTCGGCGCGCGAGCTGGTGCTGCGCGGCAGCGAGGAGCCCATCGAGGTGGTCTACGCCCGCGGCGGCCGCGAGACGATGCGCTTCCGCGCCGAGTTCGACGGCGTCATCCCCAACCTCGAGCGGCGCCTGAAGGAGGCCGCCTCCGAGCTGGTGCGCGAGCGCCTCGAGGAGTACATGTCGCTGGTGGCCTGCTCGGTGTGCGGCGGCACGCGCTACAAGCCCGAGGTGCTGGCCGTGACCGTCGGCGGGCGCAACATCGCCGACGTCAGCGCCATGACCGTGCTCGAGGGCCGCAAGCTGTTCAGCACCCTCACGCTCGACGGCGCCGCCGACCAGGTGGCGCAGCCCATCCTGCGCGAGGTCAACGCCCGCCTGGGCTTCCTCGAGGACGTGGGCCTCGACTACCTGAGCCTCGACCGCAGCGCCAACACCCTGTCGGGCGGCGAGGCGCAGCGCATCCGGCTGGCCACCCAGGTGGGCAGCGGTCTCACCGGGGTGCTGTACGTGCTCGACGAGCCCTCCATCGGCCTCCACCCCCGCGACAACGCGCGCCTGCTGCGCACGCTCCTCAACCTCCGCGACCTGGGCAACACCCTGATCGTCGTGGAGCACGACGAGGAGACCATGCGCGCCTCCGACTACATCGTCGACCTGGGCCCCGGCGCCGGCGTGCACGGCGGCGAGGTGGTCGCCGCGGCGCCGCCCGCCGAGTTCACGAAGCACCGGACCTCGCTCACGGCCGCCTACCTGCGCGGCGAGAAGCACATCGCGGTGCCCGAGCAGCGCCGCGAGGGCAACGGCCGCAAGCTCACCGTGGTGGGCGCGCGCGAGCACAACCTCAAGAACATCGACGTCGACTTCCCGCTCGGCACCCTCACCTGCGTGACGGGCGCCTCGGGCTCGGGCAAGTCGACGCTGGTGAAAGGCATCCTGCACGCGGCGCTGGCCAAGAAGCTCTACCGCGCCAAGACCCAGCCCGGCGCCCACACGCGCATCCGGGGCACCGAGCACGTCGACAAGGTCATCGAGATCGACCAGAGCCCGATCGGCCGCACGCCGCGCTCCAACCCCGCCACCTACACCGGCATCTTCACCGACATCCGCGACCTGTTCACCCGCGCCCCCGAGGCGCGCAAGCGCGGCTACAAGCCGGGCCGCTTCTCCTTCAACGTCAAGGGCGGCCGCTGCGAGGCGTGCAAGGGCGACGGTACCGTCAAGGTCGAGATGTACTTCCTGCCCGACATCTACGTGCCGTGCGAGGTGTGCAAGGGCGCGCGCTACAACCGCGAGACCCTCGAGGTGAAGATCCGCGGCCGGTCGATCGCCGACGTGCTCGAGATGACCGTCGATGAGGGCCTGGAGTTCTTCGAGAACATCCCCGCCATCGCGCGCAAGCTGCAGCTGATGCAGGACGTGGGCCTGGGCTACATCAAGATCGGCCAGCCCTCCCCCACCCTGTCGGGCGGCGAGGCGCAGCGCGTCAAGCTGGCCTCCGAGCTCGGGCGCCGCAGCACCGGCCAGACGCTCTACATCCTCGACGAGCCCACCACGGGCCTGCACTTCGACGACACCCGCAAGCTGCTCGACGTGCTGCACCGCCTCGTCGACCAGGGCAACACGCTGGTGGTGATCGAGCACAACCTCGACGTCATCAAGACCGCCGACTGGGTCATCGACCTGGGCCCCGACGGCGGCGCCCGCGGCGGCACCGTGGTGGTGGAGGGCACGCCCGAGACCGTGGCGGCGCACGCCACCAGCGCCACCGGCGCCTTCCTGCGCCAGATCCCCGAGCTCAAGGCGCGCCTGCCCGAGGTGGCCGACGTAGCCTGAAGCGCGGGCGAGCGCGGGGCCGGCCCCGAGCCTGGGCGCCGGCCCCGCCCGCGGCCTCCGCCGCGCCCGGGCGCACGACCCCGCTCGCCGCAGTACCATGCCGTACCGAAGGAGGACCCTCGCAGTGATCCGCACCGTGGCGATGCCACAACGCCTCTTCATCGGCATCTTCTTCTTCCTCGCCGCGGTGGTGTGCGCCGTGGCGCCCATGCCGCTGCTCTACCGCAGCCTCGGCGTGGTGCTGTCCGCCTACCTGGGCTTCGCGGCGGCCGGCATGCCCGCCGCCTACCTCACGGCGCTGCTGGCGCCGCCCGTGGGCCTGGTGGGCGGCGACCCCGACTGGCTGGTCATGCTCCCCATCGTCCTGTCGGGCAACCTGCTCGCCATGATCGGCCTCGAGTACGGCTGGCGCCTGCTGGCCGTGCCCCTCTCGCCGCTGTTGCTGGTGCTGCCCGCGCTCGTGGCGTGGCAGCTGCCCAAGCAGCCGCTGTTCGAGGTGGCGCTGCCGTGGGACGGGCAGCAGGGCACCTGGGTGGCGCTGCACCTGCTGGTGGCGCTGGCCGGCGTGCTGGTGGCCGTCTACCTCGACCGTCGCCGCGCGCGCGTGGGCACCGAGCGCGCCGAGGGCGCCCGGCCCGAGCCGGCCTGAGGCGGAGGCGAGCGCCATGACCCTGCTGGAACGCCTCTTCCACCCCGCCTGGTTCATGCCCTTCGCCACCATGATGGTGCGCGCCTACGTGCGGCTCGTCTACGGCCTGCGCGTCACCGGCCTCGAGAACGTGCCCGACGAGGGCGGCGCCGTGGTGGCGTGCAACCACGTGAGCTCCTGGGACCCGCCCGTGGTGGGCGTGTCCATCGACCGCAAGCTCGAGTTCATGGCCAAGAAGGAGCTGTTCGCGAAGCCGCTGAGCGCGGCCATCATGCGTGGCCTGCGCGCCTTCCCCGTCGACCGCGAGGGCCAGGACATCGGGGCCATCAAGGAGGCGCTCAGGCGCCTGAAGGCGGGCCGCGCCATCGGCATCTTCGTGCAGGGCACGCGCAACGCCGGCGACGCCGCCGCCCTCGACGGCGCCAGCTACCTGGCGCAGCGCGCCGGCGTGCCGCTGGTGCCGGCCGCCATCTGGCGCGAGGGGCGCGCCTTCCACGTGGCGTTCGGCCCGCCCATCCTGCCCACCGGCCGCACGCGCGAGGACGCCACCGCCCTCACGCAGCAGGTGGTGCAGGAGATCGGCGCCATGATCCCGAGCGCCGCCCGCGTCGAGGCCTGACGCCGCCCTGGCCCCGGCGCCGCGCCCCCTCGCGCGGTGGATATCGCGTCCCCGAGCGGGTTTCGCCTTGTCAGCCCCGGGGGCGTCTGCTACAGTGCACCACGAGTCCTACAACCCACAGGAGGGTCAAGATGGCGAAGAGCACGTCGCGAACCGTCTCGAAAGCCGACCTCGTGAGCACCGTGGCCGAAGGCACGGCGCTCAAGAAGAAGGACGTCAAGGCAGTCCTGGACGCCGTGCTGGACCAGATCAGCACGCACCTCGGCAAGGGCAACAAGGTGCAGCTCACGGGCTTCGGCACCTTCGAGGTCCGCTCGCGCAAGGCGCGCAAGGGCGTGCGCCCGGGCACCACCGAGCGCATCGACATCCCGGCCAGCACGTACCCGGCGTTCAAGCCCGGCAAGGGGTTGAAGGATCAGGCTCGGGGGTAGCGCTTCCGTTGGGGCATGAGCCTCGGGTGCATCGGTGCTCGGGGTGGGTGGGGAGGTCGCGGTGCTGCCCTAGAGCACGGCCGGAGGCCGTGAGACGGGCCGCACCGAACCCACCACACCCACCGCCACGGAAGGCCGCTCCGAGACGCGTGCCCGAACGGCAGGACCAAGTGTGCCCCGCCTGAGTACGACCGGACCCGCCCCACCAGCCCCTCCCGGCTAGACTGAGGGCGCTATGGGCCTCCTCGATCAGATCGGTCCGGTGATGGTCGGGCCGTCCAGCTCGCACACCGCCGGCGCCTGCCGCCTGGCGCTGCTGGCGCGCCACGTCCTCGGCACGCAGCCGCGCGCCGCGCGCCTCGTGCTGCACGGCTCGTTCGCCAAGACGGCGCAGGGGCACGGCACCGACCTGGCGCTGGCGGGCGGCCTGCTGGGCTTCCTGCCCGACGACCCGCGCATCAAGGACGCCTTGGCGCACGCCGCGGCGGCGGGCCTCGAGCTCGAGTACGTCACCGCCGACCTCGGCGACATCCACCCGAACTCGGCGCGCCTCGAGCTCACCGGCGACGGCGAGGAGAGCGTGTCGGTGCTGGGCTCCAGCCTCGGGGCCGGCTTCGTGCGCGTCACGCAGGTGAACGGCTTCGACGTGCACGTGAGCGGCGCCTACCACACGCTGCTGGCGTTGCACACCGACCGGCCGGGCGTCATCGCGCGGGTGGCCGGGGTGGTCGCCGACGACGACGGCAACATCGCCACCGCCTTCTCGGCGCGGCAGCGCCGCGGCGGGCACGCCATGATGTCCGTCGAGATCGACAAGCCGCTCGCCGGCTACGCCGTCGAGTACCTGCGGAGCCTGCCCTACATCCACTGGCTGCGGCTCCTGCCCGAGGTCATGCGCGGCTCCGAGGAGCGCGTCACCGACGCCGCCGACCCGCCCGCCGAGGGCACCTGGGCCGGGAGCGAGGTGGAGCCATGACGCTCGACGAGCTGTCCCGCAGCCCGGGCCGCGCCTCGGAGGCGGTGCTCTACGACGAGGTCGGCGACGACCCCGAGGCGCGCGCCTCCCTGCTCGAGACCATGCGCTCGCGCATCGACGAGATGCGCGACTCGATCCGGCGCGGCCTGGCCAGCAGCGAGCCCAGCCGCACCGGCATGGTGGGCTGGAACGCCAAGCAGCTGCACGAGGCGCCCGACCCGCTCGGCGCGCCGCTGCTCAAGCGCGTGCAGGAGTACGCCATGGCGGTCAACGAGGAGAACGCCCGCATGGGCCGCATCGTGGCCGCCCCCACGGCGGGCAGCGCCGGCACCGTGCCGGGGGCGCTGCTGGGCGTCGCCGACCACCTGGGCATCCCCGACGACGAGCTGGTGATGCCGCTGGTGCTGGCCGCGGGCGTGGCGCAGGTCATCAGCAAGAGCATGTTCATCGCGGGCGCCACCGGCGGCTGCCAGGCCGAGATCGGCTCGAGCGCCGCCATGGCCGCCGCGGCCGTCACCGAGCTGCTGGGCGGCAGCGCACGCGCCAGCGTGCACGCGGCGGCGCAGGCGCTGATGAACACCATCGGCCTGGTGTGCGACCCGGTGGGCGGTTACGTCGAGGTGCCGTGCGTGTCGCGCAACGCCTTCTACGCGGTGCACGCGGTGTCGGCGGCGCAGCTGGCGCTGGCGGGCGTGGAGTCGTTCATCCCCCCCGACGAGGTCATCTACGCCATGGCGTCGGTGGGGCGCATGCTGCCCCCCGAGCTGCGCGAGACCGGCGAGGGCGGTGTGGCCGACACACCGACCGGGCGCCGCGTGGCGCTCAAGATGGCTGGCAAGTAGCCGCGCCAGCGCGGGTCCTCCCCCTCCCCTACCCCGAGCTCCGGGCCGCCCTGGCCGCGGGCCGGCCTCGTGTGTCCACAGGCGGCAGCGCCGCGAGGAGCGCTTGTGCTATCTTTCACGAGGGACGAACGTCCCGCTTCGGCCAGCGAAAGGGGACCGAGACTATGAGCGCACGCCCTCGCGTGGTCATCATCGGAGCCGGCTTCGGCGGGCTCAACGCCGCCAAGGCGCTGCGGCACGCCCCCGTGGACGTGCTGCTGATCGACCGGAACAACTACCACACCTTCCAGCCGCTGCTGTACCAGGTGGCCACCGCCGGCCTGACGGACGGCGACATCGCCTACCAGGTGCGCGGCGTCTTCCACCGGCAGCGCAACTTCCGCTTCCGGCTCGGCACGGTCGTCGACATCGACAAGGAGGCCAAGGAGGTGCTCCTGGCCGACGGCGACCGCGTGGCCTTCGACTACCTGATCGCCGCCCCCGGCGCGGTCTACAACGACTTCGGCGTCCCCGGCGTCAAGGAGCACGCCTTCGTGCTGAAGAGCCTGGAGCGCGCCATCACGCTGCGCAGCCACATCCTGCGCCAGCTGGAGCGCGCCGCCAACGACCGCAGCCTCATCGAGAAGGGAGCCTTGACGTTCGTGATCGTGGGCGCGGGCCCCACCGGCGTGGAGATGGCGGGCGCCCTGGTCGAGCTCTTCGAGCGCGCGCTGCCCGCCGACTACCCCGAGCTCGACATGCGCCTCGCGCGCGTGGTGCTGCTCGAGGCCGCCGACGCGGTGCTGGCGCCGTTCGGCAAGCGCTCCCAGCGCTACGCCGAGCGCGTGCTGCGCCAGCGCGGCGTCGACGTGCGCCTCGCCAGCGCCGTCACCGAGGCGCGCGCCGACGCGGTGGTGCTGCGCTCCGGCGAGGTGATCCCCACCCAGACCATCATCTGGTCGGCCGGCGTGCGCACCAGCACCCTGGCGGAGCGCCTCGACACCGAGCTGCTGCGCGGCTTCCGCGTCAAGGTCGAGCCCGACCTGAGCCTGCCCGGCCACCCCGACGTCTTCGCCATCGGCGACCTGTCGGGCGCCGGCCCCGACGCCGACGCCGGCAAGCTGTGGCCGCAGCTGGCGCAGGTGGCCATCCAGGGCGGCAAGCACGCCGCCGAGACCATCGAGCGCCGCCTGCAGGGGCGCCCCGGCCGCCCGTTCGTCTACCGCGACCTGGGCAACATGGCCATCATCGGCCGCAACGCCGGCATCGCCGAGCTGTCGGAGCGCTTCCTGGGCGTGAAGATGCGCGGCTTCATCGGCTGGCTCGGCTGGCTCTTCCTCCACCTGATCTACCTGCCGGGCTTCCGCAACCGCGTCTCGGCGCTGGTCAGCTGGGCGTACAACTACTTCACCTACGACCGCCACGCGCGCCTGATCATCGAGCCGGTCAAGGGCATCGACTGGCCCGAGCCTCCCGAGGAGGTCCGGCCGCTGGTGAGCGAGCTCGTGCCCGCCGCGCAGCAGGGCACCGGTCGACGCCACGTAGAGTGAGCCCATGACGACCACACCCGAGGCGGGCGCGCCGAGCGCCGCCGAGCTGAACCGCTACCTGCAGACCGCCGTCCAGGCCGCTCACGAAGCGGCCCGCATCCAGCTGGCCGAGCGCGGCACCGACATGCAGATCGAGACCAAGACCACCGACACCGACCTCGTCACGCGCGTCGACCGCCTGTGCGAGGAGCGCGTCCGCGAGGTGATCGCCGCGGCGCACCCCAGCCACCAGGTGCTGGGCGAGGAGGGTGGCGCGGTGGCGGGCGCGGAGAGCGACCCGCGCTTCCGCTGGATCGTCGACCCCATCGACGGCACCGTCAACTACGCCCACGGCTACCCGATGTTCTGCGTCTCGGTGGCGCTCGAGGTCGACGGCGAGGTGCTGGTCGGCGTCGTCTACGACGGCGTGCGCGACGAGCTGTTCAGCGCCGTAGCGGGCCAGGGCGCCCACCTCAACGGCCGCCGCATCGCCGTCACGACCGAGGCCGACCTCCAACGCGCCCTGTGCTGCACGGGCTTCGCCTACGAGGTCGAGGACCGCCTCCGCAACCTCGAGCTGTTCGGGCGCGTGCTGCCCGCGGTGCAAGGGGTGAGGCGCGGAGGCTCGGCGGCGCTCGACGTGTGCTACGTGGCGTGCGGCCGCCTCGACGCCTTCTGGGAGCTCACCCTGCGGCCCTGGGACATGGCGGCCTCCACGCTGATCCTGCGCGAGGCGGGCGGCAGCACCAGCGGCGCGAACGGGGCGCCGCACCGCCTGTCAGACCCGGTGCTGGTGGCCACCAACGGCCACCTGCACGGCAAGCTGCTCGACCTGCTGGGCTTCGTGAGCCTGGCCTGACCCACGCGCCCGTGGGGCGGGGGTCGGTGGTCGCGGGCGCTCCGGCCCCCGCGACCGGCGCGCGTCAGCCGATCGTCGCGTGGCGCTGCGTGAGGCGCTCGAGCAGCTCCTCGCGCAGCGTGACGCCCAGCCCCGGCCCGTCGCACGGCACCTGCTGCACGCCGTCGACGGCGTCGAGGCGCTGCTCGATCACGTCGTCGTCGCCCCAGTAGCGCGTGGCGCTGGCGGTGTCGCCCGGCAAGGTGAAGTTCTCCAGCGTGCTGAGGTGCAGGTTGTGGGCGCGCCCCACGCCCAGCTCGAGCATGCCGCCGCACCACACCGGCGCCCCGAAGGCCAGTGCCACGTCGTGCACGCGCCGCGCCTCCAGGTGGCCGCGCACGCGCCCGAGCTTGACGTTGATGACGCGCCCGGCGTCCATCGCCAGCCCCTTGCGCGCGTCGGCGGCCGAGTGCACGCTCTCGTCGAGGCAGATGGGGGTGCTCAGCATCGCCTGCAGGCGCGCGTGGTCGACCAGGTCGTCGTGCGCCAGCGGCTGCTCCACGTAGTCGAGGGCCAGCTCGTCGAGCTCGCGGAACACGCGCGCGTCGGTGATGCGGTAGGCCGAGTTGGCGTCGACCGTGAGCGGCATGTCGGGCAGCGCCTCGCGCACCGCCCGCAGCGGCTTCACGTCCCAGCCGGGCTTGATCTTGAACTTCAGGCGCCGGTAGCCCTCGGCGGCGTGGCGCTGCGCCACCTCGACGGTCTCCTCGACGCTCCCCTGGATGCCGATCGACGCACCCACGGGGATCTCGGTGCGCACGCCGCCGAGCAGCTGCCACAGCGGCACGCCGGCCGCCTTGGCCTCGAGGTCCCAGAAGGCCATCTCGAGGGCGGCGACCGCCATGTCGTGGCCGCGGATGGCGCTCAGCGCCTGCAGCAGCTGCGCCGGGGTGTCGAAGCTGCGCCCCACCACCAGCGGCAGCACGTACTCCTCGAGCGCCGTCCAGGCCACCTGCGAGGTCTCGTAGCTGTAGCCGGGCACGCGGTTGGCCGTGACCTCGCCGTACCCCTCGAGCCCGTCGCTGTGCACCACCACCAGGAGCTTCTGCAGGTCGTCCTCGACCCCGAAGCTCGTCTCGAAGCGGAAGCGCAGGCTCACGCCCACCATCCGCAGCTCGACGCGTTCGATCTTCATGCTGGGCCTCCGAACGCCCAGCATACCCACGGGCGTGGGGGGCCGCTCAGGGACGGGCGCGCGGGCGGGTCAGAACTCGTCGGGGAACTCGAGGCGGCGGCGCGGCCGCTGCTCGTCCGGCGGCTCGGGGCTCGGCTCGGGGTTCGGCTCGTGGCCCGCCTCGCGCTCGCCGGCGGCCGGGCGCGGCGGTGCCCCGAACGGAGCGGCGACCGCCTCCTCGGGGTGGCGCGCCTCGTGCCGCGCGTCGTGACGCACGTCGTGCCGCGCCTCGTCGCGCGCCGCGGGCTCCGCCACCGTGGTGGCGCCCGACCAGCGCACGTCCGCGCCCGGCGCGGCGGCGCCGGAGTAGACCGTCTCGACGGCGTGCACGCCGCTGGGGGCGGAGCGCCCCGCGCGCGGCGCCTCACCGGGCGCCCCGCGGGCCGGCGCCGGGTAGGCGTCCGGCTCGGTGGCGCGGTACGCCGCGGGCGCGGGGCGTTCCGCCGCGGCCCGGCGCTGCTCGCTGGCCTGGGCGCGCCGCTCGCGCACCTGGCGCGAGAGGTCCTCGGCCCGCCGCCAGGCGGCCTCGGCCAGCTCGCGCTGGCGCTCGCGGCGCTTGGCGGAGCGGAACGAGCGCCGCTCGCGCCGGCGCCGCTCCTGGGAGGCGAGCACCTTGACCGGCGCCACCTTGAGCGCGAGCCCGCGCACGCGGTAGCGCTGCGCCCACGGCTCCCACTCGAGCGGGGCGCTCAGGCGGTAGGTGCGCCGCCGCCCGCGGCTACTGTAGAGGTACAGCTCGACCACGCCGGCGTCGCCGGGCAGGTCGAACAGCTCGGCCACCACGTCGACCGCGCCGTTGGGCGCCACCACCGAGCCGGCCTCGGCCACCACCGGCATGCGCAGCCCGCGGGTGCGGACCGCTAGCTCGAGGAGCTGGACCGGGTACGCGTTGAGGTTGGAGAGCGTCAGCTCGAGGCGGTGCTGGGCGCGCGGCGGCGCCGCCAGGCCGTAGCCGTCGGCGTCGGCCTCGTCGGGCGCGCTCACCAGCGCGATCTCGCCGTGCGACACCAGCATCTCGGGCAGGTCGCGCGGCGCAGCGTGGCGCCGGCGCCACGCCAGGGCCAGCCCGACGAGCAGCACGAGCGCGAGCCCGAGCCACACCGCAGGGTGCCAGCTGCGCGGGTCGAACGCTCCGGCCGCCGCCAGGCCCTGCACCCAGGCCACCAGCTGCGTCACCGTGCCGACCACCGCGTCTCTGGCGAGCTCTAGGAACCGCAACATCCACTCCATTCTGCGCGGGTTCCCCCGCTCGGAGGACTATATATGCGACGTTGGTGAGAACTTTGACCGGGGCCGGCGTTAGCATCGAGGCGTGCCCGACACCCTCCCGCACCCCGACGTGATCGTCACGCGCGACGGCTCGCGCACGCTCGTGAGCCCGGCGGACGGCGAGGCCTACAAGTCGCGTGCCGGCGCCCTCACCGAGGCGCGGCAGGTCTACCTCGAGGGCAGCGGCGTGGGCGCCCGCCTGCGCGCCGGCCGCGCCACGCGCGTGCTGGAGGTGGGCTTCGGCACCGGGCTGAACTTCCTCGTCACGGCGTCGCTGGCGGCCGAGCACGGCGCCCCGCTCGACTACGTGGCGGTCGAGCTGCGGCCGCCGCCCCTCGAGCGCCTGGCGGCCCTCGGCTACGAGCGGCTCCTGGCGCCCTCGCCCGTGCCGGCGGCGCTGCTCGCCTGGCGCCGCACGCTGGGCGACCCGCCCGCCCCGGGCGCGCACCGCTTCGCGCACGCCCCCTGCCGCCTGACGCTGCTGGTGGCCGACGCCCTGGCCCGCCCCTTCGAGGGGAGCTTCGACGCCGTGTACCACGACGCCTTCAGCCCCCGCGCCAACCCACCCCTGTGGGCGGCGCCGTTCCTGCACGGCCTGGCGGCGCGGCTCGAGCCGGGCGGGCGCCTGGTGAGCTTCACCGTGGCCGGCGCCGTGCGGCGCGCGCTGACCGCCGCGGGGCTCGACGCACGCAAGGTGCCGGGCCCCGAAGGCGGCAAGCGCGAGGTGCTGGTGGCGGAGCGGCCCGCGTGACGGCGGCGCCAGCCGCGGCCCCGCCCGCCAGCACCGACGTGCTGGTGGTGGGGGCGGGGATCGCCGGCAGCGCCCTCGCCTACGAGCTGGCGCGGCGCGGCGTGGACTGCCTGCTGGTCGAGCACGAGAGGCCAGGCGCCGGCGCCTCGGGCGTGCCGGTGGCGCTGATCAACCCCCACCGGGGGCGCAGCGCGCGCGCCAGCGCGGCCGACCTGGAGGGCGCGCGGGCGTTCTGGGAGCTTACGGCGGCGCTCGAGCGCGAGGGTGGCGTCAGCGGCGCCCGCCGCAGCGGTGTGCTGCGCGTGCCCGACCAGGAGCGCCAGGCGCGCGCGTGGCGGCGCCTGGCGCAAGCGTCGGCGGCCGCCCGCTGGCTCGAGCCCGCCGAGGTGCCCGCGCCCTACCACGCGCCCCACGGGGCGCTGCTGGTCGAGGGCGGCGGCTGGGCCGACACGCGGGCGCTGCTGAGCGCGCTGACGGCGGCGGCGCAGGGCCACGGCGCCACCCTGCGGACCGGCACGGCGCTGCTGAGCCTCGAGGCCGGCGCCGGCGCGCCCGTGCGCGCGCTGCTCGAATCGCGCGCGCCGGGCGACGAGGCCCGGCTCCAGGTGGTGGCCTGCCGCGCCGCCGTGGTGGCCACCGGCGCCTGGCAGCCTCCCGGCGTGCGGCTCCCGCGCTTCGAGCTGGTGTGGGGCGCAGCGCTCGTCCTCGACCTGGCGGGCGCGCCCACCCCGCCCTACCCGCTGGCGGGCGGCGCGGTGGCGGCGTTCCCGGGCGGGCGCGCCGTGATCACCGGCGGCCACCGTTCGGTGCCGGCGCCCGACGCGGCGCCCGCGTCGCTGCCTGGCACGCCGGCTGGCGCACGGCCCGACACAGGGGCCGACGCCGACCCGGCCGGGCTGCGGCGCGCTCTCGCCTGGCAGCTGCCGCTGCTGGGCAGCGCGCCCGAGCTTTCGCGCTGGGAGGGGGTGCGGGCCAAGCGGCCGTCGGGCGAGCCGGTGGCGCGGCGGCTCTGCCCTGGGGTCTACCTTATGAACGGCTTCGGCGGGCGCGGCTTCCTGCGCGCCGCGAGCGTGGCGGCGCGCTTGGCCGAGCGCCTGGCTACGGGCGCCTGACGGCGCGCGCGTGGCCGGCCTAGCGCGATGAGCCGCGAGCGCTCGTCTAGGCAGCGGCGCCCCTCAGGCCGCCGCGACCGCGAACAGGTCGTCGGCCAGCGCGAAGAGCATCTCCTTGGTGAACCTGCGCGGCCCCTCGGCCAGGCCCTCGCCGTCCTCGGCGAGCGTGAGCTTGCGGTAGACGTGCGAGTCGAACGGGTGCAGCACGACCTCCTTGAACACGCTGGCGCGCTGGCTGGCGCTCACGAGGAGGACCGGCTCGTCCTGCGGGTTCGAGAGGCTCGCCGACATGATGGTGGTGGGGAGGTCGTAGGGCCGCGCCATGCGGTAGATGTAGTCGGTGAAGTCGGCCTGCTTCACGAACCTGACGCCCTCGCGCGCGGCGGCGTACTCGCGCATCCAGTCGAGCAGCTCCGCCCACGCTCGGTAGAACGCCTTTGACTTCTCGTCCATACGCCGATTCTACCCGACGGCAACGGGGCCACCAGGGACGCTAGCCTCGGCCCGGGGGCCCGCCCGTCACACCCCGTAGCGCGTCCGCAGCAGGGCGTCGAGCTCGGCCATGCCCGCCACCGCCGGCACCCCGAGCGCTCCTGCCCGCCCCGCGTCGCCGACCAGCACCGCCTGCAGGCCGTAGTCGAGCGCACCGCGCACGTCGGCCTCGGGGCTGTCGCCGATCATCACGGTGCGCTCGGGCAGGCTCTGCAGCCCGGTGCAGGCCAGCGCGAAGATGCGCGGCGCCGGCTTGCGCGCCGCCACGTCGCGGTCGCCCGACACCAGCACCACCCGGAAGCAGCGCCGGAAGCCGAGGGCGGCCAGCGCGGCGCGCTGCATGTCCTCGGGGCCGTTGGTGAGCAGCGCCATGGGCACGCCGGCGGCGTCGAGGCGCTCCAGCAGCTCGCGCGCGCCCGGCAGGGGCCGCACGTCCTCGGCGTAGGCCTCCACCGCCTCGGCCGCCAGGGCCGGCAGGTCGGCGGGCACGCGCTGGTCGAGACGCTCGAGGACCGCCGCCAGGCCACGCTCCAGCGTCACCGGGCCGTCGCGGCGCAGCTCGACCGACAGCAGGTCGTAGAAGCGGTTCATGTCGCACGCCTGCAGCATCAGCTGGCCGCGCAGCAGCCCCGCGAACGCCCGGAAGTCGCCGGCGTAGCGTCCGAGCGTGCCGTCCAGGTCGAAGCAGAGGCCCAGGTCCATGCCTCGAAGGGTACCGCACGCCGTGACGGCCGGCGCGGCGCGGGCCTCGCGCGCCGGACGTCGGCCTCCGGCGGGGGTCGCCACCCCGAGACGGGGGCCGCGCGGTGGGCCGCGGTATGCTCGACAGTCGTGTCGCCAGATGAGCTACTAGCCCCACTGAACGAGGAGCAGCGCGCCGCCGTCGAGCACTTCGAGGGCCCCGCCCTGGTGCTGGCCGGCGCCGGCTCCGGCAAGACCCGCACCGTGGTGCACCGCATCGCCTACCTGCTGTCGCAGCACGACGTGCTGCCGCAGCAGGTGCTGGCCGTGACCTTCACCAACAAGGCGGCCGGCGAGCTCAAGGAGCGCGTCGAGACGCTGATCGGACCCCCGGGCCGCGACCTGTGGGTCTCCACCTTCCACTCCGCCTGCCTGCGGGTGCTGCGCAGCTACGGCGAGCGCGTCGACCTCAAGCCGGGCTTCGCGATCTACGACGACTCCGACCAGCTCGACCTGCTGAAGGAGCTGCTGGGCAGCGTGCGAGGGCTGGCCGAGGCCAACCCACGGGCGGTGCGCGGCGTCATCGACCGCGCCAAGTCGAACCTGTGGGGCCCCGAGCAGCTCGCCAGCGAGGGCGAGCGCGTGTGGGGCCGCATCGTGGCCGGCATGCCGCTCGACCTGGTGGTCGAGCTCTACCAGCGCTACCAGGCGCGCCTGCGCCGGTCGAACGCCGTCGACTTCAACGACATCCTGGGCCGCACCGTGGAGCTGTTCGACGCCCACCGCGACGTGCTCGAGCGCGTGCAGCAGCGCGCAGTGTTCATCCACGTCGACGAGTACCAGGACACCAACGCGGCGCAGTACCGCCTGACGCACCAGCTGGCCGACACCTACCGCAACCTGATGGTGGTGGGCGACCCCGACCAGAGCATCTACGCCTTCCGCGGCGCCGACGTGCGCAACATCCTCGACTTCCGCCGCGACTACCCCGACGCCGCCGTCTACCGCCTCGAGCTCAACTACCGCTCGGTGGGCAGCGTGCTGAGCGTGGCCAACGCCATCATCAGCCACAACCAGGGGCGCATCGAGAAGAGCCTCAAGCCCGTCAAGGGCGAGGGCGAGAAGGTGCGCCTCTACCGCGCCGCCGACCACCGCGCCGAGGCCGACTTCGTGGCGCGCACCATCGAGCGCCTGAAGGCCGAGCGCGACCTGCCCTTCGAGTCGTTCGCGGTGCTCTACCGCACCAACGCCCAGTCACGCGTGCTGGAGGAGTCGCTGCGCCGCGCCGGCATCCCGGCGCGCATCGTGGGCGGCGTGGGCTTCTACGACCGGCGCGAGGTGAAGGACGTGCTCTCCTACGCACGCGCGGCCCTCAACCCCGCCGACGACGTGGCCTGGCGCCGCGTGCTGAACCGCCCGAAGCGCGGCATCGGCGCCACCTCCGAGCAGAACCTGGCCGCGTGGGCGGCGCGCAACGGCGCGCCGTTCTCGGCCGCCTGCAGCAACGCGAGCGAGGTGCTGTCGGGCACCCCGGCCGCCAAGCGCGTGACCGAGTTCACCGAGCTGATGGGCGACCTCACGCGCGCCGCCGACGAGCTGCCGGCTGCGAACTTCCTGAAGTTCGTCTACGACGCCAGCGGCTACGTGGAGGCGCTGCGCAACGAGGGCACCCACGAGGCCGAGGGGCGCCTGGAGAACCTCGAGGAGCTGCTGAACGCCGTGGCCGAGTGGCAGGAGGAGACGGGCGGCTCGGTGGCGGAGTTCCTCGACGAGGCGGCGCTGCTGGGCAGCAACGACGACCGCGCCGTGGAGGCGGTCAACGGCGAGATGGTCGACGACGCCGTGACGCTCATGACGCTGCACAACGCCAAGGGCCTGGAGTTCCCCATCGTGTTCCTGGTGGGCATGGAGGAGAACCTCATCCCCCACCGCAGCGCCACCGCCAGCCTGCAGGAGATCGAGGAGGAGCGGCGGCTGCTGTACGTGGGCGTCACGCGCGCCCAGGAGGAGCTCTACCTGGTGCACTGCGAGTCGCGCATGCAGTTCGGCCGCACCGAGCCCACGCGCCCGAGCCGCTTCCTGGAGGACGTGCCGCCCGGCTCGCTGCAGGAGACCGACGTGTTCGGCCAGGAGCTCGACCGCCGCCAGGCCAGCAAGTTCTCGCGCGACGTGTGGCGCCCGCCCGTGACCACGCCGGCGCCCGCCAGCGGCGGCGGCGCCCCCAGCGTGGGCGGCCTGACGCTGCGAGGCGGCGAGCGCGTGCGCCACCCGAAGTTCGGGGTCGGCACCGTGGTGGGCGTGACGGGCGAGGGCGCCCGCGCCGAGGTCACAGTGGTGTTCGAGCAGGCGGGCGCCAAGCGGCTGCTGGTGAAGTACGCCGGGCTGTCGGCGGCGTAGCTTTCGCGCCCCTCACGCGCGTTCCGGCCCATCTCGACCCGCGAAACGGGCCCTGGGGTCGGTGTTATAGTTCACAGCAGCCGTTGCATCCGAGTGGAATAGCGGTACGAGGAGGAAACACTACTGTGAACGCCAAAGCCATCGTGGTGACGTCCGGCAAGGGCGGCGTCGGCAAGACCACCACCACCGCCAACGTCGGCGCGGCGCTGGCGCGTTTGGGCGAGAAGGTCTGCGTCATCGACACCGACGTCGGCCTGCGCAACCTCGACGTCGTCATGGGCCTCGAGGGGCGGGTAGTCTACGACCTCATCGACGTCTTCGAGGGCCGCTGCAAGCTCCGCCAAGCCATCATCCGCGACAAGCGCGTCGACACCCTGCATCTCCTCGCTACCTCGCAGACGCGCGACAAGAGCGCCCTCTCCGAGGAGCGCATGCGCGAGACCGTGCGCGCGCTCCTCGAGGACGAGGGCTTCGACCGGGTGCTCATCGACAGCCCCGCCGGCATCGAGTCGGGCTTCCAGACCGCCGCCTCCGCCGCCAGCGGCGCCCTGGTGGTCGTCAACCCCGAGGTGTCGAGCGTGCGCGACGCCGACCGCATCATCGGCCTGCTGGAGGCGCGCGAGATCCCCGAGGTGCGGCTGATCATCAACCGCCTGCGCCCCGAGATGGTCAAGCGCGGCGACATGCTCGAGGTCGACGACGTGCTCGAGATCCTGGGCGTCAAGCTGATCGGCATCGTGCCCGAGGACGAGCGCATCCTCATCTCCACCAACATCGGCAGCCCCGCCTCGCTGGAGGAGGGCGGCCCCAAGGTGGCCGCCGGCGCCGCCTTCCGCGACATCGCGCGGCGCATCCGTGGCGAGGACGTGGCCTACCCCTCGTTCGAGCAGCCCAAGGGCATCTTCGCGGGCCTGCGACGCGTGTTCGGAGCCGGCTGATGCTCCGCAACCTGTTCGGCCGCAACAAGAGCAAGGACCAGCTCAAGGAGCGCCTCAAGCTCGTGCTCTCCTACGACCGCGCCAAGCTGTCGCCCGGCAGCATGGAGGAGCTCAAGGGCGAGCTCCTCACCGTGATCAAGAAGTACTTCCCCTCCGACGACGGCGACTACGACGTGAAGGTGGAGCAGCAGGGCGACCGCATGGTGCTGGTGGCGAACCTGCCGGTCAACGCCTCCTGACCGCGGGGCGCGCCCCTCTCGCGGGCGTCGCGGCCTAGGCGGGCTGGGCAGCCTGGGCGGAGCAGGCGTGTCGCGCCGCCGCTAGGGTACCGAACCGCTGCACGCCAGCTGCTAGCGTGCAGCGCTGCGTGGGCCGGCGGTGGGCCGTCGGGAACGGGCTCCCCGGCCCACGGGCGGCTCCGAGGCTGCCGTGCCGTCGGGCCGCGGTCTGGGGCGCCGCGCTAGAAGCGTCGTCACCGACACGACGGCCGTGGTGTGTCGCGTTACGTAACGCGACACACCACGCGCTCGCGTGTAGCGGTTCGGTACCCACCCACGGGAGACACAGCTACCCCTCTAGGCAGCAGACCCGGCCCCTGCCATGGCCGCCACCACGAGCCGCCACGATCCGCCACGGAACGACCGCCCGCGCGTCCACGCCCGAGGCCGCCGCTCCAGCATCGCCCGGGAGGAGCGTGGTCGTCTCGCTACCCGCTCGAAGCTACTTGAGGGATCAGGATACGGAGCGCTCCGGCTCCTCTTCGGCGCCCTCCTCCACCGGCAGGTGCGCCACCGCCCAGCTGCGGATGGCGGCGATCACGCGGTCGAGGTCGCGGCCGGCGTCGGTGAGGGAGTAGCTGCAGCGCGGCGGCAAGGTCGAGTGGACCTCCTTCTCGACCACGCCCAGCGCCTCGAGGCGCGCCAGCCGTTGGGTGAGGGTGGTGGGGTTGCAGCCGCCCACCTCGCGGCCGAGCTCGTTGAACCCCTTGGGGCCGCCGAGCAGCGCGTGCACGATGTGCAGCACCCACTTCTCCTGCAGTATCTCGATGGCGGAGCCGGCGGCGCAACGGCGCAACGGCGTGCCCGCGCGCGCCCGCAGCGCTGGCGCCTTGGGAGCCTGATGGAGGCGCCGTTTCGAGTCTACGTCTGCCACAGCGCCTGCACTCTACCACCGTCCTGCACGCTGCCCGTTAGCGTGGCTGACACGCTCGTGGCAAGGGGCAACCGGCTCTGAGACGCGCGGCGAACCGGTGTTAGAGTTTAGTTCAAGGTGGTGGACGGACCTCCCCACCGACGGTTGGCCGAAGGGAGCGACATGAACATCTACAAACTGACGGGTCTCAACATCGAGGTTACCGATGCAATGCGTCAGTACGCCGAGGACAAGCTCGGGAAGCTCGACCGCATCTCCGACCAGATCGTCGACGCTCGCGTGGTCATGTCGTACGACAGCAACCAGAACGCCGCGAACCCCGCCAAGGTGGAGGTGCAGCTCAACGTCCCCGGCGGCGTGATCCGCGCCGAGGAGCGCGGCCTCGACACCTACGCCGCCGTCGACCTGGTGGTCGAGAAGCTCGAGCGCCAGCTGCGTCGCTTCAAGGGCCGGCTGATCGGGCAGCGCAACGATCGCGTCGAGATCCCCGAGGAGCCCGAGGTCGAGGAGCGCGAGCCGCAGATCGCGCGCGTGAAGCGCCACGTGCTGCGCCCGATGGCCCCCGAGGACGCCGCCATCCAGATGGAGGCGCTGGGCCACAGCTTCTTCGT
>Ga0123332_1001588_pt1 | contig 22244 bp, 18 predicted proteins | sample BioC12SIPDNA_4_FD_89958 | JGI IMG/M metagenome (GOLD analysis project Ga0123332, IMG submission 89958) | Anaerobic biogas reactor microbial communites from Washington, USA - Biogas_R2_A C12 SIP DNA | ecosystem: Engineered > Bioreactor > Anaerobic > Unclassified | place: Washington, USA... | reverse complement strand
CGTTCGGCGCGAACAGCGGCGAGACCGCGGGTCTGCTCGAGCGTGAGGACTCCGTGCTGGTGGGGCACGGCAACCACCTGCTGCAGGTGGACGCGCGCACCGGCTCGGTGCGTGCTCGCGACCGCCTGCCCGCCCAGGTGACGGACGTCGCCGAGGGCGACGACGGCGTCAGGGTCACGGTGCGCTACGCGCGCGGCGCGACCGCGACGTTCGACTGGCCGCCCGAGCGGCCGCTCCCCTTCGACCCCTACCTCCCGCTCTTCAGCTGGCTGCGCGCCGAGGCCGACGTCACCGACCCCGTGGCGCAGCTCTCTCGCGACCCGACGAACCCCTGGCTCTACCTCGCCGCCGCGAGGCAGCAGCCCGACCGCGCCGAGACGCTCAGGCGCAGCGCCCTGACGCAGGCGCGGACGTTCTACGAGTACGGCCAGCTCGCGCGGGCCTACATGACGGCCCCCATGCGGGACGAGACGCTCGCCTTCCAGGCGATGAACGCCGCCCTCGCCGACTTCGTCGAGCGCGGCTACCGCGGCCGGCTGCTGCTGGAGGACGACTTCGCCGACGCCTACGGCTTCCCTCATGGCGCCCTGGCCGCGGCGATCGAGGCCGGCGACCGCGAGGCCGCCGACTTCTGGGCGCCGTGGCTGTTCCGCCTCACCGGCGACGGCGGTCCCGAGGCGTCCGGCCTCCTGTCGGAGTACGCGGCCATGCTGCAGGCCGAGGGCGACGTCGACGGCGCCGCCACCTGGCGCGAGCGCGCCGCCGCCGTCGGCGGCACCGACGCGCAGACGACCCTGGAGCGGGCGGCGGCGGCGGTCGGTAGCACGGGCTGGTACGGCGTCGCGGCGCTGCTGGTGGCGGTCGTGGCGCTGCGCCTCACCCTCGTCGCCAAGTACTGGCGGGCCCAGACGCTCACGCTGCGCCAGCGCCGCGAGGCCGGCAGGCCCACCGGCCGCTTCTCGCGGGCCCTGACGCTGCGCTACGCGACGCTCACCGAGAAGCTCGTCGTCCTCCTACTGTTCGCGGCCGTTATCGCGGTGGTCGCGCTCTCGACCTGGGTCGGCTCCGGCGGCCGGCTGCCGAGCGCGCTCGGCGCCGGCACGCTCGCGACGCCGACCGCCGCCGAGCTGCTGGGCGCGGCGCCCGAGGGTCCCGACCGGGGGTTCGCCCTGGCGTACGCGGCCCAGACGTCCGGCGACGCCGAGACCGCGAACGCGCTCTACCGCGAGCTGCCGGGCGACCCCGACGCCATGAACAACCTCGGCGTCCTGCGCGGCGACCCCGAGCTCTTCCGCCTGGCCCTCGAGCTCGACCCCGGCCACCCAGAGGCGACGTTCAACCTCGGCGCGGGGCCGAACCCCTCGCGGCTGATGGCCGCCTACCGGCCCGACGAGCCGCTGCTGACCCCGCCCGACGCGCGCCGGCTCACGCGCGCGCTGCGTGGCAGCCCGTGGGCGGCGCTGGGGGCGGCCTTCACGAACCCGTTCGCGGCGCTCGTCGACGCGAGCCCCATCGCCACGCGTTGGCTGTGGACCGTGGCCGTCGTGGCGTTCCTCGCCTGGGTCGCCTGGACGGTGCTGTCCCTGTTCTTCCCGCGGCCCCAGGCTGCGCGCAACGCCCCGCGCACGTTCCTCTACCACGTGCTGGCCCTGCTGCTGCCCGGCAGCGGCCTAGCCGACGAGCTGTGGGGCGTGCTCCTGCTGGTGCCGTGGTCGATCTTCGGCATCGACCTGCTGCTGCACCTCACGGGGCTGGGCGCGGCGCCGGCGCTGGCGTACGACACGGACGTGATCGCCTTGGTGGCGATCTACGGCGTCAACACCGTCGCGTTCGTCGTCGAGTACGCCTCGTACCGCCGCCGTATGCGCGACCTGCGCCTCGAGCACCCCGAGCTCGCGGCGGCGTACGGTCTCAGGCCCTGAGCGCCGACGCCCCTGCCGCCGCGGCGCCGCGTGCGGCCGCGGCCGGCGGCTACTGGCTGGTCGCCCTGGCCGCGGTGCTGTGGGCGCTGCTGGGCGTGTTCTCGCAGCGCCTCCTGTCGGCCGGCGTGCCCGCCACCGAGGTCGCGTTCTGGCGCGCGACGCTCGCCACGCCCCTGTTCGTGGCGCACGCGGCGCGCTCACGCTCCCTGCGGGTGCGGCCGCGCGACCTGCCCGGCTTGGCCGGCTTCGCGCTGGTGGGTGTGACGCTCTTCTACGCCAGCCTGAACCTGGCGATCGACGCGGGCGGCGTCAGCCTGGCGTTCGTGCTGCTGTACACGGCGCCGGCGTTCGTCGCGCTGCTCGCCGCTGCCCTCCTCGGCGAGCCGTTGACGAAGGGCAAGGGGACGCTGGTGGCGCTCTCGGTCGCGGGGGTCGCGATGGTGAGCGCCGGCGGCGGCGCGGGCGTGACGCCGACGCCCGCGGCCGTGGCGTGGGGCCTGACTGCCGGGCTGTCGTACTCGAGCTACTACCTCTTCGGCAAGTGGGTCCTGCGGCGCTACGCGCCCGCGACCGTGTTCGCGTACGTGATGCCCGTCGGCGCCGTCGGCCTGCTGCCGCTGGTGCGGTTCGAGGCGCTGGGCGCGGGCGGCGGCGCCTGGCTCGACCTCGTGCTGATGGCGGTGCTCTCGACCTACCTCGCCTACTTCGTCTACTACTCGGGCCTGCGCACGGTCGAGGCGTCGCGGGCCGTGCTGGTGGCCACCCTCGAGCCGCTCCTGGCCGCCGTCCTCGCGGCCGTCCTGTTCGGCGAGCGGCTCGGCGCCTTGGGCGTCGTCGGCGGCGCGTTGGTGCTCGTCGCCGCCACGCTGGCCTCGCTCGGAGGGTCGCCCAGGGCGCTTGCCCGCGGCCGCGACCGGTGTTAGTCTTGCATCCTTATTCACGGGCGGTGCATAGATACCGACCCAGGTAGAGGGATGATCACTGGGATGAAGCAGGGCGGCAAGCAGGTAAGCAAGGTGGTGCTCGCCTACTCGGGCGGGCTCGACACCTCGGTCATCCTCCACTGGCTGAAGGCCACCTACGGCGCCGAGGTCATCGCCTTCACGGCCGACATCGGCCAGGGCGAGGAGGTCGAGGAGGCGAGGGCCAAGGCCCTGCGCACGGGCGCCGCGGCGGCCTACGCCGACGACCTCCGCGAGGAGTTCGTCAGCGACTACGTCTTCCCCGTGCTGCGCGCCGGCGCGGTCTACGAGGGCTACTACCTCCTCGGCACCTCGTTCGCCAGGCCGCTCATCGCGAAGCGGATGGTCGCGATCGCCGAGGCCGAGGGCGCCGACGCCGTCGCCCACGGCGCCACGGGCAAGGGCAACGACCAGGTGCGCTTCGAGCTCTCGGCCTACGCGCTCAAGCCCGACGTGACCGTCATCGCGCCGTGGCGCGAGTGGGACCTCAAGGGCCGCGAGGACTGCATCGCCTACGCCCGCGAGCACGGCATCGACGTGCCCGTGACCAAGGAGAAGCCGTACTCGATGGACGCGAACGCGTACCACATCAGCTACGAGGGCGGCATCCTCGAGGACCCGTGGGCGGCGCCTCCCAAGGGCATGTGGCGCCTGACGGTGGACCCTGAGGACGCGCCCGACGCCGCCGAGGAGGTCGTCGTCGCCTTCGAGTCGGGCACGCCCGTCGCTCTGAACGGCGAGCGGCTCTCGCCCTACGCGCTCCTGGCGAAGGCGAACGAGATCGCCGGCAGGCACGGCGTCGGCCGCGTCGACATCGTCGAGAACCGCTTCGTGGGCATGAAGTCACGCGGGTGCTACGAGACGCCGGGCGGCACGCTACTGTTCCACGCGCACAAGGCCGTCGAGTCGCTGACGCTGGACCGCCAGGTGCTGCAGCTGCGCGACGAGCTGGTCCCGAAGTACGCCGCGGCCGTCTACAACGGCTTCTGGTTCGCGCCCGAGCGCGAGGCCATGCAGCGGCTGATGGACGACATCCAGAAGCCCGTCACCGGCGAGGCGCGCCTGAGGCTCTACAAGGGCTCGGTCACGGTCACGGGCCGGCGCTCGCCCAACTCCCTCTACCGCCAGGACGTCGTGACGTTCGAGGAGGACGACGTCTACGACCAGGCCGACGCCGACGGCTTCATCAAGCTCAACGCCCTGCGCCTGCGGATCCGCACCCAGCTCGAGCAGGCCCGGGCCGTGGGAGCCGCCGCTGCCGACGTCGACGACGCCGCGCCCGTACCGGGGGTCGGCTGAGGTGGGGGCCGCGCTCTGGCCGGCGGGCACGGACCCCGCGCGGCCCACCGTGAGGCTCAGGGACGCTACCCTGGCCGACGCCGAGCGGCTGGCCGACCTGTTCGCGGCCGCCGGCCGCCCCGACAGGGACGCCGCGGCGATGCGCGCCTGGCTGACGAAGGGCGGCGCCCTGCTCGTGGAGCGTGAGGGCGGCCCCGTGCTGGCCGCCGTGCGCTGGCTGCCGTCAGACCCCGGCTGGCGCGTCGAGCGCGTCACGACCAGGCCCGACGAGCGCGGCAACGGCTACGGCCGGTGGCTGATGACGAAGCTCGAGGCGCTGGCCATCAAGGGCAACGTGCCGCTCCTCGACCTCGAGGTCGAAGAGGAGGCGCTCCTCCCCTACTACCAGCGACTCGGTTACCGGCAGGCGGGCCCGTCGCCGCTGCACCTGAGCAAGCGGGTCGGCGGCGTGTGGCAGCGGCAGGCGGCGCCTTGACGACCGGCAAGGGCGCCGCGATGTGGGGCGGCCGCTTCACCGAGCCCACCGACGAGCTCGTGAAGCGGGTCAACGCGTCCATAGACGTCGACGCGGCGATGGTCGAGGAGGACGTCGCGGGCTCGCTGGCGCACGCCCGCATGCTCACCGAGCAGGGGATCCTCTCGCCCGAGGAGGGCGCGGCGATCGCGGAGGGCCTCGAGGGCGTGCTCGCCGACCTGCGGGCGGGCCGGCTCGAGCTCAGCACCGAGCACGAGGACGTCCACATGAACGTCGAGCACCTCCTGACCGAGCGCGTCGGCCCGGTCGGGGGGAAGCTCCACACCGCGCGCAGCCGCAACGACCAGGTCGCGACCGACATGCGCCTGCACGTCAAGCGGCGCGGCAGCCGGGTGATCGCGTTGATCGGCGAGCTGCGCGCGGTGCTCGTCGACCTGGCCGAGAGGCACCTCGGCGTCGTGATGCCCGGCTACACGCACCTGCAGGTCGCGCAGCCCGTGCTCCTCTCGCACCACCTGCTGGCCTACTTCGAGATGCTCGGACGCGACGCCGGACGGCTCCGCGACGCCCTCGCCCGCGCCGACGAGTCGCCGCTCGGGGCCGGTGCCCTGGCGGGCACGACGTTCCCGATCGACAGGCGGCGCACGGCCGAGCTCCTGGGCTTCGCGCGCGTGGCGGCGAACTCGCTCGACGCCGTCTCCGACCGCGACTTCGTGATCGAGGTGATCGCCGCACTGGCGATCCTGATGATGCACCTCTCGCGGCTGAGCGAGGAGCTGATCCTCTGGTCGAGCCAGGAGTTCGGGTTCGTCACGCTGCCCGACGCGTACACGACCGGCAGCTCGATGATGCCGCAGAAGAAGAACCCCGACGTCTGCGAGCTCGTGCGGGGCAAGACGGGCCGCGTCTACGGCGCCCTGATGGGCATCCTCACGGTCATGAAGGGCCTGCCGCTCGCCTACAACAAGGACATGCAGGAGGACAAGCAGGGCCTGTTCGACGCCCTCGACACCGCCGAGGACTCCCTGCGCCTCTACGTCGGCATGCTGCCCCGCGCGGACTTCCACGCGCCGCGCATGCGCGCCGCCGCCGAGAGCGGCTTCTCGAACGCCACCGACCTAGCCGACTACCTCGTCCGTAGGGGCGTCCCGTTCCGCGAGGCGCATCACGTGGTGGGCAGGCTCGTGGCGCTGGCCCTCGACGAGGGCGTCGGGCTCGCCGACCTGGGCCTCGAGCGGATGCGGGCCGTCGACCCTCGCATCGGCCCGGACGTGCACGAGGCGCTCAGGCTCGAGAACGTGGTCGACGCGCGCGCCAGCCTCGGCGGCACGGCCACGGCGCGCGTAGCCGAGGCGATCGCCGCCGCCAAGGAGGAGCTGGGTCGTGGCGCTTGAGGCGCTCACGCCGCCGCCGGCGGCGGCAGGGGCCGAGGTGACGGTGCGGCACGCGCGCGCCGAGGACGTGCCCCTGATCTTCGCGAACATCGGCTACTGGGCCAGCCAGGGCCGCATGCTCGTGCGGCCGATGCAGAACATCTTCGAGAACCTCCGCGACTTCTTCGTCGCCGAGGTCGACACCGAGGAGGGCAAGCGCTTCGTCGGCAACGGGGCGCTTCACATACTCTGGGGTGACATCGCGGAGGTGCGCGGCCTCGCCGTGGCCCCCGACGTCCGCGCCAGGGGCGTCGGCCGCGCGCTCGTCGCGGCCTGCGAGGCCGAGGCCAGGCGCGTCGGCATCCCGGTGCTCTTCGCCTGGACCTACGAGGTCGAGTTCTTCGAGCGCTGCGGCTTCACGCTGATCGACAAGACGAAGGACCTGCACCCGCGGGTGTGGTCGGAGTGCCTGCGCTGCCCCTTCTACGTGGGCTGCAACGAGAACGGCGTCGTGAAGCGCCTCGAGGGCGTGCCGATGCCGGCGAACCTGCCCGAGCCCCCGCCCGCCCAGGTCCCGCCCGGTATCCGCTGAGCCGTGGGACGCGGCTTCGCGTCTCGCTCGGCCGGTAGTCCCTCGCTTCCTTTCGAGTCGACCGGTCGGGCGGCGCGGCCCGCCGGAGCGACAGGCGGGCGATACTCCGGCGGATGGCACGTGAGGGGCTGACCGCCGACCGCGCCGACGCGCCGGCCACCGGCCACACGGCGGACCGGGGCCGCGCGCGGCTCCTCGGCTGGGTACTGGCCCTGGCGTGGGCCGCCCTGATCTTCTGGCAGTCGGAGACGACGGGGGCCGGGGGACTGCTCGGCAGGCTGCCTGACGGCTCCGACAAGGTCGCGCACGCCATCGGCTACCTCGCGCTCTCCGCGTTCCTGACGCTGGCGACGGGCCGACCCGCCCTCGCGGCCGCGCTCGCCGCGCTCTACGGCGTCACCGACGAGGTCCATCAGGCGTTCGTCCCCGGCCGCCGGAGCGACGCCCTCGACGTCGTGGCCGACGCCGTGGGGGCCGCCGTCGGGGCGTGGCTCGCGTGGCGCCTGCTCTCGCGGCGCCGGCGCACGCGGGCCTGAGCTCGACGCCAGCGGTAGCGGCTCCGACCCAAGACGTGGGAGGCACCGGTATTCGGCGCCACTGGCTGCCGGCGGCGCCTCCCGCCTCCGCCGCTACCTTGTGCGTTATCCCCTCGGGCACGGCCGCGAGGGCCAGGTAGGATGTTCGTCGTGACCGCCGGCGGGAGCGAGCCCGACCTCAAGCTCGTCATCGTGGGCGCCGGCCGTATGGGCGGCGCGGTGCTGCAGGGCGCGCTGGGCGCCGGCCTGCTGCGTCCCGAGGACGTCGCGATCTACCATCCCAACGAGCGCAGGGGCGCCGAGCTCGCGGAGCGACACGGCGTCGCCTGGGTCGGTGACGAGGGTCTCAAGCGCGCCGACTACGTGCTCCTCGCGGTCAAGCCGCAGTCGTTCGCGCGCGTGGCGCCGCTCGTGGCACGCCGGGACGCGGCCTTCGTCTCGCTGATGGCCGGCGTTCCCTCCAAACGCATCGCCGAGCGCGTCGGCAGCCGGCGCGTGATCAGGGCGATGCCGAACCTGGGCGCCAGCCTAGGGGTCAGCGCCACGGCGATCTCCGCCCTGCCCGAGGCGACGCCGGAGGACGTGGCGATGGCCCGCAGCCTCTTCGGCGCCGTGGGCAGCGTCTACGACGTGCGCGAGGAGCACTTCGACGCCTTCACTGGCATGGCCGGTTCCGGCCCGGCGTTCGTAGCGCTGGTAGCCGAGGCCCTCGCCGACGGCGGCGTGCGCGTCGGGCTCGACCGCACGCTCGCCCGCGACCTCGCCAGGCAGGTCCTGCTCGCGGCGGCGCGGCTGCTCGAGACGCGCCACCCCAGCGAGCTCAAGGACGAGGTCTCGTCGGCGGGAGGCACCGCCATAGCCGGCGTGCGCACGCTCGAGAGGCACCGCCTCCGCTTCGCGCTCATCGACGCCGTCGAGGAGGCCACGAAGCGCGCCGGCGAGCTCAGCCAGGAGGAGCCATGACGTCCCCTTCCCCCCGGCGCGCCCTCGGGGCGCTCGCCACCACCCTCCTCCTGGTCGTCGCCGCCGCGGCGTCGGCGCAGGGCTACTACCCCAGCGAGCCGGGCATGAGCTGGACGTACTCGTCGGGCGAGACACAGACCCTCTCCGGGCCGCGCGAGCTGGGCGGCCGCCAGCTGATGGTCCTCACCCACTACTTCGACGGCGTGCCGATCTCCGAGGACTACCTCGAGTACACCGAGCAGGGCGTGTTCAGCCACGGCTCCGCCGCGGGCGGCCAGGTCTTCCAGTACCAGCCGGCCCTGGTGGTCTACCCGCCCGCGCCCCTGGAGCCCGGCAAGGCGTGGACGGGCACCACGTCGCTCACCGGCTTCGACCTCACGCTCAGCGCCGAGGTGCTGGGCCTGCGCGGCGTCGCGACGCCGGCCGGGCGCTTCAACGCCTTCCTGATCCGCCAGACGACGCTCACCAGCAACGGCGGGCAGACGGTGCTCGACATCTACTTCGTCCCGGCGGTGGGGATCGTCAGGTTCCAGACGCAGGACGGCACGGTCATAGACCTGATAGAGAAGAGCTTCTGAGCTTCCGGTCCCTTGGCCGGAAGGCCAAGGGACCCGAGCGGAGCTCGTAGGAACCGACCGACCCGGTCACCCGCGCGGAGCGCGTGGGGAGCGGCGGCACCCAGCGGCGGGCTCTCAGCCCCCCAGCACCTCGCGCCGCAGCTCGTCGAACCCGTCGTCCCTCAGCGCCTGGCGGACGCGCTCCATGAGCCGCGCCATGAAGCGCAGGTTATGTACCGTCGCGAGCTGCTGGCCGAGCTGCTCGTCGGCCTTGAAGAGGTGGCGCAGGTAGGCGCGGGTGTAGTGGGCGCAGGTGTAGCAGTCGCAGCCTTCCTCGACGGGCCGCAGGTCGCGCGCGAAGCGCGCGTTGTAGATGTTGATGCGGTGCCGGGCGTTCACGCCCCGCTTCGCGCCCACGTCGGCCTCTTCCGGCGCCAGCGTCAGCAGGGCGCCCGAGCGCGCGCTGCGCGTGGGCATCACGCAGTCGAACGTGTCCATGCCGCGCTCGACGGCCGCGAACACGCCGGCCACGTCGCCGATGCCGAGCAGGTGGCGCGGCTTCCCCTCGGGCAGCAGCGGCTCGGTCCAGTCGAGGACCTGGTTCATCTCGTCGTGGCCCTTGCCGAGGTTGCCGCCCACCCCGATGCCGTCGAACGGCAGCTCGGCGATGAAGGCGGCGCTGCGCTCCCGTAGGCTCCGGAACGCCCCGCCCTGCACGATGCCGTAGAGCGCCTGGCGGTAGCCGTGGAGCGCGTGGGTGGCGTGGAAGGCATCGAGGCTGCGCCGCGCCCAGCGGTGCGTCCTCTCCATCGAGGCGGCGGTGTACTCCTCGTCGTGCAGCGGGCTGGTGCACTCGTCGAAGGCCAGCACGACGTCGGCGCCCAGGAGCCGCTGCAGCGTGATCGAGCGCTCGGGCGTGAACAGGTGCGTGGAGCCGTCGATGTGGCTGCGGAACTCGACCCCCTCCTCGCGCACCTTGACCAGCCCCTGCCCGGTCGGCTTGGGCGGCGCGGCCGACTCGCCGGGGAAGATGCTCGCGACCTTGCCCACGCCGTGCTCGAGGGAGGCGCCAAGCGAGAACACCTGGAACCCGCCAGAGTCCGTGAGGATCGGCCGCGGGAAGTTCATGAAGCGGTGCAGCCCGCCGTGGGCCGCGACGACCTCGGCGCCGGGGCGCAGGTATAGGTGGTACGTGTTCGCGAAGATCAGCTGCGTCCCGGTGGCGATGACGGTCTCGGGCGTGACGCTCTTGACGGTCGCCTGGGTGCCGACGGCGACGAAGGCCGGCGTCTCGACCCTGCCGTGAGGCGTGCTCAGCACGCCCAGGCGCGCGCGTCCGCGGCGCAGCACGACCTCGAACCCGAACTCGTCCGGGCGCGGCGGGGCGGTCGGGTCGAGCGAGGGCGTGGCGTCGGTGGCGGGCTCCGGCACGGCCAGCCATGGTAACAGGCGCTCGCCGGGCCCACGTTCCGTGAGTTTCGTGAGTTGCGTCACCCCGGTAGGGTCCCGAAGGTGGCTACCATGCACGTTGCGGGGCCAGTCGCCCCGCCCCCTTGGAGGCTGTGAAGCCTGTCCTGCACTTGGGCGCTTGGGACAGGTGGAGCCAGTAGCGCAACCGGCCAGAGGAGTCTTCACGCGTCGAGCTGTCACGTCGGCGCGCCCGAAGCGCAACCCGGTCACGGTCGAGCGCCCGGAAGGGCGACCGACGGTTGAGCTTCGTCGCATCACACCAACCCACCGCTAGCCGCCGGTCGCCCCTCCTCCTGTCTACCCTGGCGGCCCTCGTGCTCCTGGGCGCCGCCTGCGCCGAGCCCGGCCGCTCGCCCGCCGACCCCTACCCTGTCACCGGGGAGGTCGCGAGCGTGGACGACGCCGACAGGCCGCTGGCCGAGCGCGTGATGGTGGGCGCCTTCACCTACGGCGGCGTGTGGCGGGGCATGGAGCCGGTGCTCGACCTCGAGACGGTGCTCGGCCGCCGCCTCGACGTCGTCCACTGGTTCACGAACTTCGACAACGACGCCTACCCCGAGATGGTCCTCGCCGTCGCCGCCGCGGGCCGCCGCCCCCTGATCAGCTGGCAGCCGCACGACGTCGGCGTGAGGGAGATCGCCGCGGGGCACGTCGACGGCTACCTGCGCGCGTGGGCGCGCGACCTCGCGGCCACCGGCGTGACCGTGTACCTCAGGCCCTTCCCGGAGATGAACGGGGACTGGGTGAGCTGGAACGGCGACCCGGAGGGCCTCGTCGCCGCCTGGCGGCGCATGGCCCGGCTGTTCGACGAGGAGGGCGCGCACAACGTGCGCTGGGTGTTCAGCCCCAACGTCACCGACGAGCCGCGGGTCCCGGAGAACCGCATGGAGCTCTACTACCCGGGCGACGACGTAGTCGACGTGCTCGCCCTCGACGGCTACAACTGGGGCACCACGCGGCCGTGGACCGAGTGGCGGCCGTTCGAGGCCGTCTTCGCCGCCGGCTACGCGCGCGTCGCGGCCCTGGGCGACCAGCCGGTGTGGTTCGCCGAGATGGCCAGCGCCGCCGAGGGCGGCGACAAGGCTGCCTGGGTGAGCGCGATGCTCGCGAGCACGGCCTTCCCGCGCCTCGAGGCGATCGTGTGGTTCGACGAGCACAAGGAGGCCGACTGGCGCATGGTCGCCGACCCGCGCGTCGCCGACGCGTTCCGCTCCGGCTTGTTCCGACCCGACGTCGCCGCGCGCTGAGGCCTCGCGCCTCGCCCTGACGCGAGCCGGTCACGCGCGGCCCGCGGCACCGAGCCCGGGACATCGGCCCGATGCCGCTGACGCCCTCCTCCCCGGGCCCCGCCGCTCGCGGCGGCGCCGGGCCGGGAGGGCGCCCGGGGCTATGCTGGCCCGCACCGTGCTGCGCCGTCACCTCCGCCTCTGCTGCCTCCTGCTCGCCGCGGCCCTGGGGGCCGCCGCCCTCGCCCAACCGAGCTACGTCCTCGAGGTCCTGCACGAGGGTCTCGAGAAGCCCGTCTCGGCCCTGGCCCTCGAGGGCGGCGAGGTTCTCGTCTCCTCGCTCGAGGGCCGCGTCTACCTCGTCGCCGACGGCGCGGTGCGGCCCCAGCCGGTCCTCGACCTCACGCCGCGGGTAACGGCCCTGCAGGGCGAGCAGGGCTTCTACGGCGTCGCGCTCGAGCCCGCGGCCGCGGCGCGGGAGCGCCCGCGCTGGCTGGTCGCGGCGTTCACCGACCGCGACACAGGGGACCTCGTCGTGTCCGCCTTCCCCTACGACGACGCGGCGCACCGCGCCGACGCGTCGTCCGAGCGGGTCGTGCTGAGCGTGCCGATACCCGAGCCGTTCCACCACGGCGGCCAGGTGCGCTTCGGCCCCGACGGCATGCTGTGGGTCAGCGTCGGCAACGGCGAGCGCTCGAACGACTACCTGCGCCTGCGCCCCTTCAGCTCCCAGGACCTCGCGAGCCTCCGCGGCAAGCTGCTGCGCCTCGACCTCTCGGGCGCCGCCGCGGGCCAGGCCTACGCCGTGCCGCCCGACAACCCGTTCGTCGGCGTCGCCGGCGCCCGGGAGGAGGTCTACGCCTACGGGTTCCGCAACCCCTGGAAGTTCGCGTTCGATCCCGCCACCGGCGACGTGCTCCTCGCCGACGTCGGCAACGACCGCTGGGAGGAGGTGAACCGCGTCGTGCGGGGGGGCGACCACGGCTGGCCGGCGCGGGAGGGCTTCGAGTGCCAGGCCCTGCCCGACGGCCCCGGCCTCGTGGAGCCGCGCTGCGCGGAGCTCGACCAGGTGCCGCCGCTGTGGGCGTACGGGCACCTGGCCCTCGACCCAGCCGGCGGCCAGGCGGTGACGGGCGGGGTCGTGGCACGCGACCCCGCCCTGCCCGAGCTCGAGGGCAGCTACCTGTTCGCGGACTTCGTCGTCGGGCGGATCTGGTCCCTCGACCTCGCCGCGCTCACGGTCACCGAGCTCCTCGACACGGACCTGCCGATCACGGAGCTCGTGGCGGGACCGCGCGGCGAGGTGCTCGTCGTAGCGATCAACGGGACGCTGGCGCGCCTGACGCGAGCGCCGTGACCGCCTCGAGCCCCGCGTCGGCCGTACTGGCCCCGTAGAGCCTGTCGAGGACGGCCGCGTAGAAGGGGGCGTCCTCGATGCCCAGCTCGGCCGCCAGCGCCGCGACGCGCGCGTAGGCGCGCTCGACGCCCGCGTCTCCGGCCGCCACGGCCCCCGCGACCTCGAGCAGCGCCCGCTCCTGCGGCGTCACGGCGTCCGGGTCGACGCGGTAGGCGGCGACGACAGCCGCGAGGCGGTCGACCAGGCCGCCGACCTGCACCATGGCGGCCACGAGCTCGACGTGGGTCGGCGCCACGACGCCGTCCCTGACGCCGTCGAGCGGGTTGATGTAGCGGGCGTACGCCACCTCGCGGTCGTCGCCGTGCGGCTGCGAGGCCGCCCAGGCCAGCTTCGCGGCGCCGGCGCAGAGCGAGAACTCCGGGTCGTAGGCGCTGGCCCGGCGCGCGAACAGGTGGGGGTTGTGGAGCGGCGACGACGGGTCGGCGGACACGGCCGCCAGTAGCGTCAGCGCGTCCGAGGTCACCTGCGCGAGCCCTAGGTCCCCAGTCGGCCCCTGCGCCAGCGGGTCGAGGTACGACTCGTTGACGAGCACCTGGAGCAGGAAGCCGGCGTCGAGGCCGTAGGCCGTCGCGGCCTCCTCGAGGTGGGTCAGCAGGGGCGCGAGGCGCGCGAGCATGAGGAGCCCCCAGGGCGAGAGCGGCGCGTAGTCGCCCGTCGGCTCGAGGCGCCGCGGGTCGCCCTCGCCGCGCGCCGCGACGCCGTCGCCGCGTCCCACCATGCCGGGCGCGCAGTACGGCGAGAGGCCGCGCGGGCCCGCGTCGGGCTCGGGGGCGGCGGGGCGGGAGGCCGCGGCGGCGGGGGCGGTCGCGAGAGAGGGCAGCGGGAGGATCTCGAAGTCGCCCTGGTCGAGGCGGCGCGAGGCGTAGAGGTAGCGCCAGGCGTCTCCCGGCTGGACCGTGGCGCGCGCGACGTGCACGGCGCCCACGAACGCGCTGAGGCCGAGGAGCAACACGGTGGCCGCGACGCCGGCCGTGCGCACGTGCGCCGAGCGCCCCACGTGCGAGCGCGGCCGCACCCACGTGGTCGCGACGGCGGGCCGTGCCCGCCCGGCGCGCTCGGCGCGGCGACGCGCGGCGAACGCGGGCAGGACGCGCGTGGCGGCGGTCACGTAGGCGAGGGCGTTGAGCGCTCGCAGCGCCAACAGGGGCGCGACGCCGCGCGCGGCGACGCCCAGCGCGGCGGGCCACCCCGAGCCCAGCCGCCTCGCCCCGGCCAGAACGAGGAGCAGCGTGAGCAGGAGGTCGAGCCCCAGCCAGGCCGCGAGGGCGGCGGCGGGCATGGGCAGGTGCGGGAGCGCGTACCTGACCCCGAGGAGCGCGGGCAGCAGCAGCGCGAGGAGGAGGCCGAGGACGTTCTCGACCTGGGCGGCGTAGACCGCGAACGCCACGTTCGGCGCCAGACCGGTACTGCCCTCACCGGGCGCGACGCGCTTCAGGGCGTTCTCGATGCCGCCGGCGTTCCAGCGCTCCACCTGGCGCAGCAGGCCGCCCAGGTGCGGCGGGTCCTCGGTGCGCATCAGCGCCGACGGCACGAACCGCGCGTCGCTCCCGCGGCGCAGCCTGACCACCGCCCGGGCGCCGATGACCGTCGCGAGCGGCCGGTCGCGTCCGTTCACGACCAGGCGGAAGCCGCGCCTGTCGAGCTCCTCGGCCGTGAAGCGCTGCTCGGTGGGCACGAGGTTCTGCGCGGCGAGGGTGAGGTCGTGGTCCTCGGTGAGCGTGTCGTCGGGCACCGGGAGCACGTCGCGACGCGCCACGAAGCCGCAGCCGACGACCGTGTAGAGCCGGGAGCGGCCGAGCAGCGCCCCGTCGCCGACGCGGCGGCACTGCCCGCCCCTGACGACGGCGGCGAAGGCGTACTCGGCGTCGCGCGCGGCCGCGATCAGTCGCGACTGCGGCGTGGCGCCCGGCAGGGACCTGACCGCCCCCGACACGAGGGCCGCGTCCTCGAGGACGTAGCCGTGGCCGCCTTCGGGGAGGCGGCGGTGGACGAGGCGGTAGGTCTCGCGCCTGACGGCGGTGACGAAGCCGGGGTGCAGCTCGGTGTCGCCGTCGACGACGAGGACCCGCTCGGCGGTCACCAGCCCCCGCTCCAGCGCGAGGTTCACGCTGCGGGCCTTGGAGACGGGCGCGTCGTGCTCGACGACCACGACGGCGGTCGGCGAGACCTCGCTCCGCCAGCGCGTGACCGTGCAGCCGGCGTGCTCCTCGGCGGACACGGCTGTGAAGCCGGCGGCGACGAGGGTCTCCATGACGACGGCCGGAGTGGCGTCGGTGCCGCCGTTCACGCTGACGAGCACCTCGTCGAACGGCTCGGTCTGGCTCAGCAGCGAGCCCAGGGCGCGCGCCGCGCTCGCCTCCTCGTCGTACATCGGGGCCACGGCGGCGAGCCTGTCGGGGCCCAGCGCGGCGGTGCCCCGCTCACGGCCCAGCGAGAGGGCCGCGTTGAGCAGCACGGTCGGCATGGCCATGAGGCCGGGGAACGGGATCACTGTGGTGGCGGTTCCTTCTGGGCCCCGGGCGGTGACCCCCCGCGAGGCCCGCCAGAGCTTAACCCGCCTGTGGCCTACTTCACGCTCATCCGTCTCAAGGACCTCATGAAACAGGTGTGCCGGTAGCCAACACGGGCTTCACCCATCGACACCTAGCCTCTCATGAGGCTCTGGTAGCATCCCGTGGTTGGGAGGCTCTGATGGCCTTGCACATCAGCGGGAAGCTCGTAGCCCTCGGGCTCGTGATCACCGCTCTCATCACAGCCTTCAGCGCCCCGCGGGAGCCCGCGACGCCTGTCGCGGACACAGGGCCCATCCCCCTGACACTCACGCCCACCGCTGAGATCCGGGAGACCCCGGTCGAGGTCGACCTCGGCTTCACCGTCAGCGTCGGGCCGGAGGCGAACCCGCGGTTCGTGCTGCGGGCCACCGGCTACAACTCGCTGGTGAGCCAGACGGACTCGACGCCGTTCATCACCGCCACCGGTGCGCGCACGCGTTTCGGTGTCGTGGCGGTGAGCCGCGACCTGCTCGGCGGCAGCATCCCCTACGGCTCCCTGGTGCGCCTGAAGGACCTCGGCAGCTACTACACCGGCCGCGGCGCCGGCGCGTTCCAGCACCTCCTGGACTCGCAGTCGCTCTTCATCGTCGAGGACACGATGCACGCGCGGAAGTCGCAGCAGATCGACGTCTGGTTCCCCGAGTACTCGACGGCGATCAACTGGGGCGTGCGCAAGGTCGAGGTCGAGGTCGTGCGCTACGGCCGGCACGGCCCCGAGCTCCACAACGTCCTGGCCGAGGGGTTCGAGGCCACGCCCCAGCTCGTCGCGCTGCGCTGAGCTCGCACGGCGCCCGTCCGGGCACGACCCGCGACCCGCTGGGCGCGGGAGCCTGGGCACTCGCCCGCCGGCCCTGGCGCCCCGGGCCCGCGCCCGTATAGCCTGCCGGGAGTGAGCCGGACGCTCGTCCCCTACCTCGCCCTCAAGCACGTCAGGCGGCGCCTCCTGCAGTCCGGCCTGACCGTCGCCGGCGTGGCCGTCGGCGTAGCGGTCCTGATCGTGGCGCTCTCGCTCACGAACGGCTTCATCGACGAGCTCGTGACCAGCACGCTGCGCGCGACGCCGATGGTCACGCTCCAGAGCTACCTCGCCGGCGACACGTTGCCCGACGACCCCGCGACCCTCGCGGCGCTGGAGGCGAGCCCGGGCGTGACGGCGGCGGCCCCCTTCCTCAGCACCCAGGCGCTCATCGCCCGCCGCGCCAGCGCCTCCCTGGGCATCTCGGCGCGCCAGGGCTACACGCAGGTCGTCGGCATCGACCCGGCCCGCGAGACGGCGGTGCTCGACCTGCCGGTCCTGGCGGCGCAGGCCGACGCGATCGCGGCCGAGGACGGCATCGTCCTCGGCTCCTCGCTGGCGCAGCAGCTCGGCGTCGGCGTGGGGGACGAGGTCATGCTCCGCGACATCACCGGCGCCACCGCCACGTTCCGGGTCGCGGGCACGTTCCGCGTGGGCAACGAGCTGATCGACGCCGTCACGTCCTACCTCTCGATCGCGGCGCTGCAGGAGTACATGGGCGTGTCCGGCCGCATCAGCGGCTACCACGTGCGCGTCGACGAGCCCACGCGGGCCCAGGAGGTGGGCCTGGACCTGGCCGCGACCTTCTCGCTGCGCCCCGTGACGTGGGAGAGCCTCTTCGCCAGCCTGATCAGCCAGTTGCGGCTGCAGAAGGCCGTGATCGGCGTCGTCGTGTTCCTGATCGTCGTCGTCGCCGCGTTCGGCATCGCGAACGTGCTCGTGCTGACGGTCGCGGAGAAGACCGAGGAGATCGGCGTCCTGCGAGCGCTGGGCGCCTCGGAGCGCCAGGTCGTGTCGGTGTTCGTGCTCGAGGGGTTCTTCCTGGGCGCCCTGGGCACGCTGCTGGGGGCGCTCCTGGGCATGGCGGTGACGACGTACTTCCGCGTGCAGCCGTTCCCGCTGCCGGGCGACCTCTACTTCATCACCCAGCTCCCCGTGGCGGTGCAGCCCCTCGACGTCGTGTGGGTCTGCGGGGTCTCGCTGGCGACCAGCGCGCTCGCCGGCGTGTTCCCGGCGCGCCGCGCCGCGCGCCTCGACCCCGTGAAGGTGCTGCGGTGAGGGGGTGAGAACGCCGCGGTGAGGGACGAGCGCGAGCGCGCGTGGGAGTACCTCCTGAACCTCCTGTCGCGGCAGGCCTACACGGTCGCGGAGCTGCGCGCGAAGCTCGAGCGCCGCCGCGTCGAGCCCGACCTCGCCGAGGCGCTGCTGGCGCGGCTCGTCGAGCTGCGGCTCGTCGACGACGAGGCGTACGCCGAGCGCTTCGTGGCCGGGCGTCGCGACACCCACGGCCGCCTGGTGCTGCGCCGGGAGCTGAGGAGGCGCGGCGTCGACGAGGAGGTCGCGGCCCCGCACCTGGGGTCGCTCGACCCCGAGCAGCAGGCGGCCGCGGCGCTGGCCCTGCTGCGCAAGAACGCCTGGCGCTACCGCCCCGCTGAACCGGAGGGCGAGGAGGACGAGCACGCCCGCTTCGCCCGCCTGAAGCGCGCCGAGGCGAAGGCGAGGGCCTACCTCGCGCGCCGCGGCTTCGACCCGGACGCCGTCCAGTCCGCGGTCGAGGCCGTGGGCTGGTTCGAGACGTGAGGGTCGCCCAGCGCCGGCCCGGTGTCACCACCGCGCTTGCCTGCCGCCGCCGCCCCTTAGTAGACTGGGAACTCGCGTCGGGGCGTAGCGCAGCCTGGTAGCGCACATCGTTCGGGACGATGGGGTCGGAGGTTCGAATCCTCTCGCCCCGACCAAGACACAGGAGCCAGGAGTCGCGACGGCGGTCGTTCCCGGGTCGCGACCCGGCCGGCAAGGGTGCCCCGGCTTCTAGCCGGGGCACCTTCACGTCTCCGGCGCCGACGTGGGCGTAGCCAGCGGGAGCCTCCTCGGCTACACTCCGACATGCCACAACTCAGCCGTGCGACGACCGTCCGCGCCGTCAGGCTCACCCTCGTCCTCGTGCTCGTGCTGGCAGGGGTAGCCGCCGCACAGAGCCGGCTCGACACCGTGATGGAGCGGGGCAGGCTCATCTGCGGTGTGAACGCGGTGAACCCGGGCTTCGGCTTCCTCGACGAGGCGACGGGGAACTACTCGGGCTTCGACACCGACTACTGCCGGGCGGTCGCGGCCGCGCTGTTCGACGACCCCACGGCGGTCGAGTTCGTACCGCTGACGGGCGGCGTGCGCTTCAGCGCCATCCAGACCGGCGAGGTCGACGTCGTCTTCAGGAACACCACGCACACGCTCACGCGCGACAGCGAGAACGCCGTCGACTTCCTGCCCGTCAACTTCCACGACGGTCAGGGCGTGATGGTGCGCGCGGACCTCGGCGTGACCTCGGTCCTCGAGCTGGAGGGCGCCACGGTCTGCACCAACCAGGGCAGCACCACCGAGGCGAACTGGACGGACTTCGTGCGCAACCAGGGCTGGCAGGGCGGTCAGCTCCTCACGTTCGAGGACCTGGCGCGTACGTTCGCGGCGTTCCACGGCGGCCGCTGCGACGCCATCACCTCTGACAAGTCCCAGCTCGTGGGCGTGCGCGCCAGCGTGGACGACGCCGACGCCTACGTGATCCTGCCGGAGTCGCTCTCCAAGGAGCCGCTCGCCGGCTTCACCTTCCAGAACGACTCGACCTGGCACGGGGCGCTCACGTGGATCGTGCACGCGCTGGTGCAGGCCGAGGAGAGCGGCATCACCTCGCAGAACATCGACTCGTTCCTGGACTCGGACGACGTCGCGATCAGGCGCTTCCTCGGGACCGAGGGCTCCCTGGGCGCGGAGTTCGGGCTGCCCACGGGCTTCGCGGCGCGCGTGATCAGGCACGTCGGCAACTACGGCGAGGTCTACGAGCGTCACTTCGGCGAGGGCAGCCCCTTCCCCATCCCGCGGGCCGGCACGCTCAACGACCTGCACTCGCGCGGCGGGCTGATGTTCGCGCCTCCCTTCCGCTGAGGCCCGCCGGCGCAGCGGCGCTCCGTTCGGCGCGATGAGGGCATGGGCAGCGCGAGGCCGGGCGGGGTCGCGCGGCCTCCCTCCGGTAGACGCGGCGGCACCGATGACGGGACCGTGAGCGTCACCTCCGTACCGTTCTGGCGCGACGTCAAGAAGCTGGGGCTGCTGGCGCAGGTCGCAGCCGCGGTGCTGGCCCTGGGGCTGACGGCGTTCCTCGTCGTCACCGCCTTCCGCGGCATGGTGGCGCGAGGGATACCTTTCACCTTCGCGTTCCTCGGCGCGGAGGCCGGCTTCACGATCAGCGAGGGCAGCCTCCTGGCCATCGAGGACGGCCGCCTCGTGTGGCGCCCGTTCCGGCCGACCGACACGTACCTGGCAGCGTTCGTCACCGGTCTCATGAACACCCTGCGCGTGGCGGTGATAGGCATCGTCGTGGCCACGTCGCTCGGGGTGTTCGTCGGGGTCGGCAGGCTCGCCAAGAACGGCCTGCTGAGCTCGCTCTCGTTCGCCTACGTCGAGCTGGTCAGGAACACGCCCCTGCTGCTGCAGATGTTCTTCTGGTACTTCGCCGTCTTCCTCAACCTGCCGGCCGCTCGCGAGGCGGCGGCCTGGTACGGCGGACTGATCGTGAGCAACCAAGGGGCGTTCCTTCCTTGGCCGCGGGTGACCGGGAGCCTCGGACCGTTCCTGCTGGTACTGGTGCTGGCCGCTGTCGCCGCCGTGGTCGGCCACCGCTGGGGCCGCGCGACCGCACGCGGCGGGCTGTTCGGCCTCGTCGGCTTCTTCGTCGTCGCTGCCGCGGGGATCGCGGTCGTGGGCCTGCCGTTCACGCTCTCCTACCCCGAGATGGGGCGCTTCCGGATCGCGGGCGGCACGACGCTGTCGCCGGAGTTCGCCGCCGTCCTCCTGTCCCTGGTGATCTACACCGCGGCCTTCGTCGCGGAGGTCATCAGGGGCGCGATCCAGTCGCTGCACGCGGGCCAGACCGAGGCTGCGCGCGCGCTCGGGCTCACCTACGGCCAGACGATGCGCCTCGTGGTGCTGCCGCAGGCCGTCCGCATCGCGATCCCGCCTATCGGCAACCTCCACCTGAGCCTGATGAAGAACACCTCGCTGGCCGTCGCGGTCGGCTACCCGGACCTGTTCAACGTCTACCGCACCATCGGCAACCAGTCGGGCCGCAGCCTCGAGGGCGTCGTGATCGTGATGATCGTCTACCTGGCGCTGAGCCTGCTCATCAGCGGCGCGATCAACGCCTACAACCGGCGCGTGATGCGGACGTGGGGAGGGTGACGAGGGTGAGGGCCGCGATCGCCGGAGCCCGCGAGCACCTGTTCTCGGGGCCGCTGAACACGCTCGTGACGCTGCTGACCGCGGGGCTGCTCTACGCGGTGGGCCGCCCCATCGTGACGTGGGCGCTGAGCGAGGCGCGCTGGGACGTGATCCCCAGGACCGCGCGCCTCCTCGCCATCGGTCCGTACCCGCCCCAGGAGGCGTGGCGAGTGTGGCTCTCGTTGGCGTTGGTGCTCGGCTGCGCGGCGCTGAGCGTCGTCGCGGCGCGGGCGCGGCGTCGGTCCCTGGTCAGGCGGCTGCCGGTGCCGGCGTGGCTCGCGGCCCTCGCGGTGAGCGTCGCGCTGGTCGCGGCCGTGCCGACGAACCTCTGGGGCGGGATGTTCCTCACGCTGGTGCTGACGGTCGCCTCGCTGGCGATCGCGTTCCCTCTCGGCGTGCTCCTCGCCCTGGGCCGCACGAGCGACCTGCCGATCGTGCGGATCCTGTCGACGGCGTTCGTCGAGCTGATGCGCGGCGTGCCGTTGGTCTCCGTCCTGTTCCTCGCCTGGCTGATGGTGCCCCTGTTCGTACCCGAGAACTGGCGCTCGCCCCAGGTCGTGCGGGCGATCATCGGCTTCGCGCTCTTCAACGCCGCCTACTACTCCGAGTACGTCCGCGGCGGTCTGCAGGGCGTGCCCAAGGGCCAGCACGAGGGCGCGTGGGCGCTGGGGCTCTCCCCCACCGTGACCCTGCTGCACGTGGTGCTCCCCCAGGCGATCCGCTCCGTGATACCGGGTCTCGTCGGGCAGTCGATCACCGCCTTCAAGAACACCTCGCTGGTCGTGATCATCGGGTTGCTGGACCTGCTCGGCATCACCCAGTCGATCCTGGCCAACCCCAACTTCCTGGGGCTCGAGCGCGAGCTCTACCTGTTCCTGATGGTCCTCTACTTCGCGTTCTCGAGCCTGCTCTCGTACGGCGGCAGGCGTCTGGAGCAGAGCATGGGCCTGGGGAGCCGCTGACCGACCTCGCGCGGTCGGGGGCCCGGGGGTCGCCGCCTCGGCTTCAGGGTCCGGTGCCGCCGGTACCCACCCTCACCCCCCCGCGCTCGCGGCCAGGCACGCGCCCGCGCGCCTCGCCATCAGCCCGTGATGATCGCCACGGTGCAGCGCGACACGCAGACGAGCCGGCCCTGGGGGTCCCTGACCTCGACCTGCCAGACGTGGGTGCGGCGCCCGCGGTGCAGGGGCGTGCCGACCGCGTGCACCTCGCCGTCCGCGACCTGCCTGATGTGGTTCGCGTTGATCTCGAGCCCCACCGCGCGCTCGCCCGCGGCGAGCCCCTGGCTCGCGCCGACGCTCGCGACGGTCTCGGCCAGAGCTACCGAGGCGCCGCCGTGGAGGATGCCGTGCGGCTGGTGGTGCCTCGGCGTCACCGGCATCGTGGCCTCGACCCGATCGGGGTCGGCGCGGGTCACGACGATCCCGAGCGTCTCGAGGAGGGTCCCTGGCACCGTGCCGAGGTAGCGCCTCCCGCCCCCGCCTCGCGCACGCTTGTCCGTCTCCGTCGGCATGGTCAAGGATAGCCGAGTGTCGCTGACCGCCGCGCGCCCGCGCCCCGTCGCAGCCGCCCTCTTGCTGGTCACCGCCGTCGTCGCCGGCGCCGGTCCGGCCGCGCTG
>Ga0123332_1001587_pt1 | contig 22251 bp, 19 predicted proteins | sample BioC12SIPDNA_4_FD_89958 | JGI IMG/M metagenome (GOLD analysis project Ga0123332, IMG submission 89958) | Anaerobic biogas reactor microbial communites from Washington, USA - Biogas_R2_A C12 SIP DNA | ecosystem: Engineered > Bioreactor > Anaerobic > Unclassified | place: Washington, USA... | reverse complement strand
GAATGATGAGGGCGATCGCCGTCCCGGTCCACTTCCATGCAGGAACAGCGTGCCGCTGCGCCATCGAGTTTTCGTTCGATCGAACCTTCGCGTCCACCACGATTGCCTCCGATGACTCACACCGCTGCAGGCCATCCACGCATGGCTCCTGTATCAGCGGCGACCGTTCATTCACAACGGCGACTCGGTTCTTTGTGCGTCGCTATACCCGCTGCGGGGCCGGAGGTCGTTTGGCCGAAGCGGCGCGCGAAGCGACGATGGATTGGATAAGCCCGAAGTATTCGTTTACCACCGGCCGCACGCGACCGGCGACCGCCCGCTCGACGCAGAAGGCCTGCTTGCGGATCCAGGCGGCGTGGGCCGTGCTGAGCGAAGCGACGTCGTAGCGCCGCCCGAAGAGCGAGACGCGACCATCGGACGCCCTCATTCGCCCTATCAAGTTCTCGATGAGGCTTTCCTCACCCCCCAGATAGAAGAAATACGGGATCAGGAGGATGTTGTTGGCTGGGGGGAGCCTGCGACGGGGGCGGTGGCGGAGCACGACATACTGGCAGATCATCTGGCTGGGGTGAACGATTGTCTCGATCCCGGCGGGCAGAATGTCCCGCCGGCCTCGCATGGCCTGGGCGTGGAGGAAGATGTCGAAATCAACGGCCCGGCCCTGGAATTGCCCCACCCGGTTGGCCAGATCGATCGGCCGAAACGTCGACCGCACAAAGTCGACATCGAAGACCAGTTCCATCGTCGAAGCCAGCCCGTCTTCGCTGACCAAGCCATTGGTGCTGTAGGGCAGAAAGCCCAGATACTGCAGCCCACGTTGACGGATCGCCTGATATCGCAACTCCAGGAAATCGGGGGTCAGAAGCAGGGCGTCAAGGTCATGCAGGAATGCGTACCGAGCCTCCGTGACCGCAATGCCCAAGCACCAGGACAGCCAGCAGTTGATCCAGGGTATCTGGAGCAGCCGAACAAGTCGGTACTGCATCGGAGAATGGTAGACGAATCGCACGGGACGTTCAGGGAAGCCCTGCCGCACCGCCTCTTCCGCCGCCGGTGATTCCTGGTGCTCCTGACAGTCAAGGACGATGATCAGTTCGGCGAGGTGCCGCAGGTCCAGTTGACGCAGGCACAGGAGGTTGGCGTGCAGGACGGGCATAAGTTCACCGCGGCAGCCGATGATCAGGCTGTATCCCTCGCGGTGCGTTGGCTGCGGCTGCCAGTGGACGAGCAGGGCGATGAGACGCCTCAGGACCATTCGACGGCCCCTGGCCAGCATGTATGTCGTCCAACGGGAGTACTTTCCGTCCATCACAGTTCCCCTCCAACCGGCAGACTCCTCTGGCCGCCGGACGATGCGATGATCTGGTTGACCCACTCCGCACGGCGCTGGTACCACCGTTCGGCGGCATGGCGGCGGCCCGCACCGGCGGCATTCCGCGTAAGGCCGATGAGCATGCGGCGATCGTCCCACAGCCGCCGGATCTGGGCGGCGAGTCCCGCTGCGTCACCGATCGGAGCCAGGACGCCGCACGATTCTGATTCAATCACGCTGCGAACGTAGGCGGTGGCGTAGCCCGCGATCGGCACCGCGGCGGCCACGGCGTCGAAGAGGGCGCGCGGGGTCTCTTCGAACCGGGACGTGAACAGCATCAGATGGTACTGGCTCAGTTCATCGATCAGGGCCTTGCCGTACTCCCGCCCGCCCAGGAATTTCACGAAGGGCCCAAGTTCGAGTTTCCGAACCATGGTTTCCAGCCGGGTGCGATCCGGACCCTGACCGATGACGTCCAGTTCGGCGGGGACGCCGAGGCGTCTGGCGGCTGCGATGGCGCAAAACGATTCATCCAGTCCCTTGCGCGAGATCAGGCGTCCAACGCTGACGCACCGCAGCGTGCAGGACTGCGGCAGCGCGTCGACCTTGTTCTCCACTTCGGCATCCGGCATCACCCACACTTCGCTATGGGAAGTATCGTGGAAGTCCCTGGCGTTTTTCGCAAAGCGGGAGAAACGGGCATTAAGCAGCGGACCTTTCAGGAGCGACAAATCCGCCCGGGCGACCACCCAGCGGGTCAGCCTGCTTCGCATCCGGCTGTAGAACCACCATCGCCAGCGGTGGCGGTCGGCGTTCATCTGATCGGATTCGGCAATCACGTCGTTGTCCTCGACGAAGACGGTCGGGACGCCCGCCCGGTAGGCGGCGAGAAAGCCGAGGAACCCGATTGGCCGAAACAGGTCGCTCATTCCCGTGTGGACGACCGTCGCCTCTGCGGCCAGGGTCCGACACCGCCGGTAGACCGCCGGCGCCTGGGGCCAGAAGCGGCGGGTTCGCAGGCCGGCTTGGCAGAGTCTGACGAACTCAAAGCCCTCAGCCGCGCAGGAGAACTCCACCGGTTTTTGTTCCGCCCAATCGGCATCGACGGGAATGGCCGGGGCGGCCACGATGAAACGGTGGAATTGCCCTCCAAAGGAATCTCTTAACAGGCGCAGCGAGCGAGCCCAGTCGGAGGCCAGCCGCACCGTTCGCGGAGCGATGGGCTGGAACGGAACGTGGATTGTCAGCAGATACGTGCGGATGGGGATGGTCTCGGTGATCAGATCCGAATTTCTGACTCGCTGCATTCCGCATACTCCCTGACACTCAACCGCCGGGGGCTGTACTCCAGGCCGAGGAGTTCGGCCTCGGCGCCGAGGCGCCATCCACCGCCCGCCTGTCAGACCACTGAATCGCGTTGGCGAGCAATCCGCAGGTGATCCAGAAGAAGGGGCCGTAATCGCCGGCGAACCACACGTTGCCCATGCAGATGGACATGCCGGCGTACGTGGTGACGATCGCGGCCATAATGCGTCGATTCGCGTCGGACGTGGTGAACACGCGGTGGAGCCCGGCCGCCAGCAGCCACATGACCAGAACGCAGATGGGCACGGCACCGATCCAACCGCCGAAGAAGAAGAACCACAGGTAAGCGTTGTCCGTCGACCAGCACTGTTCGTACAAGGAGCCGGGTATCGACGGGTCGCCCCACCAACCGACGTTGACAAGTTCTTTTCCGTAAATCAGGAGGAGGGCGACGCGGTAATAGCCGCTCTCCTCGGCGGTATTACCGGTTTCTCGCAGCCGCTGTTGGGTGTACTCGACGGTATCCTGCGCCGCCTCGAGCAGGAACGGAGAGGCCAGGAGGAGGACCGCCAGCAGCAGAACGAGTGGAATTCGGCTTCGTGAACCGAGCACGACGTACAGCACGGCGGACGCCGCCAGGGCGACCATGGGGCCGCGGGACAGGCCGGCGAAGCACCCGACGGCGGTGGCCAGGGCGGCGAACCGCGAATGCCAGTAGTACTGCGGACGAAGCAGCCCCCAGAGCAGCATCAGCGGCGTGACGGTGACGAAAAACGTCGCCATGGTCAGAGGTCCAGCGGCGAAGGTGAGATTGGCCCGCAGGAGCCCCCACCGCCAGCAGGTATAGTGCGGAATTACGTTCACGTGGACGCCGATGAGCGCCCAGAGCTGCTGGGCGATGCGAGTGGCCATGCGGCACTCGTAGACAGCCAGACAGGCGAACGTCACCGAGGCCAGGACCAGTGGCGTCAACAGCTTGCGAAGCGAATCGACGCTGGTGATCAGGGACCGCACGAACAGGTACGGGCAGGCCCAGTCAAGAACGAGCATGGGCAGGCGATTGTAGAAGCCCTCGAAGTCGGTAAACGTTGCATAGCTGATGGAGAAGGACAGCACCGGGGCCAGGGCCAGCAGGTCGAACCACTGCCACCGCGGGAGAAGCCGGTGGAACTTTCCGATCAAAAGCGCTCCGAGAATCAGTCCGAGAGCGGCGGCTCGTTGAGGCGTCAGATCGGGCAGTCCATTGTTTTGCAGGACCAACTCGCCCGGGACAAGGATCAGGGTGGGCACGTAGACCCACCGGAACGCCCACGACACACCCTTGAGGCAAGCCGCTGTCAGGGCGATGCAGGCCGCCACCATGACCATTACGTCATTCACCTGTCGTCTCCGTCACGTTCGGAGCGTACGCCCAGATTGCGAACCACGATTCCGGAGACGTCCGCAGCCGATCGGAGGTTGAGGGGATTGGTTTGGACCGGAAGACTTCCCGGCCTTCGGCCATCATCAGGATCACCGGATCCTGCCCAGCGCGATGGATGCAGATACGGTAGATCCCCTGGTGGTAATGGGCGTGCACGTCGGCCACGTAGCGGGTGTTGACTTTTCGCAGGTACCCCTCAACCAGCCCTTGACGAAGGTGGTCGCGGTACGAGCGACCATTGGCTTTGCCGTCGAGGTTCACCACCCGCCGCTGCGAGAAGTACCCAAACAGGCCGGCATCCTTGAGGGCGAAGACGGCATCCGGCGGCGTGGCGGTCCGGGCCCATTCCGCCGCCGCCAGCCATCCCGCGTGCGACCGCATTTTGATCGGGATCTCATAGAGCTTGAATGCGGCCGCAGCGGCCGCGGTCAGGACCACCATCAGCGGCACAAGAACGCGTCGCAGGTCCGATCGGAAGGCAACCAGGGCGCCGACCGCCCGGGACCCCACCAGGACCAGAGCGAACCCGTAGAGGGTGAAATGCCACCAATACACACCCCAACTCATGAACAGGAAGGCATAGGCAAAGTGGAAGCAGCACGCCAGCGCGACCGCCGAAACGGGCGTGCACAACCGGCTTGCGACCCGGACTCCGGCGCGACGGGCGCCGGCCGCATCGACGACGAGGAGCAGGAGAATGCCCGCCAGCAGGACTCCTCCGAACGCCATATCGGCCTCGACCGTCAAGTCCCGGCGGATCGCAGGGAACGTGCTCTTGACCGCACCGCTGATGGGCATAGGGTCTCCGAACGCAAGGAGGTTCCAGGCCAGGTAGGGAGCGACGGCCACGCCGAATCCGGCCGTCGCCAGGACGCCGTACGCAACGCACCGCCACACGGAGACTCCGCACGAGAGCCCGGAGGCGAGCACCAGGAGCAGGAATGAAGGCAGCAGGAACACCGAATCGAGCCGCACGAGGCAGGTCAACCCGATCAACACGCCCAAGGCGAAAGCCGAGGGATAGGCCGATCGCGGATCGAAGAGGCGGCCGCGGTAACAGGCCCAAAGCACCAGGACCAGAACCAGAAGCAGCAGCCCGGTCTCCAGACCGTTGGCCATGGCCATGAGCATGTTGGGCAGAAGACAGATACTCAGAGCCACCAGGCCGAGACCGGGAGCGACGTGCCGGTTCACGAAACGGTGGATCAGGGCGATGGTGAGAATGCACATGAGCCCGTTGAGGGCCAGTACGATCCGGGCGGGCGTCTCCAGTTCGTCGGCGAACGCGACAATCGGCAGGATGCACAGCATCCATAGGGGATGGAACCCATTGGTGGGAGCGATGCCGTCGAACGTGCAGCCGTTGCCCGAGATGATGTTCCTGGCGATGCACAAATAGTAGAACGCGTCGTCGGTGAGTGCGGCCGTGACGTACTCGATCGGCAGCGCAAAGATGACCAGCCAACCGTAGAGCATGGCGAAGCCGGCAAGGACCACTGGCGACGCCCGCCGTCCGGAATGACCGACGGCCTCGCCGGAACACGAGGATGTCTCGCACGGCGTCGTGCCGAGACCGGTTACCTTGGGATACGCCGAGCTTGCCATGGGTACCTGTTTGAGCGTCTCATCCACACGTGACGCCAATTGGATCGCGGCCGAAAGGCCAGATGCCGTCGCCGCCGAAACGCGTTCCCGGAGACGGCCGGGCAGCGCGCCGGCTGCAGATCCCGGTCGGTCGGCTGTGGATGCGGCCTCCGCCGGTCTCGCATTTCGCCTCTGATGGTGTGCGTACGGAGATCCATGAAGCTCTTGCTGCGCCCCCGCATTCATGGCGACTTCGCCAGCGGCGGAGCGGCGGTCCGGGATGCGATAACGCTGGGCCCTGCCGACGCAGCCCGTGCCAGTTCAGCGATCCCCTTCTCAACGGCCGGCGTCAGGGCGCCGCGGCGAGGGTGACTCGCATTGACGTAGAAGACGATCTCGCGTCCTCGCTCATCGGGGACGGCGCCGACTTCCACAAAGTCGGCGAAGCGGTGGTCTCGCGCCAGGCACTCGCCCAGGCCTGGGAACCTCGAATGCGGTACGAAGAAGAACGTCCGCCCCTCCACCCGGATGCGCCGAAGCACGATCATCTCCACGTTCCGTGAGAATACGAACTGAGCGACCTGCTCAACGGAGCGGGCCTTCGAAACGTGGTTGGTCGTGAGGCCCACCAGGTCGATTCCATCCGGAGTAGTAGAAAAGCGCCCCCTGGTCGTGGGCGGCGACGGAGGCGACGGTTAGCCTGCGTCTGTGCGTCCTGGTCCACAGCGTGTCGGACGCGTATGCGGCCGACCAGCCCCACAGCCCACAGACGGTCAGCATCGGAAAGACGGGCAGCAGGAATCGGAACGCTGTGCCCATCAGCGGCTCGAACCTGACGTATGCCCCGATGAACACAATCAGACCGGCGGCGAGGGCTCGAAACCCCGAGCTTCTGACGACGAAAAGACCGGCCGCGACTCCCACTGCCAACGGCGCCACCCAGAGCAGATACTGCGAGACGTAGAGGGCTCCAGGGAGGCTGATTATGCTTTGGGATGATTTGACGTAAAATGCATTCGGCATGCTCCACCCGAAGTAGGACCACCTCCATCCCCAGAAGACGGCGGCCGCGGTCATCGTCGCGGCTGCGGCAAAGCAGATGTCTCCGCCGGTACGGTGCGGATTCTTCCGAAGCGCGGTCCACCCCACCGTGACCGACATGATCCCGATCAGCCAGACGAGGGCGTCCGGTCTGGCCATGACGACCAGGAGACCCACGAGGGGAAACCACCGTGCGGCGGCGCTGCGGCGGCGGCAGACCAGCATCCACCAGAGCCAGCCGGAAAGGGTCACTAGTGCGGCGGCAACGAGCGTCTCCATCCCGAATAATCCAGCGTACACCATACAGCCGTTTCCAAGCACCAGCACCCAGACACCGGACTTCAGCCAGCAGGGGCGGACCTGGAGTTGGGAGACCCAGACACGACAGAGCAACGCCGTCATCAGCAATCCGGCGATGGAGATGCCGCGTGTGAAAAGAAGCGGATCCCACCCGACACGAATCGCCCCTGCACAGAGCAGCACGTGCAGAAGGCTGGTGAACCCTTCCGTTCGCTCCTGCCCGACGTTCCAGACGAGCCCATGTCCCAGTGCCAGGTACTCCGCGAAGCGGTAGGTGATGTACGCGTCATCAAGCACACGGACGTGAGACACGCCGGCAAAATACACCAGCAACACCAGGCCGCTGAGAAGGAAAGCAATTTCCATAATCACATGGCGAGGACGCGATCCGGATGCCCTCCATGGATGATAGAACCGCCGCACGCGGGCGCTGTGGATGGTATCGGTGGAAGTGTAGGTAGTCATCAGGTTTCGCAGGAATAGGGAGAGCGAAGCTGTCACTGCCTCGGCTGGAACGCGCCAACCGGCCGGCCCATCAAACGGGCGACCCAGGCCCTGGCGAACAGGGAGAGGAAGAGCCGGTCGTCGATCAGGTATCGCCGCGCCAATCGACGCGGTTCCTGGACCATGCGATGGAGCCACTCCAGCCCCGCCTTCTGCATCCAGAGGGGAGCCCGAACGATGTCCCCGCAGTAGAAGCTGAAGCTCACGCCGACGCCGATGCTCAACCGGGCCCCGCACGCAAAACGGTTCCGGACGATCCAGTTTTCCTGCTTGGGCGAGCCCAGTCCCAGAAAGAGGATGTCCGGCCGGGCGTTCTGGATCAGCCGCAGGGCGTGCCGCTGCTCGTCAGGATCGTCCGCAAAGCAGTAGGTCGGGCAGTAGACCCCACCGATAGCCAGCCGTGGATGGCGGCGTTTGAGCAGCGCGGCGGCCCGGCGCGCCGAACCCCGCGCCCCTCCCAGCAGAAACACCGACAGCTCTTCGTCGGCGGCGTGGCGGCAGAGGGCGGGGAACAGGTCCGAGCCGGCCACCCGCTGGGGCAGAGGAGTGCCCAGCAGCCGCGAGGCCCAAACCAGCGGCATCCCGTCGGCGAGGATCAGGTCCGCTTGGAAGTAAACGTCTCGCAGCTCTGGGCAGCGGTGGAAGCGGACCAGGTGATCGACGTTCGCCGTCACCGCATAGGCCCCCTGCCGGGTTCTCACCAAGTTCAGGAGGAGCTCAACCGTCCGATCGAAATTGACGGCGTGGAACGGCATGCCCAGCAGGTTCATTACCTCAGGGCGAAGTTCTTTCTGGCAGGATAAGGTCGTCATGATTTTCCCCCATTCTTCCGGTTCCGTCCGATGTGAGGGCAGTGGCAGGCCCAAGTCCGCCTGCTCCGCTTCTCGCCTGTCCTGGCGAGGGCATCGGCGCCAGTCGCAGCCGCGCCAATTGCCACCGCCTCAGGTAACGCCTGAATTCCGCATCATTGTAGCGACCGCTTCGTCTGAGATATCCACCGAGGTATCCGGCGAGGATGCACAACCCGCCAAGCAACCACGGGCGTTCGAACATTCGATAGCCGGCGAGGGCCAGGGCGTAGAGCGGATGCGTGCCCATGAAGTACTGCCCGCGTCCCCACCGCAGACGGCCGTGAAAAATGCTCTTGTGGGACGAGCCCATCGGCCTCAACTCGTACACGCGGAGGTCCGGATCGTGGAACGATCGGGCCTTCCAGCCGAGCATCCGACACCGGTGGCAGTCGATGCCGTCCCACATCACCTGGGCCACCAGTCCGCCGATCTGACCAAAACACGGCACGCGGTAGAATTTGCACGCGCCGAGCGAGAAGTCATCGCTGGTGCGCAGCATGACCCAGGCGCCGCCGTTCCGTTCCCAGCACTTGCCGCTGGCCGTTCCCAGAAGCGGGTCGGCTTGGAACTTGTCCAGCAGTTTCTGGAAGCAGGTCGGTCCGAAGCGCAGGTCGCCGTCGAGCTTACAGACGTAATCGAAGCGATCCAGATCGACCTGGGACAGGCCCTCATTGAAGGCTTCGATGACGCCTCCGCCGACTCTGCGTTCGCCCCGGTCCGGACGGCGCACCAGGCGGATCCACGGGTGTTCGCGCATCGCCTGCTCCACGATCCGGTGCGATCCGTCTTTGGAACCGTCATCGACGATGATCCACAGGTCGGGGCGCACGGTCTGGGCCGCCACCGACTCGATGGTCTGCGCCAAGAAGGCCGCCTCGTCTCGCACCGGCGAGATCACAAGGAGTCTGGGCTGGTTCATGTCGCTATCGCCTCACCGGGTTTGCCGCTGCGGATCGACGCTTGGCTGTCCGCGCGTGGCGATACGATTGCGGCGAATTCCATTGCCAGCTCCTGCGCCGAATCCCGCACGTCGAATCTCTGCCGTACCGCCTCGCGACCCGCCGCCCCCATCCGCTGCCGCATTGCCGCATCACCGATTAATCGCTCGACGGCGTCCACCAGCGGCTCGATCCGACCGGGCGTGACCAGCAAACCGGTCCGGCCGTGCTGCACGATTTCCGGTATTCCCATGATCGCCGTGGCGACCACCGGCAGGCTTTTAGCCATCGCTTCCATCAGCACGACAGGAAGCCCTTCGGCCAGGCTGGGCGCCACGAAGATGTCCGCTTCGTCGTAGAATTTCTGAATCCGGTCCTGATCGACGTAACCGACGAAGTGAATCCTCTGGCCCACGCCCAGATGGCGCACCAACTCCGTCAGGCGTCTGCGTTCCGGGCCATCCCCCACGATCGTGCACGTCACGTCATGCCCTTTGGCAGCCAGAGCCGCGACCGCCTCGATCAGCCATGACTGGCCCTTGACCGGAGCGAGCCGAGCGACATTGAGGATTCGAATTGGTCCTGTCCGGCTGGCCCGCGCGTCCGGGGGCGGGTCAAAGGTCTCCGGCTCGATGCCGCAGTGGATCACTTTCAGTTTGGCCCAGTCCGCCGGATCGGATAGCGCCATGATCTGACTTCGGCAGAAGTCGCTGATGCAGAAGACGGCGGCGGCGCGGGCCATCTTCTGCCGCAGCAGATACCGATCCGCCTGATAGAAGACGGATGGCCCGTGGACGGTCAGGCTGAACTGCAGTTCGCCCAGTTCCGCGGCGATCATCGCCACGGTGGCACAGGACATTGCGAAGTGCACGTGCAGGCGTTGGATTTTCCTCCTTCGCAATTCCCGCCACAGCCGCACCGCCTCGGCGAAGTAGCACAGGTGCCGAAACAACGCGGCACGCCCCGGCGGCCGGACGGTCAGAGCACACCACAAGGCTCGAACGTAACGGACAGGACGAGTCAGGCACGCGACCAGATGATTCACCATCAGTCCCACCGGTGGAGCGGGCAACACGTAGAATGTCGTCGCCTCCTCGGCGGCGTCGATCGTCGACCGCGGCTGATCGGCGGGCGGACGGCGGATGGAACACGTCGGCACGGACAGTCCGATCCGGCGCAGGGCGAGGATCTCCCGCTGCACGAAGCTGTGCGAGATTCCCGGATACTGGCTCGTCAGATAGGCCACGGAAGTCATGGCACAAGAGATTCCCGCGTGGCGTTCGGTGTGCCGTCGCTGCGTCTGCGGATGAACCTGGCGGGGACTCCCGCCCAGACCTCCATGGAGGGCACGTCCCTGGTCACCACGCTGTTTGCTCCGATCACCGCGCCGCGGCCGATGGCGACGCCTTCCAGGATGGCCGCCCCACGGCCGATCCACACGTCGTCGCCGATGCGGATCGGCGCCGACCGGTGACCCTGTCGTCCGATCGGGAGCATCAGGTCGTCGAACCGGTGGTTGTGGTCACGGATGCTCACGTATTCCCCGATCAGGCAGCCGTCGCCGATGCGGATTCCGGCGTGGGCGCTGAGCACCGAACCCTGGTTGATCCGAAAGTTGTCGCCGATCACGATGCATCCATCCGCCTGCGTCTCAAAGGCGACCCCATCGTAGATGTTGCCGGTGCGGCCCAGCCGCACGTTTCGCGTTCCCAGCAACCGCACCGGCCCAAGCAGGTGGACACCCGGCCCCACCTGCCGCACACCCGCACGGAGCGCCGCGGCCCACCAGAGCGTGCAGAGTCTTCGCGAGGCGGCGGTGAGAGGCCTGATCGAGGCGGCGAGTCCTCTCACCGCGATTTCCCGCAAGGCACGGCAGGTTTCGGAGAGCAGATTGGTCGACATAGGTCACCCTGGCGCAGTCAGTCCGGCATTGTCTTTGTACGGCAGCAGCGAGCGTTCGATCGCCTCCGCATTTACTGACTCGGCCGGGACGGTTCGCGCGGTCAGTTGCCCGTCCAGAAGAGAGCGGTCGGCGTCGATAAAGAGGCGGCAGAAGAGTTCGATGGCAAGCAGGTGTCCCAGCAGCGTGCTGTTGTCGGCGCGGCCGTCCATGTGATCGTTGACGATCCGCCGAACGGCGGCCGGATCGAACAGGTTGCGGTCCAGCGCTTGACGGCTGAGGAGCGTGGTTTGGACGAGCCCGCGCAACGGCCCCCTCATCCAGCCGGCGAAGTTGCTGACCGCTTTGCGTTTCTGGAACGCCGCCAACGGCGTGGTTCGAACCAAGCGGTGCGCGGCAAGGGACAGCCACGCCGTCCAGAAGGGTGCGCCCGCGGGCAATCCCGTCCGCTGCCAGCGCACCGACGCCGCGGCGGGAAAGCACTCGCGGAGCACCTCGACGTAGAGCCGGTGGCGGAACCGCCAGGCGTACGGCAGCTGCGCCAGATGGTCGAACAGATCGTTGTCGAAGAACGGCTGGTCCGACTCGACCGCCCAGCGCATCAGGTTCGTCCCACCCGAGGTGCGACGACGGACGCGATTGTCCAGAAGGAACGCCATGGCCATGTCCATCGGAGTCGTGCCGGGTGACCTGACGTACTGCTCGATGAATGACGATCGGGCGCTTTCCCAACCGTGTGAGATCAACCGCGGTCCAAGCAGCGACCCGCGATACGTTTCGGCCACCGCACCGTTCCGCCATCGCCACAGGGCCGTTGCCGCCTCCTGTGGACGGTCGGCATGCCGCCAGGCGGGCATGATGAAGTTGCCGCCCAGCACGGCGTCGCCGGCGTAGCCGTTGAGGATCACCTGGCACTGCTGGGCCACGTGGTTGACGAACGGCAGGACGTGGAAGTCGGTGCATGGAAGCTGGCCTTCGGTCAACCACACGCCCAGCGCGGCACACTCCTGAAGATAGCCGCCGTCGAACTCGAAACTCCGGTGCGGGCTTCCCAGCACGGCGGCGGCGGCCTGGGCATAGGCCAAGTCGCGGCAGCCGCGGATGCCCCATGTGAAACTGGGCGTTCGGCCCGGATCGGGCACGGCGGCCAGCAGCACTCGCGAATCCAGTCCGCCGCTGAGTGGGACGCCAACCGCCGGCGTCACATTGCAGATCCGCCGGACCGCGTGGCGGAGCAGCCGGCCCGTGCGTTGGGCGGTCTGCCTGAACGTCTCCGCGGGTTCCTTCATTCTCCCGAAGTCGTGGTGCCAATAAGGGTGGTGGGTCAGGCCCTTCTCACCGATCGCGATTTTGCAGGCCGCCGGCAACAGCCGCACCGTCCGCAGCGGCGTCAGGTCTCCCACCAGTTCGCCGATCGCGGCCATCAGCACGAGGGCGACCGGATCGATTTCCGCCGCCACGACGCCGGGAGCCATCACCGCCTTGATCTGCTGAGCGAACAGGAACGCCGAGCCGTAGCCGGCTGCATAGATCGGGTACATGCCGTAGCGATCGGTAATCAGTTCGAGGCAGCCGGCGCCGCCGTCCCAGATCGCCGCGGCGAACGGCCCGTTGGCCGAGGCCAGCCGCGACGGGGTCGGGGCGTCCAGGAAGGCGGTGCGGGCTGCGGTCACGGCATCGGACTGGTCGTCGCCGTCGAATCCGAGCAGCCGGCCGACGTACAGGCCGTATCGGCGGCTTCGATGGCTGGTCAGAACCTGCCCTTCGCCGGGATAGATCCCCTTGCTGGCGCAGCCGATGGCGAACGATCGCCCGCGCAGGACCATGATGGACCGGTCCACCTCCACCGCAATGGCGCGGGCCATCGCCTCCGCCGCGTCGGGCGGCAGTACGTGCTGTGGATCGTAGTACCCGAACAGTCCCGACATCGTCTCATTCCACCAGCGACCGGTTCACTCCTCCCGCACCGGCTCGGGCGACGGCGAGCGGTACTCGATCAGATTCCTCGGACACGCCAGCCCCAGATGACGAACGTAGAAATCCAGATGCCCCAACGTCATGGGCAACTTGGCCAGGTAATGGTGCGCCGCGTACGTCAGCGCACCCCATACCGTCCCTTGTCTTGCAGAGGAGCGCCCCGCATCGCGAACGATCGCGGCGCCAAGCAGCCCACACCACACGGCCACGGGCCAGGCGGTCCGCCAGGCCACGGCCAGACCGATCGCGCCCATCAGTGCGCAGCCGTGCAGGATGTTTCTCTGGCACATCCGCCGCCAGCGCCTTAATCGCCGATGCCGAAGGCCCACCTCGGCGTAGGCGTGGCCGGAGCGGAAGCATCGCCGCCAATATTGGCCGAATCGCATGATATTCCCGTCGTGCAGGGCCATCGGTGCGGCCAGATGCAGAATCGTCGCGTCCCGGTCGCGGAGAATTCGGCAGCACAAGTCTCGTTCCTCGCCGGCGATCAGCGACTCATCGTATCCTCCGGCCTCCAGCAAGACACTTCTACGGAACAGGACGATGCCTCCGCAGGTGTCCACTTTGCCCGCCGGCATGTGCCAATCGTGGTGCATCCAGAAGTTGTAGATGCTGCCGCGCGGGTCCAGTTCCGCCAGATCGCCGTGCACCGCGATCAACTCCGGATCGGCCATCGCGCCGGCTGCGACCTTCAGCCACGATGCATCGAGCACAGCGTCGCCGTCGAGAAACTGGATCAGTCCATGTTTGGCCGCCCGCAGCCCGGCGTTTCGCGCCGCCGCCGCACACGGCCGGTCCGGGTTGATTCGAACCACGCGAGCCCCGATTCTCTCCGCCTCGGCGCAGCTGCTGTCGGTGGAGTTGGTATCGACGTAGATCAACTCGATCCGTTCCGCCGGGTAATCGGCCGCCCGCACCGAGCGCAGGCAGCGGACAAGCCGATGGCCCTCGTTTCGGCCGATCACAATCACGCTGATCGGCGGCCACTGACGATCGTCGATATGGTCTTCGGTCACCGCCACGGATCACCTCTTGACGGCAAGACGCGGTGAGGACGTGGGAGTCAGAAGATAGCGGATCGAGGCCAGCGCGGCGCCGGCCTTCCGTTCGCTCGTCAGATTGCCTCGCCAGGCGTGCCGAGCCCAGATCGTACCGAACAGCGTTGTCTGCAGCACCCGGGAAAACATCGCGGCGGCCCATCCGTGGTGCTTCCGCAGATAGCGACGGCTGCTCAAAGTCCAATACACCGGATGGTTTCCCGAAAACAGCCCGACCGCCGCCGCCTGCGAGACGCTCTGGCCGCCGAAGTGCATGACCTGCGCCGAAGGCACGTACCATCCCTGCCAGCCCGCGGCCGCCATGCGCCGGCACCAGTCGGTCTCTTCGAAATACAGGAAGAACCCATCATCCAGAAGGCCCACCTGCTCGATGACCTCTCGTCGCACCATCAGGCACGCCCCCGAAAGCCAGTCGGCGGCGAAAGCCTTTTCGCTTCCCAGTTGCAGATGCAGATCGATGGCATGGCGAGACTTCGGTCGACGGACGGCCAGACCCAGCATCGAAAAGGCCGGGCTGATCGGCGTGGGAAACCGTCGCGCCGACGGCTGATGACTGCCGTCGGGATTGACCAGCTTCGGGCCGCAGTAACCGGCTTGCGGATGAGAGTCCATGAACGCCACCAGTTCCGCCAGCGCCTTCGGCGCCGTCACGGTGTCGGGGTTCAACAGCAGCAGGCACCGTCCGCTCGCCCGGCGCAAGCCTTCGTTGTTGCCGCCTGCGAACCCGAGGTTGCACTCGCTTCGGACCAGATGCACCCACGGAAACTCCTCTTCGACCATCTCCGGCGAGCCGTCCGAACTTGTATTGTCCACCACGAACACCTCATGCTCCAGGCCGCCCGCCGCATCGGGCAGGGAGTTCAGACAGGCACGCAGAAGCTGCCGCGTGTTGTAACTGACGATAACGGTCGATAGGTCCACCACCATGGCTCCTTCACCGAGTCCGGTTTCCGGTACTCCCACGCTTCGTTCTGGCGAAAAACTCGGATCCCGCAAAGAAACACTCCAGGAACTCACCGTCACCCACGTCCGACAGGATCGGCCAGCGTGGATCGAGGGTCATCCTCGTCGTCTGCGACTTGTACTGCGCGAGGGCGGAACGCTTGGTCTCCAATACGTCCCAGACAGCGATACGCCAGTGCGTCTCGCCCAGAAATACCCACAGTCCCGCCAGTGCCGCCCGCAGCGATCTCCGCCACGTCGAGCCGCTCGCCGGAACCCACGGCCAGTTGTGCCACAGCCACACCGGATACTCATAGAGCGTCACATCCGCACTAGAGCGTGCCAACGCGCCGTAGATGATCCGCCAGGTGGCCGCATGGTCCACATGAGGCTCCCTGCGAGAGGGAACGAAGACTTCCGCCGGACGCAGGGCAGCCAGCAGGTCGGCCACCTGCCCCATGGCCTCGGGCACGACGTCCGCCAGGTGCATCTCCTCATGGCCAAGCATGACGACCTCGGAAGAACCCAGACCTAGAACCTGCGCCGCCCGCTGCGCCTCATTTGAGCGAATAGCCTTCAACGTTGCCCCGTCAACGAAGTCGCGGTGGGACTTGCTGCCGTCGGTCATGAAGACCACGGTGACCGGTGCGCCGGCGCGCTTTTTCTTGATGATCGTGCCCCCGCAGGCCAGCACCTCGTCGTCGAAATGCGGAGCAAAGACCACGGTCGGGCCGGCCCCCTCGTCCGTGGGAATCCGCCTCGCACCGTGTGCCATCCAGGCAAGACACAGCCGGCGCATCAAGAGGCGAAACGTCCTGTCTTGCTTCATCAACGGTGCGGCCCCCCATTCGAGCCTTCCAGCACCGACACGTAGACCTGCTCCAGCCGGCGGGCCCATGCGTCGATGCTGTAGCCAACTTCGATGACCCGTCGGGCATTGCGGCCCATATCGTAAAGGGCCCGCTCGTCGGCGGCGACTGTCAGGACCGCCTCCGCCAGCGCGGCGGAGTCTCGGCAGACCACCAGTGAACCGGTGGAACCGTCTTTGACTATGCGATCCAGGCCGGGCAGGTCGAAGCACACCACGGGCTTTCCCGCCGCCATGGCCTCCAGCAGGACCAGCGGCAGACCTTCCTCGGTCGACGAGAGCACCAGAAGATCGCTGGAGGTCAGCAGCGCCGGTATATCACGCCGCTGCCCCAGGAGCCGCACGAACGCGCCAAGGCCGGACGTTCTGATCATGGTCTCAAGATGGGCCCGCCGGTCGCCCTCACCGGCGATCAGGAGCTTCGCCCTCGGCCAGTCCTGGATGATCCGCGGCATCATCGAGACCAACGCGGCCTGGTTCTTCGACCACGCCAGCCGCCCGATGTTGACCAGCACGGGATACGAATCTTCGAGCTCCAACTCGCGGCGGATGTGCGAGACCTCCCGCTCGTCGACGCACGTGTACTCCTTCAGCGACACCGCGTTGGAGTTCACCGTCACCCGGGCCGCGTCGATTCCGCGGCGGCGCAAATGGTCCTGCCACGAGCCCTGCACCGCTGGGGACACCGCCACGAAGTGCCGAACCGTCAGAGGTTCGGCCATCGAGTCACACAGCCCGGCCAACACGTTTACCGTCAGACGCCACGCATAACGCGGCCGCGGGTGGCGAAGAAGCTCGCGCCACCGGTGTCCGTTGGGTTTCTGGCCGTGAAGCGTCCGGACCACCGGAATCCGGCACAGCAGGCCAGTCGTCTCGCCGTAGAACTTGTCCACCCGCGTGCCCTGAATGTGCACCAGGTCGATGTGCTCTCGTCGGACAAACCGCCTCAGCCGAGAGAGAATCTCCGGAGCGGACGTCCACCCACGGTGGGCAAAGTGCCATGGCTTGGCCCCCTCTCTGGTGAACTGCTCCGCCATATCCGAAGCCTGCAGGAAGTAACCGACGTGGTGGGCGAACCGCTGGCGATTCGTGTGCCTGACGGTGTTCAAGACCACCTGCTGACCGCCTCCCATGCTCAGGTCCGGCAGCAGATGCAGGATGTTGTAGCGATGCTTGTCATTCATGACGAAAGAGAACCAATCCGCCTCTACGACGGGACGAAGGGCATGCCCATTCCAAGCGAACACCGCAGACCCAACATCGTCGCCAGAATCGCCAGCCACAATGCCGTGGTGCCCAGGTCCTGGCGCCATCCGAGCAGACGATGACGCCACAAACCCCAGCACGTCACGCCGTACTCACCAACCGGCCCCATCGCCGCCACCAGCACCGCTCCGGGCACGCCCCACAATTCCCACGCTGCGGGCATTCCCAGTCCGACGGTCAGGAGTCGGCACAGACCGGCATAGGCGAAGTAACGGGGCTGGCCGATCGCCATGAGGCCGCCCGCGATGGTGCTTTCCAGGGCCCGAGGCCACAGGCCTACCGCCAGCATGGCCAGCATCCAGCCGCCCTGGTGATAGCGACTGTCGTACAGCGATGAGACCAGGACGTCGGCAAACGCGACGAGGGCCGCCAGCGGCAGCGCCACCGCGCACAGGATCGGCCCACGGTGCCGTAACACCAGCGCCCGTAACTGGTCACGTGACAGTCCAGCCCGGCGCGAGGTCGCTGGAAACACGACTCTGGCCGATATGCTGGTCATCAGAGTATCCGGAAAGCGGCTCAGCATCAGCGCGATAGTGTAGACCCCGAGCAACTCAAGCGAAATCAGCTTGGGAAGTATCAGCCGATCCATCTGGAATCCCAGGAAGCCCAGGGCGCTGGCCAGGAAGATCCACTTCCCGAAACTCATCAGTGACCGGACCGCCTCGGTATCCCACGCCAGCGTATTTCGCGGTCCAGGCAGCACCCAGTGACTGAGCAGGCTCCTAAGTCCCGTCCCGAGAAGCGCCCCACCCACCAGGGCCCACACCGTCGGGCTCAACACCGCCCACGCCAGCATGGCCACTGTCGAGACCACCTGGGTGCCCAGTTCAAGCACCGTCAATCGACCCAGCACCATATGTCGGTTGGTGGTAAAAAGGGCGGTCGAGCCGAACCCGGAGATTACCGCCGACAACCCCACCACCGGAATCAGCCACAAGAGCCTCGGTTCACCGTAAAACCACGCCACCGGCCACGTGCCGATCACCGCGATCAGCCAGATGCCGATTCCCCGCGCAATCTGCAGCGTCCAGGCCGTGTTGAGAAAGCGGAGATCGTCGCCGCGTTCATTCTGGATGATGCTCTGGCCAAGGCCCATGTCCGACAGCATCTGCAGGCCCTGCAGAAAAACGAACACCAGGGACATCAGGCCGAAGACTTCGGGAAACAGCAGCCGCGTCAGCACGAGATTCCCGGCCAGCCGCAGTACCTGACTGACCGCGTACCCGCCGACCGTCCAGGCTGAGGCGCTGATGACGCGCGAGCGAAGCGTCGAGTCCTGGCTCTGGATTCGCGCCGGTTTGGTTCGCTTGTCCGCCGTTGAACTGAGGTTTATGCTGCGGCTGATCTGCGTCATCGGATCATATCACCTGTCGGCACCTGGGCACGATCACCCGGGCGATGCCCGTCCGGTCCGCCAACGTGCCGGCGAACCGACGGCCGTGACGGTAACAGCTCCATGTATGGTGTCTGGCGGCGTAATCCGCCAGGCTCAGAAGACACAGCCCTTGCCCCAGGATCGGCAGCGGCTTGGACCGCATCGCGCGGATCATCTGCCGGCACATTCTGGCAAACCACCAGCGGGCGGATCGCTGCCGCGGATCGTAGCGATGGAGGACCTGGTCGTACGGAGCCGGCGGCGTGTGAATACGATACGAGAGGCATTCCGGTACGTGGACAAACGGCCCCAGCAGGCTCAGTTCCGCCGACAGCACCAGATCGGTTCCCAGCATCATCGGCAACATGCCCGTCTGTTGCAGGGCGCTGCGGCGGATCAGGCTGTAGATGGGATCCAGGTAGTAGCGAGAGAGGCGGAAGAATCGCAACATCCGGGCGAACCGCCGGTGCGGCAGAGGCGAATCGACCCGTGGTCCCTGGTACTCCGCGTATTGCCACTGCCCCAGTTCATCGCAATGCCGCTGATACGTGGTCACCAACACCGCTGAGGAATGGGCATCCAGCGCCGGGACACATCGCTCCAGGTACTCCGGCGCCAACCAGTCGTTGCAGCCGATCCAGCGGAAGTACTCGCCCGAGGAGAGTTCAAAGACGCGATTGAAGTTGGCGATCTGTCCGATGTTGCTCTCGTGGCGATGGTACCGGACGCGGTCGTCCCGTCGGGCGAGGTCCAGGCAAATTCGTCCAGTCCGGTCATCCGAGGCATTGTCACAGATCACGACCTCAAAGCCGCTGAATGTCTGGGCCAGCAGCGAATCGAGGGTCTTGCGGATGGTCATCTCGCCGTTGCAGACGGGAATGCCGAAACTGACCCTGGGCTGTCGAATGCTCATGCCGCTCACTTCGTTCTTCATCCTTCCCTATCCCAGCCTCTGCATGCCTTCACGCCGTCAGCAGCGTGGTTTTTGCGTGCATCCGCCGCAGAATGCTGCGAACTTCCGAAAGGTACAGCGAATTGACGACCACCACCTGATCCGGCCTGCATTCCGTCACGGCCTCCGGACCGACGATCGGATGGCCCGTTCCGGGAACATACATGCCATGCTTTCGCGGGTTGATATCCACCACGCACCGGATCACGTGTGTCTCGCGCAGGATATTCAGGAACGTCACCCCTTTCGATCCCGATCCCCAGACCGCGCACGACCGGCCCTTCCGGCGAAGACCGGACAACCGGCTCTGCCATTCGGCAACCTTGGTCCGGTACTGACTTCCGAAAACGGCTGCGTCCTGGCCCAGGCTTTCCAGAACCGGATCCTGTGGATCGGAGATGGCGTTGGCAGGCTCTCCAGCCCTGGCCTCGATGGTCAGAAACTGCCCGCCGAAAGTCTCACGGATCCGCAGAACGTCGAACCCCGCCGCGGCAAAGCCATGACGAAGAGACGCGGGAACGAAGTAGTTGCAGTGTTCATAGATCAGGTCCCAGATACCCATCCGGCAGAGGGTGTACAGGGCGTTGGGCACCTCGAAGAAGACCAGCGTCTCGCGGCGATCGATGCGGCGGCGCACCATCCGCAGAAAGCTCATCGGATCGGCCATGTGCTCCAGGGCGTGCCGACAGCAGATCAGGTCCGCCGACCCGTCAGGACAACGTTCGTCGTAGAAGTCGGGAACAATCCGCACGCCATCGGTCTCCGCACTCCTGATATCCTCAGGTGGGCAACTGGGATCGAAGCCAATGCCCGCGCCTCCGGACCGCCGGCACAGCATCCGCAGGAAATCTCCGCGCCCGCAGGCGATCTCCAAGATCGTCTTACCCTCCAGGCGGTAGCGCTCGACCAGGTCCGCCGCCAGCGTCTCGGCGTACCGCTGGAACCGCGGGGAGAAGTGCAGTGAGTTTTCATAGCCGGCGGCGTAGCGCATCCGCGGGGGGTCAACGAGCACGTTTTGGATCATCCCGCAATTCGGGCAGTAGGCCAAGCGCATATCGCCTCGCGGAACCGCCAACGCCTCCTCCGCTGTATGGCACAGAACGTTGCAGTGAACGGGCAGATCGTGAGCCTCCCAGAAGGTTTGCAGGTTCCGGCCGCTGCAGACGCCACAGCTTTGGTCGATGATGGTCGCGGTTCTATTCGTCGTCGCTGTCGCCACGGGCATGCTCCCGAGAACGCTCACACGGCGGTGATCCGGCAATCCATCCCCATCGCCCGTATGTCGCAGGCGACCTCATCGAGGTAGATCGGGTTCATCACGATGACCAGGTCCGGCCGATACGACGGCAGATCGGCTGGAGGGCTGATGATCCGGCCCGAGCCGGGCAGGAATCGATCATGCCGATGCGGGTTGATATCCACCACCGCTGCGATCTCGTTCCCAGCCTCCACGGCGCTCAGGAATGACACGCACTTGGAGCCCGAGCCCCAGATCGCCGCCCGCCGTCCCTGCTTCCGCATGTGTTCCAGGTCCGTCCGCCATCCGTCCACGCGCCGCCGGACCGCAATCGTGAATTGCCGGACGTCGTTTTCGAGCTGCTTCAGATCGTCTTCCTCCGGGAATCGGGACCCGTTCGAGTCCGTTGTCGGGTGGGCGGCCAGCAGCAGGTACTGGTTGTCGAAGTCTTTCGCCAGTTCCTGGATCGCAAACCCGTTGGCGCGAAACAACCGGGCCAGCGATCCGAGGCTGAAGTACGAACAGTGTTCGTAGTACACATCCCAGAAGGCGGAGTCCCGCAGCACCCGCACCACGTCCGGCACCTCGAAGAACACCAGCGCCTCGGGCCGATCGCCCAACGCCCGCCGCACTTGTCGGATGAATGCATGGGTCTGGTGGATGTGCTCCAGCGTATGGCGGCAGCACAGAACGTCGCACGGCAGGCAGGCATGCCCTTCGCTGTAATACTCCGGGATAAACCGCACCTGGCCATTGGTCCGACCGGCCATCCGGTCCGGTTCGCAGGCCGGATCGATCCCCACTCCGCGATTGCCGCCGGCCTGGCACAATTCGATCAAGAAGTCGCCCTTGCCGCAGCCGATTTCCACCACGTCCTTGCCTCGAACGCCATAGGCGTCGATCAGCCGCCGGATCAGTGCGGTCTGGAAGGCCCGGAATCGCGGCGAGAAGGACTGCTGCTCTTCGTAACCGAGGGAGTAGGTCTGAACCCCCGGATCGAACGCGGTGTTTGAGATGAACCCGCAGACCGGGCAAAAGCCCAGGGCCAGATGGCCATGAGGATAGGCCAGTGCCTCCTCGCGGCTGTCCAGCAGCAGACAGCTATTGCCCGGAACCTCGCCGACGGCGTGAAAGACGCACATGCCGGCGCCCAGACAGTTCGGACACTGCACCGTCGTATCCTTCGTCCCAGAGTCGCACGTATCGTTCAGGGTTGTCTTGTTCATCACACTCCCACCACGTCAGCTAGACCACCGTCGGTTCCGGGATCGGAACGATGAATTTCCCGCCCTGGTTCCGGTACGGAGTCTGCTGGGCCAGGATCTCCTCGCGGAAGTTCCACGGCAGCAACACCACGTAGTCCGGCATCGCCTCCATCAGCCGCGACGGCTCGCAGATCGGAATCCGGACGCCGG
>Ga0123332_1001578_pt1 | contig 22319 bp, 16 predicted proteins | sample BioC12SIPDNA_4_FD_89958 | JGI IMG/M metagenome (GOLD analysis project Ga0123332, IMG submission 89958) | Anaerobic biogas reactor microbial communites from Washington, USA - Biogas_R2_A C12 SIP DNA | ecosystem: Engineered > Bioreactor > Anaerobic > Unclassified | place: Washington, USA... | reverse complement strand
GGTTGAGGCCTCCCCCTTCGCTCTTTTTGGTTTCTTCGTCAGCCATGGCAAGTCCTCCTGGTACATGGGTGCCCCGCGGGGAAGCCCGGGGGCGGCGCAGGGCGCGCCGCACCGTTGCGGACCCGGGAAGTGTCGCACCAGTGCGTGGGGGGATGCAAGACTTTTCGGGCGGGCCGTCCCCCGGCTGCCGGGAGGGCGGGAAACCGCGATTCCGCCGCCTTTTCCGGCTGCGGCGCCGGGCGGCGCAAAAATGTTCTGGCGCTTTGTTCCCTGCCGTGCTACATAAAGTCTTTTATAAAAGACATCAAGGGTGTAAACGAGACATCAGGCGGCGCATCCCGGGGCCGCATGCAGACAGGCGGGTGAGCATGAACGACGCACTGCGGTATTTCGACGTGTTGAAGTCCGAACTGGCCAAAGTGGCCGGGCCGGGGATGGGGGAGACGATCACGGTGATCTCGGCCCGCCCGCTGTCCCCGCAGGAGGCGATCGGCAAGCCGGACCGGACGGATTTCCCCATCCTGAAGGGGAAAGAGGTCATGGTGGAGGCGGCTTTCAGGGGCGCGCGCGCCCATGCCTTCACCGACATGCCCGGCAATTTCCGGGGGACCCTGGAGGATCTGTGCAACCTGGGCCTGGACACCAACTTCGAAAGGGCCGTCTTCATCGCGGGGTTCAACGCCGTCCTGCGCCATTTCGGGCATGTCTCCAAAACGGTCCACTGCAGGGACAAAGATCCCAAAACCTGCGCGGAACAGCTCCCGGCGTTCATCGAGGAGCATTTCGGCAGGCCCAGGATCGCATTCATCGGGTACCAGCCCGCGATGATCGAGGTGCTGTCCGGTTCGTTCCCCCTCCGCGTCGTCGACCTGGACAACGACAACATCGGGGCGGGCAGGTTTTCCCTGGTGATCGAGGGGCCCGAGGCGACCGGGGACGTTCTCGCCTGGGGCGACATCATCATGGCGACCGGCTCCACGTGCGTCAACGGCACGATCGGGCGGTTTCTCGAGCAGAAGCCCGTCGTCTTCTACGGCGTCACCGTCGCCGGCCCCGCCTGGCTGCACGGGTACCGCCGGTACTGCCCCTGCGCGACCTAGGATGAAAGGCGTTCCCCGCACAGCCGGGGAATGGAGCGGACATGTCCGACATCGAGCTCGCAAACGTCAGCAAGCACAACTGCCTCGGCATCCATCTGAAGATCGCCAGCGGCGAGCTGTTCACCATCGTGGGAACGACGGGCGCCGGGAAAACCACCCTGCTCAATGTAATCGCGGGCGTGGTGGGCTACGCCGGCAGCGTGATCATCGACGGCGTGAACGTCGACAGGATGCCGCCCCGGAAAAGGGGGGTTGGCTACCTGGTCCAGGATCTCGCCCTCTTCCCGCACCTTACCGTGGCGGCCAACATCGCCTTCGGCCTCGAGGCCGGCGGGTGCGGCCGTGCCGCCGCGGCCGGGCGGGTGGCCTCGCTGATGGACATGATGCGCATCCGGCATCTGGCCTCCCGGTACCCGCACATGCTGAGCGGGGGGGAGAGAAAGCGGGTCGCCCTGGCCCGTTCCCTGGCGCCGTCGCCCAGGATCCTCCTGCTCGACGAGCCGACCTCGAGCCTGGACAACCAGACGGCCAAATACCTGCGCAGCGAGCTGCACTCCTTCCTGAAGGCCCTGGGGATCACGACGGTCTACGTCACCCACGACCTGCGCGAGGCCGAAGAGATCGCCGACCGCATCGCGCTGATGCAGAACGGCCGCATCGAACAGGTGTCGACCCCCGCGAACCTTTTTTTCAGCCCGTCGAGCGAATCCGTCTCCGAATTCATCGGGATGCCGAACATCCTGGAGTGCAAGCAGTCGCGCGTGCTCGCTTCCGGCCTCCTCGAAATCGTCTCGGGCAACGACCTCAGGATGATCGTTCCCTATGACGGCGACCACATCCGGAAAGTAGCCATCCCGCCCGACGCGATCTACATATCCGACGCCCAGCTGCCCGGCTACGGCCTGAACCGCTACAGGGGGAAGGTGCAGCAGATCACCCGGTACAACGGCATGGTGCGCATCCGTCTCTCCGTGGACGGGGAGAGCCTCCTGTCGGAGCTGCCCGCGGGCGCCTTCGAGGAGCTGGCCGCCCGGGAGGGGGAGGCGGTGCACGTGGGCATCAATCTGGGGCGGCTGCGGTACGTGGCCGCCTGATTCAGCCGGTGCACCCCCCCCCGCCCGGGCGATTCCCGGAAAGGGGCGGGACGGCGCCGGACGGCGTCGCGCCATCGCGGCCGCGGCGCCCAAACCCATGGGAGAAGCCCTGATGCCTCACAAGAGCGTTTTGCCGGCGGTCCTGGCCGCCGTTTTCCTGTCCGCCGCCCCCGGCGCCCGCGCGGCGGACCGGTTCCCCATCAACATAGCCGTCGAATACACCGACCACGCCGCAAGCGCCTACGTCGCCCGGCACATGGGATGGTTCGAGCAGGAGGGTCTGCAGCCGACGCTCTACAGCTACGTGACCGGGATGAGCCTGGCATCGGCGCTGGGGCGCGGGGACATCCAGGCCGCCTACATCTGCCTTTTGCCCGCCATCAACGCCTACGCCAACGCCGGGGTCCCGATCCGGGTCGTGGCCGGAACGCACCGGCACGGGTACGGCCTGGCGGTCAACCCCGAAAAGGTCCGGACCGTCAAGGATCTCGAAAAGCCCGGGATCCGCATCGGGGGCAACCAGGTCGGCGGCCCGGCGGATGCGATCATCCACCGGACCATAGAGACGTACGGGCTCGACGGGGACGCGATATTGAAAAAGGTCCAGCGGATGAATCCCGCCAAGGGGATCCTGGCGGTCCGGATGGGGAAACTCGACGCGCTGTTCAACTGCGAACACTGGCCGTCGATGGCCGAGGACGCGGGGTTCCGGATGCTCGTGACGAGCCAGGACGTGTGGCCGGGGATGCAGGGGAGCGTCCTGATCGTCCGGCAGGAGCTGCTATGCGATCATCCCGAGATCGTCCGGAAGCTGGTGGCCGTCACGGAAAAGGCGATCGGCTGGATCCGGCAGAATCCCGAAGAGGCCGCCTCGGTCGTGGCGGGGCAGCTCGAAGCGGTCGGCGACGGCAACTCCCTCCCGGATGCGCCGGCGGGGGCCGAAGACCTCCGGATCACGCCCGAGACCATACTCCGGTCCATGGCGAGGATCGAGCATTCCATCGAGATCGACCCAGAGCAGGTCCAGCAGACCATCGACTTCGCGGCGCGCCACGGGTACATACGGGCGGGGTTCCGGGCCGCGGACATCCTCGATGTAAGGTATTCCCGATGAAAGGCGCAAGAGGGAGGCTGGAGTCGCTGTGGGGCGCGGTGCCCGTCGTTGTGTTCCTCGCCGTCTGGGAGCTGGTCGGCCGCCTGAACCTTTTCCCCGGCCAGTTCCACTTCCCCCCCTTTTCCGGGGTGCTCGGGGAGTTCTACCGCCTGATGGCGAACGGGGTGCTGGGGGACAACCTCCTGAGCAGCCTCAGGCGGGTTCTCATCGGGCTGGCCGCCGGCTCGGTCGCCGGCATCGCGATGGGGACCCTCATGGGGAGCCGGGAGGTGTTCCACAAGGCCCTGAACCCCATCATCAGCATGCTGTACCCGATCCCCGCCCTGGGGTGGCTGCCGCTTCTGATGCTGTGGATCGGCATCAACGAGATGCTGCCTGTGGCCGTGATTTTCATCTGCTCGTTCTTCCCCGTCGTCTACAACACGGTCACCGGGATCCGGAACGTGGACAGGAAATACATCCAGGCCGCGGAAATGCTGGGGGCGTCGAACCTGAGGATCCTCTTCAGGGTCGTCCTCCCCCTGGCGCTGCCCAACATCTTCACGGGCCTCAAGCTTGAGGCGGGGATGTCCTGGCGGGTCCTGATCGCCGCGGAGATGGTCGCCATCCCGACCGGGATCGGGGCCCTTCTGATCAAGGCCGAGAACCTCGTGCGGGTCGACATCATCATGGTGTGCCTCATCGTCCTGGCAGCCATGTGTTTGCTGTTCGAAAAGACTTTCTCGTTCCTGGAGCGGTGCTGCGTGGATCGCTGGAGCCAGCCCGCCCGGTGATGCGCCGGGGCCTAGGCCCGCCGCGCCCGGCGCCGCATCCGGTAGGCATCGAGGATGAGCCTGAGGGCCGCCCGGCGGTTCCGGAACAGGACGGTGGCCCATTCCCTCCGCCCCATCTGGGGGAAATAGATGCCCCGGAAGGCGAGGCGCGAGAAAAAATGGATGACGCGGTCCGCGAAGGAGGACGATTCCAGCCACTGCATGGCGCGGGCGTTGGCCTCCGGGGAGTAGGAGTCCGCCCAGGCCTCCCGCACCTCCGCTTCGGCCTGTTCGGAGGAAATGCCCAGGGGGGTGTAATCCATCACGAACGGTTTGAACTCCAGCCAGTGCTGCGGCCGGCTGAGGCGGCCGGCCGCGGCCAGCCGGTCGTAGAGCGGGGTTCCCGGGTAGGGCGTCAGAAGCCCGAAGACGGGCAGGCCGGGCGGCCAGGACCGGATCATCCGGAGCGTGTGTTGCGCGATGCCGGGGCGGTCGCCGTCCATGCCGAAAATGAAGGACGTGATCGCGTAGATCCGGTGCCGGGCGAGCAGCGCGAGGATGTCCCCGTACTCGTCGGGCTTGTTGAAGCCCTTCCGGACGCTCTTGAGGTTCTCGGGATCGATCGACTCCAGGCCAATGAAGATCCACTTGCCGCCGCTCTCGGCTATCAGGGAAACCAGCTCCTCGTCCCGCAGGAGGTTGATGCTGATCTGCCCCACCCAGGGGACCTGCGCGCCGCGGGAGATGATTTCCCGAAGAAGGGATTTGGCGCGCTTGGGGTTGATGGCCAGGTTGTCGTCGATGAAGAAGACGGCGACCTTGCCCTTCTGCCGTTTCTCGAGTTTTTTCAGCGTCAGCAGCTCCTCGACGACGCTGTCGTTGGAACGGAAGCGGACCGAGTTCCCGAAAAATCCCGTGACGGAACAGAATTCGCAGCCGTAGGGGCAGCCCCGGCCGGTTTCCACGGGGAACAGCTGGAAGGACTGCCAGGTCATGCCGACGTGCGCCAGCATCCGGCGCGCCCATCCGGGGAAGTGCCGGATGAGGTTGAACGAATCCAGGTCCATGTGCTCCCACGGGATCACGGGGTAGTCGTCGAGCGAAGGTTGGATTCTCGCGCCGGCCTCGTCCCGGTCGGCATAGACCTCCCGCAGCTGGCCGCGCTGGGCGTCGGCGACGACGTCGGGCCAGATCCGGTCCGCCTCCCCGAGAACCACGGCGTCGGCGTGGCGGGGACGCCCGTCGCGCCCCAGGGCTTCGTCGGGCAGTTCGGTGACGTGCGGGCCCCCCATCACCACGGGGACGCCCGCGCGGCGCACCGCATCGGCCATCTGGTAGGCCTTGCGTATCATGCGCGTCATGGCCCCGATCCCGACCAGGCCGATGCTGCGCTCGCGGATGTAGGCCACCATCTCCGTCTCGCTCAGTCGCTCGGTGTTGCCGTCGACGAGATAGACCTCGTGGCCGGGGGGCGTAAGCGACTTGAGGAGGAACATCCAGAGGTGGGGCATGAAGTTGTTGGTGACTTCGTTGTCCGGGTTGTAGAGAAGGATGTTGATCGGGCTGCTGTTTGACTGAACCAAAGTGACCGAGGCCCCCCTTCCAGGGAATGAGTGTGTGCGGTTGCGTCTTTGTCTCCGCCCGCGGGGTCCGGGACGAAAACCCCCTGTGTCCGCTGGCAACCATGCAGCGGGAAACGTTCCCGCCGCGCCCCCCAGGCCCTGAAGCCATTGCCCCGGAAGACCCCTGCGGGTCCGTCCCGGTCTCCCCGGTGTCGCGTTCCTGCGCATCGGATACGGACCGATTGCGGCTCACCGCCGTCGTAATCCTACACGGTTATGCGCCGGAATGCACGGATTGCGGCGAAGAAAAAAGGCGGCCCCGTCCGCCCGCCGCAATCCCCGCCCGGCCACCGGGCGGGGATCTTCGCTTGCCTGGGGCGGGCGCGGGGGCTTATAACAGTACGAGCGAAGCATTCCGCTTCGAGGCTGTTTCCATGGCCGGCCCCCCGCGGGACGGCACGGACGTCGGGGATCCCTATGGATGTCGTGCTCCTTTCACGGTTGCAGTTCGCTCTCACAATCATGTTTCACTACCTGTTCCCGCCGCTGACGATCGGCCTGGGGGTTTTCCTTGTGTATTTGCAGGCCCGGTACCTCCGGACCGGGGACCCCCAGTACAACGCCGCGACCAGGTTCTGGGTCAGGATTTTCGCCCTGAATTTCGCCGTCGGAACGGCTTCGGGAATCGTGATGGAATTCCAGTTCGGGACGAACTGGGCAGCCTATTCCCGGTACGTGGGCGACGTCTTCGGCGCGCCCCTGGCCGCCGAGGGGATTGTCGCCTTCTTCCTGGAGTCGGTGTTTTTGGCCCTGCTGCTTTTCGGGTGGGACCGGGTTTCGCCCCGGGTGCATTTCTTCTCGACCGTCATGGTGGCGCTCGGGTCCATCCTGTCGGCCCTGTGGATCGTCGTCGCGCTTTCCTGGCAGCAGACCCCCGCGGGTTTTGTCCTCCGGGAGGTTGAAACCCCCGCGGGAACCGCGTGGAGGGCGGAGGTGACCGACTTCTGGAGCGTGGTCTTCAACCCCTCGGCCTTGGACCGCCTGGTGCACGTGCTGCTGGGGGCGCTGGTGCTCGCGGCGTTTTTCGTGATGAGCGTTTCGGCCGCCTACCTGATCCGGGGCGTGCACACCGCGTTCGCGCGGAAATGCTTCCTCCCGGCGCTGGTCCTGGGGGCGGCCGCGTCGCTGGCGGTAACCGTTTCGGGGCACTCGCAGGGGCAGATCGTCGCGCGCTACCAGCCGGCGAAGCTTGCCGCGCTGGAGGGGGTTTTCGAGACGAAGGACACGGGGACGCCCATGATGATCTTCGGCATCCCCGACGCCGGGGCGAAGACCGTGCGCTACCGCGTGTCCATCCCCGGGCTGCTGAGCCTCCTCGCCTACGGCGATGCCAGCCGGCCCGTAGCCGGCCTGGACCAGTTCGAGCCCGATGTGCCGCCCGTGGCCCTGTCCTTCCTGTCGTTCCGCATCATGGTCGGGCTGGGCGTCTATTTCATCGCGCTGACCCTCTACGGCCTCTGGTGCTGGCACAGGGGCACGCTGTTCGGGAAGAGGTGGCTGCTGCGGGTGTTTGTCGTTTCGGTCGTCGGGCCGTTTGCGGCCAACCATCTCGGCTGGGTTGCGGCCGAGGTCGGCCGCCAGCCCTGGATCGTCTACAACCTCCTGCGCACCGGCGACGGGGTTTCCGGGGGGCTTGCCGCCTCCCAGGTGCTCGGTTCGATCGTCATGTTCGGCCTGGTGTACGCCCTGCTGTTCGCCCTGTGGCTGTATCTTCTCCTCGAGAAGATCCGCAAGGGCCCGGAGCCGGTGCGGTAGCGCGCGGGGATTTCAGATTAGGATCAAGGAGTCAGCCTGTGGACCTGAACCTGCTTTGGTTTGTTCTGCTGGGAGCCCTTCTCGCGGGGTATGCCGTCCTGGACGGATTCGACCTCGGAGTCGGCATTCTGCACCTTACCGCCCGGACCGATACGGAGCGCCGCCTCAGGATCAACTCCATCGGCCCCTTGTGGGACGGCAACGAGGTGTGGCTGATCACGTTCGGCGGCGCCATGTTCGCGGCCTTCCCGGCTGCCTACGCGACGGTCTTTTCAGGCTTCTACACGGCGTTCATGCTGCTGCTTCTCGCGCTGATCTTCCGGGCCGTTTCGATCGAGTTCCGCAGCAAGCGCGACGCGCCGTCCTGGCGACGGCTCTGGGACGGCTCCTTTTCCGGGGCCAGCCTCCTGGCGACGTTTTTGTTCGGCTGCGCCGCCGGGAACGTGCAGATCGGCATCCCCGTCGACGCCGCGGGCGTGTTCACGGGTTCCTTCCTGAGCCTCCTCCGCCCGTACCCGGTCCTGGCCGGCGTGCTCGCGGTCGCGGTCGCCCTCACCCACGGCGCCCTGTACCTCAACCTGAAAATGGAGGGGGAGCCGCAGCTGCGGGTGCGCCGGTGGATCTGGCGGGGATACGGGCTCTCCCTGGCGTGCCTCCTGGCGGCGGCGCTGGCCCTTCAGGCCGCCCGCCCGCAGGCCGCCCGGAATTTCGCCGGCCGCCCATGGGCCTGGGCCGTCGTGGCCCTGCTGGCCCTGGCGCTGGCCAACATCCCGCGGGCCGTCCGGCGAAGCCGTCCCCTGGTTGCCTTCCTCTGCTCGTCGGCCGCCATCGCTGCGCTGGTGTTCCTGTTCGCCTTCAGCCTGTTCCCGAACCTGGTGATTTCGAGCATCTCCCCGGAGTACAACCTGACGATGGTCAACGCGGCGTCTTCGCCCAAAACCCTCGGGATCATGGCCGTCATCGCCCTGGTCGGGATGCCCCTGGTCATCGCCTACACCGCGGTGGTTTACTGGGTGTTCCGGGGGAAGACTCGGCTGACCGAACACAGCTACTGACCGGGCGGCAGCTAGAGGGACGCCTGGCGGTTGTTCAGGGCCGGATGCGCCTGTGCAACCGTTACGGATAAGCAGCATGAGAATACCGGGGAGCATGCGCATCCCTGGCGCGTTCCCTTCCAATCTTCTTCGGCCTTCTTCAGATACAGGCGCTATGGGTCGTCAGGCGTTTGATTGCCTTCGCCCCGCCGCCGGCACATCATGGAATCCGGCCGGGGATCGGGGTGAACAGGAGTCTCCACCCCGCCTGTTTCGAGGAGGTCGTCCCAAAAAGTCCCGCAATTGCCGCCGCATAGGCCGGAAGCTTCCATGCCCATACGGAGGCGTCTCCGGCTGCCTTGCCCGGACGGCCTTTGGAATGAGGCGCCTCCGGCTGTGCATCGTCCCGATGCCGGGCCGGTCGCGGCAGGACGTGCGCGCCGGGGCAGGCCTGCCGCATATCCGTGCGCGCCGCCTTTGGTTTTGGATTATAATGGAGGCATGACGACGGGGAAGGCACAGGGGGGCGGCACACGGAGGCCGGGGGAGACCGGCCGCACAGGGCGGATCCTCGAGCGGCTCGACGCCGCCTATCCCGATGCCGCGTGCACGCTCGACCACGGCAACCCCCTGGAGCTGCTCGTCGCCACCATCCTGTCCGCCCAGTGCACCGACGAACGCGTCAACCGGGTCACCAGGGACCTGTTCCGCAAATACCGCTCCGCGCGGGACTACGCCTCGGCGCCGCCCGAGGAGCTGGAGGCCGCCATCCGGCCCACGGGCTTCTACCGCAACAAGGCCCGGAGCATCCGCGCAGCCTGCCGGATGCTCGTGGACGCGCACCACGGCTCCGTCCCGGACACCATGGAGGAACTTCTCCGGCTCCCGGGAGTCGCGCGCAAGACGGCCAACGTCGTCCTGGGCGTCGCGTTCGGCCAAGCCGAGGGCGTCGTCGTAGACACCCATGTCCATCGGATCGCCAGGCGGCTCGACCTGTCCGGGGCCCGGACCCCGGAGAACGTCGAAAAGGACCTGATGCGCATCCTGCCGCGGAACAGGTGGATCTCCTTCGCCCACCAGGTCATTTGCCACGGCCGCACAATCTGCAAGGCGCGCAATCCCCTGTGCGGCTCCTGCCCCCTGGAAAATCTCTGCGCCTCCGCCGACAAGCAGGCGCGGTAGCTCCTACCCCGCCAGCAGGATGTGCAGGTCCATGACGTTGGTGCGCGTCGGGCCGGTGACGATCAGGTCCCCCAGCCCCTTGAAAAAGGCGTAGGAGTCGTTGTCCTCTATGGACCGCTCAAGGAAGGCGGCCCCGATCGCCAGCGAACGGGCGAGCGAGGCGTTGTCGGCCACCGCCCCGGCGGCGTCGGTGGGCCCGTCAGTCCCGTCGGTCCCCAGGCTGGCCACGAGGCACGGGGCCGGCAGCTCCGCCAGATGGCGCACGCAGTGCATCACGAATTCCTGGTTGCGCCCGCCGCGGCCGCCTCCGGCGACGCGAACGGTCGTTTCCCCCCCGCTGAGGACGCAGGCGGGGCGCCTGACGGGGCGGCCGTGCGATACGACCTCTTCGAGGACGCTCATATGGAATCTTGCGGCCGCGGCCGTATCCCCTTCCAGCCGGCTCGTCAGCACCGTGGCGTGGTACCCCAGGCGGCGGGCCGCCGCCGCCGCCGCCCGGCACGCCTCGGCATTGCTGCCGGCGACGAGGAACGCGGCGGCGCGAAACGCCGGATCCCCGGCCTTCGGGGTCTCCGCGATTTCCCCCGCCGCCCCCCGCCGGAGTCGCCGCGTCACGGCCCCGGGGACCGAATCCGCGACGGAAAGCCTGCGGAGGATCTCCAGGCAGTCCGAGAACGTCGTCGGGTCCGGGACCGTCGGTCCCGAAGCGATGGTGGATGGGTCGTCCCCGACCACGTCGGAGAGGGCTACGGAGACGACCGTCGCCGGGTGCAGCCTCCGGGCCAGGCCCCCGCCCTTGAGGGCCGACAGGTGCTTGCGCACGGCGTTGAGCTCCCGGATGGATGCCCCGGCGCGCAGCAGCGCCTGCGTGCAGCGGATCTTGTCCCCGAGTGCGATCCCCTCGGCGGGGGAGGCCAGGAGCGAGGACGCGCCCCCGGACAAAAGGCAGAAGACCAGGTCCCCGGGCGCGACCCTGTCGCCGGCGAATGCGGCCATCCGTTGGGCCGCCGCAACGCTGTTGCTGTCCGGCAGCGGGTGCCCCGCTTCCACGGTCTCGAGCCGCTTGAGCCCGATGCCGTGCCCGTATTTGGTGACCAGGAGGCCGCCGGCAAGCCGGCCGCCCAGGATGGTTTCAAGCGCCTTCCCCATGGGGGCGGCCGCCTTCCCGGCCCCGAGCGCCCAGACGTTGCCGAACCGGTCGAGATCGTAGATCCGCCCCCCGGCCAGGAGCGCATTCTTTCGGCGCCGGACGTGCCTCCGCACCGCCGCCCCGGGATCGACCGCCCGGAGGGCGGCGGTCCATATGCGCCCGGCGTCGGTGCGGAGGCGGCCGGGGGCGTTCACGGCTGTTCCCCGGACGACGGGTCTATACCGCGGAAGACCCGGTCGTAGAGGTCGGCGAACACGGCGACCACCTGGGGATCGAACTGTGCCGAGGCGCACCGCCCGAGCTCCCGGATGGCCTCCTGCGGCGGCCGGGGCGGGCGGTGGGGCCTCCAGACCGTCATGGCGTCGAAGGCTTCGGCGACGGCGATGATCCGGGAGCCGAGCGGGATGAGGTCCCCGCGGAGCCCGTCGGGGTGGCCGCTGCCGTCGTAGCGTTCGCCGTGGTGGCGGATGCACCGGAGCACCTCCCGGTCGTCCAGGATCGGACGCAGGACCTCCTCGGCCAAAGACGTCCGTTCCATGAAACGCCGCTGCTCGTCCGGGGTCCATGCCCCCCGCTTGTTCAGCAGCATATCCTCGACGAGGATCATGCCCACGTCGTGCAGCAGCGCCGCCAGGTAGACCCTGTGCGCGCCGTCGTCGTCCATCCGGAGCTCCCGGGCGACGTAGCGCGACTTCTCGGCCACCCGCAGCGCATGGCCCACGTTGAAGGGGATCTTCAGGTCGAGCAGGTGGACAAGCACCTGCGTCATGGAGTAGAACAGCCGGCGGTTTTCCGCCGCCCTCTCGTCGGCCGTCCGGGCCAGGCGGCTCCGGTGCTCCCGGCCGGCGTCTTCGAGCCTGCGCGTGTCCAGCGCGCGGCGGGCTGAAAGCAGGACGTGTTCGGGAGTGAACGGCTTGACGATGCAGTCGCAGGCTCCCTCGCGCGTGCTCCCGGCGGCCGCGCCGGCGCCGTCGGCGGCCGTGACGATGACGACGACGTCGGGGTGGGCCGCCCGGATATCCTCGAACAGCCGCGCCCCCCGGCTCCCGGGCATCCGGATGTCGGTGAAGGCCAGGTCGAAGCTGTGCGTCGACAGCGTGGAAAGGGCCTCTGCGGCGTCCCCGGCGGTGACGCATTCGAAGCCGGCACCCGCAAGGGTCGTCTTCAGGATCTCCCGGATGTGGGCCTCGCCGTCGGCGATGAGCACGTGCCCTTTGCTTGACTCCATAAAGACTCCGGGGCGGGCCCTAGAGGCCGTCGCCGCAATCGGCGATGGCGCCGGCCACGATATTGGCGACGGCGCCGCGCAGATGGTTCACGCTTTTCCCGCCCCCGGGATGCACCCTGTTGGCGAGAATGATGATGTAGGTGCCCGACGGCGGGTGGATCCACAGGGACGTTCCGGTGAACCCCGTGTGCCCGTACCCCTCCATGAGGATGTCGCCCCGGGGGGAGGTGTACTCCGACCGGATGTCCCACCCGTACCCGCGGATGGCGGGAGATCCCTCGGGCGACTGGGGGCTGGTCATGGCCCGGACGGTCAGCGGCGACAGCATGCGCCCGCCGGGGTGGCTGCCGAGATTGAGCAGCATCCGGGCGTAGGCGGCGATGTCTTCGGCGCTCGAGAACAGCCCCGCGTGCCCGGCGACCCCCCCCATCCTCCAGGCGGTCGGGTCGTGCACCTCCCCGCGCAGCATGGTGTCCATGGAAGCGCCCGACCCCTCGCCGTCGAGGTACTCGAGCGTGGCCCTGCGCGTTTCGGTCGGCGCGATCCGAGAGGCCATGGCCGCATCGGGGCAAAAACCGGTGTCGGCCATTCCGAGCGGCGCGAAGATCCTTTCCCGGGCGAAGGCGTCGAGGGCCCTGCCGCTGACGGCGCGTACTATCTCGCCGAGGGCGATGAAGTTGAGATCGCTGTAGACGAACTTCTCGTCCGGCTTCGAAGCCGCGCCGATCTTCCACAACTCGCCGAGCGCGGCCTCGAAGCCGAACCACGGCCTGGAAAGATCGAACCCCGCCGGCAGTCCGGAATGGTGCGTCAGGAGCTGCCGCACCGTGATCTCGCCCTTCCCCCCGTCCCTGAAACGGGGGAGGTAGCGGTTCACCCGGTCGCCGAGCCTCAGGGCGCCGTCCTCGACCAGCATCATGATCGAGGGGGCCGTCGCGAGGACCTTCGTCAGCGAGGACACGTCGAAAACCGTATCCCGCGTCATGGCCTCGCGCGACGGCCGCACGGACCGGTTGCCGAAGGCCTTGAAATACATGGCGCCGCCGCGCCCGCCCACCAGGACAACCACCCCCGGGGCCTCGCCCTGTTCGATCGCCGCCTCCACCGCGGCGTCGATACGCTCGAGGCGGTCCGGCATCAGGCCGGCCGCCTCCGCGCCCTCGGGGCCCGATCTGCCGCCCGGGGCGCCCGCAGGCGTCCGGTACTGGGCGATCACCCCGGCGGCCAGCAGGCACAGGAGCAGGGCGGCGCCGGAGGCCGCGACCGCGACGCGCTTCTTTCTAGGATCCTTCATGCGAACCTCCCGAGCGGACGCCGGAAGCCGCCCCGATCTCCGGATGATTTCCACGGTGGATGCTCCGGTAGAGGGCCCTGTAGCTTTCGGCCGAACGATTCCAGGACCAGTCCTCCCGCATGGCCCGCTGCACCAGGGCCTGCCAGGAGTCCGCGTCGGCGAAGGCGTCGAGGGCCCCCCGCAGCGCCCCGAGCATCGCCCCGGCCGAGTACTCCCTGAAAAGGAACCCCGTCCCCCCCTCGCCCGTGTAGGGGGCGACCGTGTCGGCCAGCCCGCCGGTGGCCCGCACCACGGGGATCGTGCCGTAGCGCAGGCTGACGAGCTGGCTCAGGCCGCACGGTTCGTACCGGGAGGGCATGAGGAACATGTCGGCCCCCGCCTCGATTAGGTGCGCCAGCGCGTTGTCGAAAGCGAGGTGTACGGCGATGGTCCCGGGGTGCCGCAGGGCGAGCTCCCGCAGGGTCTCGTGGTAGTGCCGCTGGCCGACGCCCAGGATGACCAGCTGCAGGCCGAGCGCCGCGATCTGCGGCGCCGCCTCCGCGACCAGATCGAACCCCTTCTGGTCCGCCAGCCGGGACACCATGCCGACCAGCGGGGTCCGCCCGGCGGGCCGGGGCAGCCCGAAATGCCGCCTGAGGTGATCCCGGCACACGGCTTTCCCTGAAAGATCCCCGGCGGAGTAGTTGGCCGGGATCAGGGGATCCTTCTCCGGGTTCCATTCCTCGTAGTCGATGCCGTTGACAATCCCGCTGACGTCCATCCTCCGGCTCTCGAGCACCCCCTCGAGCCCGTGGCCGAATTCCCGGCTGCCCATGATCTCGGCCGCGTAGGTCTGGCTCACCGTGTTGACCTTGTCCGCCATGAGGATGCCCGCCTTCATGAAATTCACCTTGTCCCAGTACTCGAAGGGGGACATGGGGTAGAAATGGGCGGGATCGATCCCGGCGTGGTGGAGCACCCCCTTGGGGTAGATCCCCTGGTAGGCGAGGTTGTGGATGGTGAACAGGGTGCCGACGCGGCGGTAGAAGGGGAGGCCGGCGTAGTTGAGGCGGACGAGGGCGGGGATGAGGGCCGTGTGGGAATCGTGGCAATGGAGGATGTCGACGGGGCGCTTGAGCCGGGGGAGCAGTTCGAGGCCCGCCTTCATGAAAAACAGAAAGCGCACGGCGTTGTCCCAGTACCCCTCGCCGGAATTCGGGTCGTTGTAGATGCCGGCGCGGTCGAAATATTTCCCGGACCCGATGAGGTAGACGTCGACACCCGCATCCCTGAGCCGGGTCTGGTAGATGTCCGCCCGCTCCGTGGCGTCGCCCATTTGGACGTCGAAGCCCGCAACCGTGCGGCAGGGGCGGATCTCGAACTGCTCCCCCCGCAGCGTCGCCCGGTAGGCCGGGATGACCACGGCCGGATCCAGGCCCAGCTTCCCGAGCGCCTTCGGCAGGGCGCCGACGACGTCGCCCATCCCGCCGTCCTTGGCAAACGGGGCCGCCTCGGCTGAGAACATGACGATGCGTGATGGTTCGTTCTGGTGCATACATCCTCGGGCCGCCGGGTTGACGGAACCGCCCCGGCACATCCGCCGGGCGTATCTTACCAGCCCGAGGCGCCGCGCGGGCACGCATTTCTCAAAAATTTTCCCGGCCGCACGGCCCCGTGCCGCCCGATGCGGGGGCCCCATGCGGGGGCCCCATGCGGGGGCCCCATGCGGGGGCCCGATGCGGGAGCCCTATGGGGGGGCCGATGCGGGGGTGCGCCGCGCCCCCGCCCTAATCTGGGCCGGCGAGATAGTATTTCCGGACGTATTCCTGCACCATGCGCCAGGTCGTGAACTCCGGGAGCAGGGTGGCCATGGAGCGGCGGATCTTTCCGATCCACCGGCGCGGGATGCCCCGGCTGTCGCGGTCGTAGAAGCAGGGGATGACTTCCTCGGCCAGAACCTTGCAGAGATGGGCGTTGTCGAGGCGGTCCTGCTCCTCCACCGAATCCGGATGGGAGTCGTCCCCGATGGCGAAGCCGTTGGTCCCGTCGTAGGCTTCGCGCCACCACCCGTCGAGTATGCTCAGGTTCAGGCCTCCGTTGGAGAGGATCTTCTGCCCGCTGGTGCCGGAGGCCTCCATCGGCCGCCGCGGGTTGTTCAGCCAGACGTCGCACCCGGAAATCATCTGGCGCGCGATGTGCACGTCGTAGTTCTCGATGAAGACCAGCCGGCCCCTCAGGGCGCTGTTCTGGCCGAGGTGGAGGATCTTCTGGATCAGCCGCTTCCCCTCGTCGTCGGCCGGGTGCGCCTTCCCGGAAAAAATGAACTGCACGGGCCGGGCCGGGTCCGTCGCGAGCTCCACGATCCTTTCGTAATCCTCGAAAACGAGGGGCGCGCGCTTGTAGGTGGCGAAGCGCCGCGCGAAACCGATGGTCAAAGCGTCGGGATTGAGAAGCCGGTCGAAGGAGTGGGGGTGCCCCATCGCGGTCCGCTTGATCAGCATGCGCCGGCGGGCGAATTCGATCAGGGCGCGGCGCAGCCGGTAGCGCAGGGCCCACAGTTCCCCGTCGGAGACGAACTCCGGATCCAGCATCCGCTGCCAGAACACCGGCTCGTTGATGTCCCTGTCCCAGTTCGGCCCCAGCCTGCTGCGCCAGAAGCTGCGGACCGGCCCTTTCATCCAGCCGACAAGGTGGATGCCGTTGGTTATGTGGCCGATCGGGACCTCCTCCTCAGGTTTTCCCGGGAACAGGGGCTGCCACATCCTGCGGCTCACCCGCCCGTGCAGCTCGCTGACGCCGTTGGCGGCGCGGGACGTCTTCAGCGCCAGGACCGTCATGCAGAACGGCTCCCGGGGATCGGCCGGGTCCACCCGGCCGAGGGCCATCAGATCGTCGAACGACGGGGTGATCTGAGGCTGGACCCTCTGGAAGGCGTACTGCATCAGGTCGGGGCTGAAGCGGTCGTGCCCCGCCTCGACGGGGGTGTGGGTCGTGAAGACGCACTGGCGCCGGACCTCTTCGACGGCTTCCCCGAGGGGGAGGCCCCGGGCGACGGCCCCCCGCACTAGCTCCAGGGCGAGGAACGCCACGTGCCCTTCGTTCATGTGGTAGAGCGCCGGCCGGATCCCGAGGTCGCCGAGCAGGCGGACGCCCCCCATGCCGAGCAGCATCTCCTGCATGATGCGGGTCGAGCTGTCCCCGCCGTAGACGCGCAGGGTCAGATCCCGGTGCAGGGGTTCGTTCTCGGGCAGGTTCGAATCGAGCAGGAGGATGGGGCACCGGCCGACGTGCACCCGCCAGGCCTGGAAGCAGACCCGGGCGAGGTTGATGTCGACCGACCCCACGTAGCGCTCCCCGTCGGCCCGGCAGACCGGCTCGAGCGGCAGCAGTTCCGGCCTCAGCGGCGCGAAGTACTCGGTCTGCCAGTTGTTCTCGTCGATCGATTGCTGGAAGTAGCCCTCGCGGTAGAAGAGGCTGACCCCGACCAGGCCGAGCCCGAGATCGCTGGCCGAGCGCGCGTGGTCCCCCGACAGGATGCCCAGACCCCCGGCCGCGATGGGCAGGGTTTCGTGGAAGCCGTATTCGGCGGTGAAATACGCCACGGGGTTCTCGACCAGAGAAGGGGCGTTGCGGAACGCCCAGGTGTCCTTCCGGTCCAGGTAGGCCTCGAAACCGGCCAGGACCTCCCGGACCTTCCGGGCAAACACGGGGTCCCGCAGCCGGGTGCGGAGTTCATACTCGGAGATGTCCTGCAGGACGGCGACTGCGTTGTGGTACTGGTCCTGCCACCCTCGGGGGGACAGCTCGTTGAAGATCTCCTGGCATTCCTGGTTCCAGGTCCACCACAGGTTGGCCGCGAGCCGCCGGAGCTTGGCCAGCAGTTCCGCCGTCTCGTCATGACTTGATATCAATGGAGTTATATTCAGTGGGGCCCCCTCTCTCCCGGGCTTTCGTGCCGGCGATAGGCTTACTATACTATTTTCCGGGGAAACGGCAATACCCTGCGTGCGCCGGCGGGAGGGGTTCGGACGGGGCCGCGAGGGCCCCCGGGGGGGGGAGCCGCGGCGGGGCCGGGAGCCCCGCCGCGGATGGGGATCAGTTTTTGCTCACAAAGTCGGAGAATTCCCGCAACTTATTGGAGCGATAGGGGCTCCGAAGTTTGAAAAGGGCCTTCTCCTCGATCTGCCGGATGCGTTCTCGGGTCACCTGGAAGATTTCGCCGACTTCCTGCAGCGTGTACTCCTTCCCATTCTCGTTCAGTCCGTACCGCATCCGGACGATCTCCTGTTCGCGGGAGGACAGGGTCTCGAGCGCGGAATCGGTCACCTCGCGGAGGTTGTGCTTCATGACGTCCTCGTCGGGGGACACCACGGTCTTGTCTTCAATGAACTTGTTGAGCACGGCATCCTTGTTGTCGGCGATGCTGGCTTCGAGCGAAATCGGCTCCTGGGCCGCCTTCAGTATCTGGGTCACCTTCGAGACCGGGGTTTTCAGCTCCTTGGCCAGCTCGTGCACCGAAGGCTCCCGCCCGTTCTTCTTGGTGAGCTCGTTGGCCACCTTCAGGACGCGGTTCATCGCCTCCACCATGTGGACGGGCACCCGGATGGTTCTCCCCTGGTCGGCGATGGCCCGGGTGATGCTCTGGCGGATCCACCATGTGGCGTAGGTCGAGAATTTGTGCCCCAGGCGGTAGTTGAACTTGTCGACCGCCTTCATCAGGCCGATGTTCCCCTCCTGGACCAGGTCGAGCAGGTCCAGGCCCGGGTAGGAATAGTTCTTGGCGATGCTCAGGACCAGCCGCAGGTTGGAGCGGACGAACTGGTCCTTGGCATGGAGCATTTCCGCCTTGTTCTCGTTGATCAGCGCCAGGATCTTGCGCAGTTCGTCGCGGCTGGTCAGGTACTGCATCTCGAACTCGCTCTGCCTGCCGCGCGCTTCCCGCAGCTGTTTCGGCTTCGTGTCGTGTCGCTGCGACAGCCGCCGCATCGCCTTCTTCCCGGCTTCCATCTGGCGCATGACCTCTTCGAGGCGGCCGACCAGATCGGCGATCTGGTTTTCGGTGAAATCGATCCGCTCGAGCGCGTGGAAGATCGCCTCGCGGTTGTTCTTGATCCTGTTCAGGTCCTTCTTCGCCGACGCGCACCGCGACTTGGACTGCCGCATGTTCCCCTTGGCGAGACGGTACTGCTCCTCGAGCTTCCCCAGGCGGGAGATGATCCTGCGCACCTGCTTCATGCGGAGGCGGTTGCGCTCCTCCAGGGTCACTTCGTCCTCGGGCTCCCTCTTGTCGTCGGCCTCGTAGGTGGGGGCGCCCGCAGCCGGTTCGGCCGGCTGCAGCTCATCGGCCAGTTCCATGACCCTGAAGGTGTTGATCGGCGTCAGCGACAGGAGCCGGAGCGTGTTGATCTTCGCCGATTCTATCTTTTTGGCCAGGTAGACCTCCTGCTCGCGGGTCAGCAGGGGTATCTTGCTCATGCTTCTGTAGTAGATATAGAGGGGATCCGCGGAAGAAGCGAGATCTTCCGGCTTCACGGCGGCAGCGCCGTCGGCGGGGACGCGGGCAAACCGGACCCTGTCGACGTAGTTTTCCCTCGTCAGCCTCGGGAACGACTCGGAGCCGTCGGGCCCGTCGTCATCAAGGCCGATCCCATCGTATTCGGTCTCTTCCAGGAGATCGTTTCTGTCTAATTCCATCATGGTAAAAGTACCCTTCTTTAGGAGAATCTTGTCGGAAACCCCTTCCTCTGTAGAGCCTGCCCGTGCTATTGATTGGCTTGGAGGTGCTTGACTTCTTTTCCGGTTCCGACCCCTCGATACAGCCCCAAGGAGGCTCACATCTTATATAGACGGTCGAAACCTTTAAAAAGTTTCATCGGGCGATTGGACATATTGCGGACTCCGGCTTCAGCACCTCGTCTGTAATGGTTGGAACAACTCTACGCCCGATATCTTACGGAAGATCGTGTATTTCGTTCCAGGAATCTTATAACACCGGATGCCGTTTCGCGCAACCAGTTTGTATTTTTTTCGTACATATAGGCTTCGGATAACTGCGACGCTGGTATACAGTTACGAGTTTCACCCTCCCGGGTTCCGCCGCCGCCGGGGGCGGGCCCGGCTGGAGAATAAGTGTATTAAAATGAATCATTTGGGTCCATAGTATTCTCCGGAAACGCCGGAGGGGAGGGGCAGCGTTCCCCTCATCGGCGCCGGGGGGCGGTTCCATTAGGGGAGCCGGGCGATCGGCCGGTTGACTCGGCGGGGCGTTTTCATTATTATGAACGCTTTTAAAACCATTCGATTGCCACAAGACCGCATGGAGGAACGAGCGTGATCGAAGTTGAGCATCTAAGCAAGGTGTACAGCGGCCGCAAGGCCGTCGACGATGTCTCTTTCAATGTCGGGAAAGGGGAGGTGCTCGGGTTCCTCGGGCCCAACGGGGCGGGGAAGACAACGACCATGCGCATCCTCACCTGCTACATGCCCTCGACGGAGGGGACGGCGCGGATCGCCGGGTTCGACGTGTTCGAACAGAGCCTGGAAGTGCGCAAGCGCATCGGCTATCTGCCTGAAACCCCGCCCATTTACCCCGAAATGTCCGTGGAGTCCTACCTCGGCTTCGTCGCGAGGATCAAAGACACCCCCTCGAACAGGCGCACGCAACAGGTCGGCAAAGTCATCGAAGAATGCAGCCTCGGGGATGTCCGCCACCGGATCATCGGTCGGCTCAGCAAGGGCTACAAGCAGCGGGTCGGGCTGGCGCAGGCGCTGCTGAACGACCCGGAGGTCCTCATCCTCGACGAGCCCACCATCGGGCTCGACCCGAGGCAGATCCACGAGGTCCGGTCCCTGATCAAGGGCCTGGCCCCGGCCCGCACCGTTATTCTGTCGACGCACATCCTGCCCGAAGTGAGCATGACGTGCAACCGGGTCGTGATCATCAACAAGGGGAAGGTCGTCGCCATGGACACGCCGGAAGGCCTGGCGGCCCAGATGAAGGGGGCCGAACGGATCGCGCTGACGGTGGCGGGCCCGGCCGAGGCGGTCCGCGCAAAGATCCTGGCGATCGAGGACGTGTTCAGCGTGGCGGTGGCCGACGGCGGCCCCGCCGCGGCGCCGTCGTTCACCGTCGAATGCCGGCTGCACTCGGACCTGCGGCCGGTCCTGGCCCGCGCGATGGTGGCCGAGGGGTGGGACCTTCTGGAAATGCGGGGGGTCTCGCTGAGCCTCGAGGACGTCTTCATCAACCTAACAACACAGGAGCCGGGCGAGGCGGAATCGGCGGCGGCCGGCAGCCGGCCAGCGGCCGAAGATCAGCCCGGCAACGGGCAAGAGGTCTGATATGCACAACATAACGGCAATCTGGCAGCGCGAGATGAAGAGCTACTTCGTCTCCCCGATCGCCTACGTCGTACTGACGGTCTTCATCTTCCTGTCGGGCTACTTCTTCTACTCCTACTTGGCGAACGTGGCTCACGCCACTCTGATGCTGGCCCAGTTCGGCCAGGAGTCCCAGCCGATCAACGTCCCCGGCATCGTCATACGCGCCCTGTTCCAGACCATGAGCGTCGTCCTGCTGTTCATCATCCCGATGCTGACCATGGGGCTGTTCGCGGAGGAGAAGAAACGGGGCACCATCGAGCTGCTCCTGACCTCGCCGGTCGGGTATCTCCAGGTCATCGCGGGCAAATACCTGGCCAGCCTGACATTCCTGCTCATCATGCTGGCGGCGAACGCCGTGACGATCCTGCCGCTGTTTTTGTACGGGAAACCGGACCTGAAGCCCGTCCTGGCGGGGTATCTCGGCATGTTCCTCTACGGCATGGCGCTTCTGGCCGTGGGCCTGTTCATCTCGACGCTGACGGAAAACCAGATCGTGGCCGTCATCCTGACCTTCGGGGTGAGCCTCGCGCTGTTCGTCATCGAGTCGATGTCCGCGGCCATGACGGGCGCGTCCAGGACCGTGGTTGAATACCTTTCCATTATCGGCCACCTCGACGATTTCACCAAGGGGGTCATCGACACCTCCCATGTCATCTATTACGCAACGTTCGCGTTTGTAGGTTTGTTTCTGGCATATCGCTCGATTGAATCCATGCGGTGGAAAAGCTGATGAAAAAACTGTTGCAGAAGCTCGACACACTAGGCCTGCTGCTCCTTGTGGCGGCGGCCATCTGGTACTCGGTCACGAATATCTGGGACGGGTGGAACATCGTCCTGGCCGCGGCCGGCCTCCTGTGCGTCGTCGCGGGCCTGGCCGTCAATTACCGGCAGATCCTGGCGACCCTGGGGAAACGGTCCACCAAGTATGCCGGCAACTACATCCTGTCGCTGATCCTGGTCGTGGCCGTCGTCTCCGGCCTGAACTACATCGGCCAGAAGCACCCCAAGCGGTTCGACCTCACCTCCGGCGGCCAGTATTCCCTGGCGCCGCAGACGGTGAAGATCCTCCGGGGGCTCGACCGGGATGTCGAGATCAAGGCGTTCCCCTCCGGCGGCGAGGATGCCGCCCTCAAGGAGCTGCTCGCGGGGTTCCGGACCGAAACCCCCCGTCTCCGCTACGAGTTCATAGACCCGGACAGGCAGCCGGAGGTCGCAAGGCACTACGACGTGCAGACCTACGGGACGGTGGTGCTTTCCTCGGGCGAGCGTACGGACAAGATCGAAAACCGTTCGGGGGAAATCCTGGAGCAGGACCTGACCAACGCCATCATCAAGATCCTGCGGACGGAAACGCCCAGGATCTACATCGTCCAGGGGCACGGCGAGAAGGATCCGTCCGATACCGGCCAGCGGGGATTCTCCGAGGCCAAAAGGGCGCTGGAAACCCAGGGCTACCAGGTCGAATCCGTAAACCTCGTGGCCGTGGGAAGGGTCCCGGAAGACGCCACGGCCATCATCGTTCCCGGACCGGCGACCGACCCCTTCCCCCAGGAGCTGGACTTCATCGACGGCTATCTCGCCCAGGGCGGGGGCGCCCTGGTGCTGCTCGACCCGGATCCCTCGCCCTCCCTC
>Ga0123332_1001577_pt1 | contig 22330 bp, 16 predicted proteins | sample BioC12SIPDNA_4_FD_89958 | JGI IMG/M metagenome (GOLD analysis project Ga0123332, IMG submission 89958) | Anaerobic biogas reactor microbial communites from Washington, USA - Biogas_R2_A C12 SIP DNA | ecosystem: Engineered > Bioreactor > Anaerobic > Unclassified | place: Washington, USA... | reverse complement strand
CCCCGGGAACGGACCATCACCCTGGTGATCTGGTCGATGGGTGCCCTGGCTATGCACGAGCACGTGCGCCGGCTGCTGGGCGTGGACTTTCTCGCCGTCGACGCTCCGCCGGAGAGCCTGCGCCCCTACTTGCGCCCGATGCTCGAGCTGTTCAGCCAGGGGCTGATGGAGGAGGGCGCCTTCGACGAGATGGTCACCATCTTCGACCCGCCCGAGTCCCTCCCTACCGACCTGACCAGAGATGACGACCCCGAGCCTCGCACACGAGAAAGGAACGGTGATGCAGATGAGTGACGCACCCGTGATCGCAACACACCGTCTGGTCAAGACATTCGGCTCGACCCGGGCGCTAGACGGGTTGGACCTCGAGGTGACCCCCGGTGAGGTGCACGGATTCCTCGGACCGAACGGCGCCGGGAAGTCGACGACGATGCGAGTCCTGCTGGGACTGCTCCGCGCGGACGGCGGCACCGTCCGCGTCCTGGGGGGCGACCCCTGGGCGGACGCGGTCAGCCTGCACGCACGCCTGGCTTATGTGCCCGGCGACGTCGAGCTGTGGCCGAACATGACCGGCGGGGAGGCCATAGACCTCCTCGCCCGGTTGCGGGGGACGTTGGACCGAGGGCGTCGGGACGAGTTGTGCGAGCGGTTCGACCTGGACCCGACGAAGAAGGCCCGCACCTACTCCAAGGGCAACCGGCAGAAGGTCGCACTCATCTCGGCGCTGACATCTGACGTCGAGCTGCTCCTCCTCGATGAGCCCACTGCGGGCCTCGACCCGCTGATGGAGGCGGTCTTTCAGGAGACGATCGGCGAGGCGAAAGCGGCTGGCCGCACGGTGTTGCTGTCCAGCCACATCCTGGCCCAGGTCGAGGCCCTGGCCGATCGCATCTCCATCGTGCGGCAGGGCCGTGTCGTGGAGACCGGGAGTCTGTCCGAGCTGCGGCACATGACCCGCACGACCGTGGTGGCCCAGACGGATCAGCCCGCCCATGGGCTGGACCGAGTCGGCGGGGTTCATGATCTGACCGAACAGGACGGCCAGGTTCGATTCCAGGTCGATGGTGACCGGGTCGACCAGGTGGTGCGGGCTCTGGCCCCACTCGGTGTCCGTTCCCTGGTCGCCCACCCCCCGACGCTGGAGCAGTTGCTGATGCGGCACTACGGCGACGAGGGCACTGCACAGGACGTGTCCGGGCAGAACGTGTCCGGGCAGAACTCGAGGGAACAGGCGGTGCCCCGATGACCGGCTCGACCGCCGTCGCCACACCCACCCGCCGACAGGAGCTGCCGGCCCGCCCGAACTCGTTGGCAGGCACCGGCGTCCTCCTGCGGTTCTCGCTGCGCCGGGACCGGATCAAGCTTCCCGCCTGGGTGGGCGGCCTGGGGCTGTTCGTGGTGTACATCAGCGCCGCCCTTCCCCAGCTGGCACCGACAGAGGAGGATCTGGACTCGGTCGTTCCGCTGTTCACCCAACCCGTCGGCCGCATGTTCACCGGTCCGGCGTTCGGCATGGAGGCCCCCACCTACGAGCGGTTCTTCGCGGCCGGCTACGCCCCGTACCTGTATCTTCTCGCCGCACTGATGAGCATCATGCTGGTGACCCGGCACACCCGGGTCGAGGAGCAGACCGGACGGGCTGAACTGGTCCGGGCCAACGTGACCGGACGGCACGCCGCCCTGGCCGCGACCCTGCTCCTCGCGACCATCACCAACCTCCTCGCATCCGTCGTCGTCGCGGCCCTGGCGATCAGTGCCGGGTTCGCGCCCACCGGGTCGGCCCTGGTGGGCCTTGGCACCGGCCTGACCGGGATGGCGTTCGCGGGCATCACGGCCGTGACCGTGCAACTGAGCGAACACTCCCGGACCGCCGCGGGCGCGGCCGGAGCCGTGCTCGGCGCCAGCTTCGTGGTGCGCGCACTGGGGGACATGACCGCGACCGGCGGCAGCACGCTCTCCTGGCTCTCACCGCTGGGGTGGGCCGCCCAGACCGCGCCCTACGTCCACGACCGCGCGACGCCGCTGCTGCTGCTCGCCGCGCTCACGGTCGCCACGGTCTTCTGCGCCTATCTGCTCCAAGGCAGACGGGACCTCGGTGCCGGCCTGTTCCCGGCCCGCCGCGGCACGGCTCACGCACACCCGTGGCTGGGCACGCCGTCTGGCCTCGCCGCCCGCCTGCAGCGCGGAGGTCTCCTCGGCTGGGGGGTCGGCATCATCGCGCTCGGCACCGTTGACGGGGCCTTCGCCCAGGCGCTGCTCGATGCGGGTGAGGACATGCCCCCGGCCATGCAGGACATGTTCGGCACCTCGGGACTGCTCGATGGCTATGTGGCCTTCCTCGGCTCCTTCGTCAGCGTGCTGATCGCGGCCTACGCGGTGTTCGCGATGCAGACGCTGCGCGCCGAGGAAGGCAGCGGGCGACTCGACGCCGTGCTGAGCACAAGAATGAGCCGCACCTCCTACCTGGCCGCCCAGGTGTGCGTGGTCGCCGCGGGGGCCGCCCTGATCAGTGCGGTCACCGGTCTGAGCACCGGCCTGGCTGCAGCCGGGGTCACCGGCGACTGGGCGGTCCTGGGAGACGTGGGGGGCGCTCACCTGGGCCTGCTCCCCGGGGTGCTCATCGTGCTGGCCTTGGCCGCGGTGCTGTACGGCTGGGTCCCGCGGCTCATGGCACCGCTGGGGTGGGCGATCGTGGCGCTCTGCGCCCTCGTCACGTTGTTTGCCGACCTGCTCGATCTGCCCGACTGGTTGGTGACCCTGTCCCCGTTCGGCCACCTCGCTGAACTGCCTCTGGAGGCCTTCGCGGCCAGCCCCTTCCTGGTCCTCACCGGGCTGTCGGTCGCGGGCGTCGCACTCGCTGTGTTCGGCTTCCGGCGCCGGCAGGTCAACGTGGTGTGACCGGCGCCGCTCACAGCAGGAAGTGGTCGGCGTAGACGAGCCGCTGCGCGGTGCTGGGCGCTCCCTCCTTGGGGCCCTCCTCCGGGTCGGCGTCGAAGTACTCGTACTCCTCGACCAGCACCCGGAACCGCTCGCTGGAGCCGGGCGTCGCCAGGTCCACCGGCTCCGGAAGGTCCAGCTCGGTCGACCAGGTCGCGCGCGCACCGGTCATGCCGGCCAGTGGCAGGCGCACCCGCTCGAAGCTCGTCCAGTCCAGGTCCCCGCCACCCTCCGGTGGCGCCTGCTGCACGGTCGCGAAGACCTCCCGGGCCGCGCGGAGGACGGCGTCGGCCTGCGGCACCGGCCCCTCGCCGGCAGGTGGTGTCTCCACGCTCGGGGGCCGGGGCAGCCGGGCCAGCCCGATCGGGCCGGTGACCGTCATCCGCACGGTCTCCTCGGTCCGCCGGTTCGCCGTCGCGGTGCGCTCCGGCAGCGGCTGCACCCAGTCGGTCAGCACCACCGGCGACAGGTCACGCTCCGGCAGCGAGTCGGGCTGGTAGCGGGCGACCACGAGGCGCACGAACGGCCACAGCGAGTCGCCCGGGTCCATCGCCACGTCGACGAACCACTGCTTGCGCCCGGGATGGAACTCCGGCTGGTAGCCCAGCACCGTCACGGTCGGGTTGCCCTTGGCGTCGACGAGCTTGGTCGGGACGGGCAGGGTCACCGGACGGCCGGGCCGGGGCTCGACGACCCCGCCGGCAGCGACGCCGAGCAGCAGCTCGGCCGGGGTGACCAGCGGCAGCAGGGTCGTGCTGGCCGGCACCGCGGTGATCTGCACCGGGTCCCTGGCCCACCGTGAGGACAGCGTGGGCGGGATCGTGTCGGTGCCGAGCACGACCGCCAGCAGCTCCCCGTCGCCGGAGGAGAACCAGGGCCGCTGCAGCCACACCCGCGCCCCGGACCGGCGGGTGCGCCGCAGCGCGAAGGGCTGCTCCGGCTCGGTCTCCTGCTCCCACAGCAGCAGCGGTATGACGTCGCTCACCTCGGGTGCGGCCGGCCGGGCCGAGCTGACGACGGTCAGCTCCCGCGGTGCACCGAGCAGGGTCGGGTCGTCCGCGGCCGGCAGCTCGGCGGGCTCGAAGAACTCGGCGTAGCGGGTGATGCCCCGGGCGGCGTAGGTGACCCGGCGGTGGTGGGTGTCGGGGAAGTTCTGGATCGCCTGGTGCGAGGCGACCGGCGGGTTGCCGTCCTCGCCGGGGATGACGGCGTCCACCAGGTAGAGCAGCCCGAACCGTTCGTCGGGCTGCACGGCGGAGGTCGTGACGACGTCATGGCGCTCCACCCGCACCGGCCCGTCCGTGGCCAGGTCATCCACCCACTCCGACCAGGACGCCTCGAGGGTGATCCGCTCGGTGCTGGGGCCATGGACGTCGACGACCCCGACCAGGGCGGCGACGGTCAGCCCCGAGGGGCGGGTCAGCACGCGCAGTGCCGGCAGCTCGGGCGGGTGGACCGGGCGCCGCACGGCGTGCACCAGGCGCATGTCGTGTGCGGGCGTCAGCCACCAGAACCACCCGTTGGCGGCCGCCCGGGCCAGGACCGCCCGGGCCGCGTCCGCCTCGGGCCCGGTGCCGGCGGCCGACGCGGCGTGGGTCGCCCACAGCCCCAGGACCTGCAGCTCCTGCTCGTCCAGGGCCGAGGACATCGCCACCCGGACCTGCTCGCCCGGCGGCAGGGTCACCTCCACGCGGTTGCCGTCGCGGCGGGCGCCGAGCTCCTCGCCCGGCACCAGGACCAGCCGCAGCGGCTCCGTGGCCGGCCAGCCCCCGGCATACTCCAGCAGTGCGGTCTGCAGCACCCGCGGCTCGGCCAGGGTGTGCGGGGCCCCCGCGTCGTAGAAGACGAGGGAGACGCCGCGGGCCAGCACGTCCGGCAGGTAGGGCAGGACGAGCTGGTCGGTGTCGTGGACGACGTACTGCCCCTCGCCGAGCGGGGTGTCGCGCTGGGCGGTGATGTCGGCGAGGGTGACCAGCGCATCGGGGTCGGCGCCGGGGCGGGTGTGCAGCGCGATGCCGTCCTGCTGGAGCCGGCCGTTCGGGTCGGACAGGTCCTGGATCCACTCGTCCAGCAGCGTGCCGCGTTCCTTCAGGGCGGTGGCCAGCCAGGCGTCGTGCACGGCCGGGTCGGGCGACCCCGTCGCGTCGTCGAACCTGCCGTGCTGCTCGGCCTCCAGCTGGGTGCCCTTGGGCGGCACCACGTGCCGCTCGGCCGGCTGGTCGTCGCGGACCACGAGCCGCTGCAGGGCCTCGCCGGTGCCGAGCGGGCGGCGCGCGACCAGGCTTGGCGGGGGCACCGGGTGCCAGCGCAGGAACGGTCGCGGGGTGGTCACCACCGGCACCTCGGGGGAGCTGCCTCTCCCGGGCCGCACCCGGATCGGGTCGCGGGTGTCATCGAGCCCGGCGAAGACCTCGGGCTCCAGGTCGAGCTGCGGTCGCAGCCGCCACGTCTCGGACCGCCGCAGGGCCTCACCGAGCGCGACGGTGACGCCACGGCGTAGGCCCGCCCCCCGCACCAGCCGCTCCTGGTCGGCCCGATCCACGATGCGCGAGCGCAGCAGCTCGTCGACCTCCGCGACGCCCGTCGTGGCCAGCTCGGGGAGCGTGAGGGCCGAGGTGTCGAGGAGCTGCTCGCGGAACACCCGGTCGAGCTGCTCCCAGGCTCGCTCGCCCCCCGCCCCGAGGACGTCCGCGAGGGCCTGGAGGACCGGCCCGCCGGCCTCGCCCTGCCGGGGGCGCGTCTTCCCGGAGCCCGGTCCCCCGGAGCCCGGTCTCCCGGAGCCCCGTCCCCCGTCGCCTCCCGAGCCGTCTCCCGAGCCGTCGGCCAGGCGCTCCAGCAGCTGGTCCCGCACCGCGCCGAGCAGACCGGTGCGCTCCTGCTCGGCATACGTCCTGCGGAGCTGGTCGAGCCGGTCCCGTGCGGCGACGACGTCGTCGCGCTCCGGACGGGCGGCGGGCGGGCGCGGCGAGGTGTTGCCAGCCAGGTCGACGCCGCGCACCCGGAAGGAGTAGCGGCGGCCGTAGCGCAGCCAGGGCAGGGTGCCGGGCTCGACCCGGCTGGTGGTGCGCACCCAGGCGTCCGGGTTGTCGGGCTGCTCGGGCAGCACGACCTCGGTGGCGTCGGTGTCGTAGGAGCCGTCGTTGTGGACGATGACCCCGCCGGGGCGCGGGGCGGACAGGCTCCAGCCGTCCCAGCCGACGAACACCTCGTGCAGGTGGTAGGGCTCGCCCTCACCCACCCGGGTCAGCCCGGACAGCTGCAGGAAACCGGTGTCCGGCTCGTCGGTGAGCACCTTGCTGTCCCCGGCGGTGACGGTGACCCGGCGCTCGTGCACCGAGTGCCAGGCCCGGCTGACGTCGTCCCAGACCTCCAGCCGGAGTCCGCGGACGACGTCCTCGTAGGTCAGCTCGGGCCCGACGGCCCGCCCGTCGTCGTCGACCGCCTGGAAGGACTCGGCGCGCTCCACCTGCTCGCGCAGCGCCCGGTCCCGGTGCACCCGGGCGATGGAGAAGCCGGTCGAGCGCAGCGAGGCCGGCGCGGCGTCGGCCGGGTCGCCGTTGAGCTCGGTCGCCAGCGCGCGCGGCAGGTTGCGCAGGTGCTGCTCGAGCTTGAGACCGGAGGCGTCGGGGTCCAGGTCGAGCACGGTGTAGTCGTCCGGCGACCCGAGCGGCAGCGCCCCTCCGGACCAGGCGCCCGAGGAGACGGCGCGCCAGTGGTCCGCGCCGTCGGACTCGCAGAACGTCCGGGGCGGGGCCAGCCGCACGACGTCCGAGCCCCGCGCCCCGGTGAACCGCGCCGACACCCATTTCGCTCTGGCCAGCAGCGCCCGCTGCCTGGGGTCGTCGACCCGCACGTCCACGACCAGGCCGAGCGTGCGCAGCAGCGCCGGGGTGCTCCCCAGCGACCCCGCGCGGGCGTGGAAGTCCTGCTCGGGCACCTCCGGGCGCGGCGGGGCGGTCCCCTCGTCGGGCCGGTCGGCATACGCCGGCTCCTCCCGCTGGTAGAACCGCCGTGTCTCGTGGGCGCGCCGCAGCGCCATCACGGCCGGGGAGTCCTGCTGGTCGGAGCCGATCGTGGCGTCCAGCCACTCGGTGGTTCGTCGCTCCCCGTCGGTGTCCCGGATCAGCACCTCGACGGGGTTGGTCCACGGGTTCGGCTCGCTGACGTGGCCGCCCTTGGGGGCCGTGCGGCCGGGAAGCACGGTCTGGGCGCGGGTGCCCAGGGTCGCCAGCGCCTCCGCGACCTTGCGGTCCAGGTTGCGCTGGTCCCGCACGGCATACTCCTCCACCAGCAGGTTGCGGATGGTGGCGACCGACTCCTGGAGCTCGCTGAGGTTGCCCAGAAACGCGTCGGCCACCGGGTTGTTCAGCACCGACGGCGGGGTGAGCGGCGAGACGACCGTGGACCCGATGGTGGTGGCCAGGGCATCGCCCTCGATCGCGTGCGCCGGGTAGGTCTTCCACGGCTGGTCGGTCACCGTGGGGGTCGCGAAGCCGATGACGGGGGTGGTGGGCGGGAAGACCGCGCCCCAGTCGCCCTGGTCCGGGGTGCTGACGACCTTCACCGGTATGCCGTCGGGTGCGGTGTCGGTGACCAGCACCAGTGAGCCGGTGAGCAGGGTCTTGACCCAGCCGGCCGTGTCCGGGAAAAGCGCCAGGGTCGGGCGGGCCGAGTCCGCACCGGTGTCCGGGGTGAGGCGGTGGGTGAAGAAGACCGAGCAGTGGAACGGCGCGTCCTCGGCCAGAGAGTAGGGCAGGGCGGTGGCCAGCAGGCGGGTGGTCGTCATGTCGGGCTCCGGCATCTCAGGGGCTCGGCGCGAAGGCCGAGCAGTAGGCGGACCAGGCGTCGCTGTGGCCGTCGGCGTCGGGCGGCATCAGCTCGGCCAGGACCGGGTCGCCCTTGGAGCCGGCCAGCTGGCGCTCGACCGAGATCTCGACGGAGGCGGAGAAGAAGAGCACCTCCACCTCGACGACGATCGAGGCACGGCCGATCATCTTGCCCGTGGGGAAGTCGTAGGTCAGCGACAGCTCGAGGGTGATGGAGGCCGAGATGAGGCCGAGCACGTCGACCTCGCCCCGGATCCGGAAGTAGCCGGTCAGGGTGCCGGCGGACCCCTCCAGCCGGAGGTAGACCCCGACGGAGATCGAGACCGAGCCGGAGGCGACCCCGAGGTCGACCGACAGCGCGGCCGCGGCCTCCAGGCCCATGTCCAGGGAGACCATGCCCATGGGGGAGAGCCGGAGGGCGACCCAGCCACCGCCGCCGATGCACATCACGGTCAGCCGGAACGGGCTGTCCTTGGAGCAGAAGTTGAAGCCAACCGTGACGGCATCGCCGAGGAAGGGCACCCGGGCGTCGGCGCCCAGGGTGACGTTCTCCAGGCTGAACACGCCGACGGAGACGTTGGGCAGCTCCAGGTCGAAACCGGCGGTCACCCCGGCGGGCGACACGTCGACATACGGCGGGTCGGCGAAGCCGTCGAACGGGATCATCCGGCGCAGCGTCTCGATGAACCCCAGGGCCCCCAGGAACTCCATCCCGCCGAAGACGACGTCGACCTCGGGCTTGGTGTTGGAGCCCACCCGGAAGCCGATGCGGGAGAAGTTCATCGCCATCAGCGGCTCGCCCGGCAGCAGCACCAGGGCGAAGTCGCGCAGCTCGGCGCTGACGTCCGCGCTGGGGGCCCCCTGGGCGCTGGCCCGCACCTCGACGGCGAGGCTGAAGCCGCGCTGGTCCTTGGCGTGGAAGACGGCGTCCGGTGGCTCCCCCGGCCAGCTGCCGATGGGTGGCCGCCACTCGAACCGGGCGGAGACACCGTCCGCCGGCGTGAGGACACCCTCGGCGAAGGCGTCGATCGCGTCGAGCACGTCCTCCATCACCGACAGGGCGGAGATCAGCGCCTCCAGCGGCTTGCTGAGCTCGGAGCGGACGGCGGCGGGCAGCCGCGGGTGGTTGACGACGGGGCGGAAGTCCTCCAGGGAGGCGGCCAGGTCGGCGGCCGCGTCCGCGGCGGCGTCGGCGGCCGTGGGGTCCTCGAGCAGCTCCCCGAGGGCCGTGCCGAGCGCGACGAGCTTGTCGAGCAGATCGGTGGCGACGGCCTCGACCTCGGCCCGGGCCTCCTCGATGGCATTGATCGCCCCCTGGTGCACCCCGTCGGCGATCGCGGAGGTGAGGTCGTCCTGCAGCCTCTCCCGGGCGGCCTCGATGGCTCGCCGGAGCCGCTCGACCTCGGTGGCGATGGCGCTGATCGTGTCGAGCGCGTCGGTGACGAAGCTGGGGGCGTCGTCGAGGCTGAGCTCCTGACCGGTGACCGCCTCGATCAGCTCGACGAGGTCGAACAGGCCGAACAGCTTGGGCAGTGCGCCCTGCAGGAAGGTGGTCGGGTCGAAGATCCCGTCGGCCAGGCCGCCGGCGGTGCTGCCGTCGTCGCCGACCGCGCCCAGCGAGCGGGACAGCGCCCGCACCGCCAGGTTCGGCGCGACGAAGCCGCCCGCGCGGTCCGAGCCCGCGGTGAAGTCGACCGACACCGGCGGGCTGACCAGCCTCAGGAACAGCCCCGAGGGGTTGGCCGGCCCGAAGCCGGGCTGGTCGGTCTCCTGCGCGTCGGGGTCGTCGGCCAGGTAGGGGCTGACGAACTCGAGCTCGACCCCCGGGGCCTGACCGGCCAGGTGGCGCAGCGACGGGACGACCGCGTTGGTGCGCTGCAGGTAGGGGCGTGCGGTGAAGGCCCCGGTGTCCAGGTGCCCGTCCCAGGTGAGGGTGTTGACCTCGAGCCGGGTGTCCCCGTGCGCGGCGGAGGCGGCGAAGCTGACCTGCTGGCCGCGGGCGTCGACCTGCCGGTGCGGGGTGTAGAGCGCCGAGATCTGCTGGCCGACCTCCACCGGGGACAGGCCGTCGCCCAGCCGGTCGATGATCGCCGTGTCCGGGACGAAGAGCAACGGCGCGGAGAGGCTGACCGTGTCACCGGCCTGGTCGGTCCCGACGATGTCCCAGACGAACGGCACCGCCCCGCGGCGCGGGAAGAACGCCTCCACCGGGGTCGTGGGGGTGATCGGGTCCAGGTCGGGGGTGACGGGCGGTTCCAGCGTCACCCGGGACAGCGGGGTGTCCCGCTGCGTCCAGGAGCGGGTGGTCTCCTTCAGCACGATGAAGCTGCGCTGGCGCAGGTAGGCCGTGCGGGTCCCCTCGTGCACCTTCCGCTCGGTCACCTTGACCCACTCGCACCGGTGCCCGAACGGGTAGAGGAAGCCGGGGTAGCTGAGCCGCACGTAGGAGTCGCGGCCCATCTGCCCGACGTGCCGGTAGGTCGTGATCGGGGTGACCTGGCCGGACCAGCCGGAGGGCACGCCATACTCCGTGGTGTCCCACACCCCCCGCCAGTCGACCCAGGCGCCGAGCGCGGACAGGTGCAGCCTGCGGACGCGGAACGGGACGGGCGTGACGCCCTCGTGCGTCGCGGCGCTCTGCCGGACCAGGCTGCGCCGGTCGATCGGGTTGGTCGACATCGGCTCGTGCACGTCCGTGTTGCTGCCGGCGTCGGCGGCCTCCAGGTCGCGGGACCAGACCGCCCGCACGATCCGCTGCACCCCGGCCTCGGTGTGGCCGACGACCTTCCCGTCCTCGTCGACCACCCGGGTGGTGAGCCGGGTGTGCCACAGGTGCGCGCGCTGGGCCGCCCCGGGCCGGGGACGGCTCCCGGTGTCCCCGCCCGGTCCGGCAGCGGGCACGACCTGCGGCGCGTTCGACGGGAGCACCGGATCGACGTCGTGCAGGAAGGCTCCGTGCTCGGCGCTGGGCGAGACGACCAGCCGGTAGGGGATCTCCAGGGAGGTCTCGTCGGCGGCGGGCACGCGCGGCAGCTGTTTGCGGATCGGTCCGGGACGCCCGGGGGTGATCGGGCCCGGGGTGATCGGGCCTGGCGTGATCGGCCCTGGGGTGATCGGGCCTGGCGTGATCGGCCCTGGGGTGATCGGGCCGGTCGTGACCGGGCGCGGGAGCGGCAGCAGCTCCCTCCCGCCGGCCCGGGTGAGCCCGCGGAGCAGTCTGGCGCGCTGTGCCCCGGTGACCGCGCGGTGCACCGGGACCGCCCCCCGCCTGGTGAGGGACCGCCCTGCTCCCGGCCCGCTGACGGGGCCGATGATCGGGTCGATGATGGGGCCGATCACCCACGGGGGCAGCAGCAGCTGGGGCCCGGAGTCGGGCGACTCGTCCTCTGGATAGCTGGCGGGGCCGGGGGTGGCCAGCGGCACGACCCGAAGGGTCAGCCGGGGGATCACCTCGAGCAGCCCCTCGATGCTCCAGTCCAGGGTCAGGCGGGCCGGCAGCTCGTAGACCAGGCGCGAGGGGCGGGCCGCCCGGTGGCCCGCGACACCGGACGGTTCCGGTGACACCTGCGACTCGGGGAACGCCTCCTCGCCCAGGTGCTGGAAGGCGAGGTCCACGATGAGCAGCCCGTCCTCGCCATCCGACACCAGGACCGGGCCGGTGGGCTTCGGGGTGAGCACGAAGCCCAGCACGCTGACCCGCAGGTCGAGCAGGTCAAGCGGGCGCAGCAGTCTGGCCGTCACGACGTTGCGGCGGCGCGGTGGAGGCATGGCACCCCTCCCAGGGACCGGAGGCGGGTCCCCTCGCGGACCACCTGACCTCTGTCCTGACGACAGTAGTGGGTGCGCGAGCCCACCGGAATGGGTAGTTGTGCCCACACGGGTGAGTACCTCGGGCACACCGGTCCGCGGCCCGCGTCAGCCTGTGGGATGACGTCCGGGGACAGCTCGTCCTGTCGTCTCCTGCACGTCGGCTCGGATCAGCCCCGGACCACGAGCCAGGTGAGCAGCCCGCTGACGACGACCACGAGCAGCGCGAGCAGGCCGTGGAGGACCGGGGACCGGGACAGCACGCCGACGAACTCGCGGAGCACCGCGGAGGGGAAGTAGTAGCGGGCGGTGGGGGCCCCGACGACCTGGGCGTCCAGCCCCAGCTCGCGGGCGATGATCGCGGCCCGGAAGGCGTGGTAGTCGTTGGTCGTCACGACCAGCCGGGTGCCGCGGCCCTCCTCGACGAGCAGGTCCGCGGAGTTGGTGAGGTTCTCCTCGGTGCTGCGGGACCGGTCCTCCACCCGGACCAGCTCCTCGGGAGCACCCTCGCGCACGGCATACTGCGCCATCACGGTCCCCTCGGCGGCGACCTCGTCGTGACCCTGGCCCCCGGAGAGGACGAGCAGCGGGCGGCGACCCTGCTCGGTCTCGGACGCGAGCACCTGCAGACCGCGGTCGATCCGGGCGGCGAGCAGGGGCGGGACCCGGTCGCCGTAGACCCGGGACCCGAGGACCACGACGGCGTCCATCCCGGGCTCGGGAGGGCGTCGGGCGTAGACCGCGCCGTAGGTCACGAACGCCCCGAGCAGCAGGGCGAGGTGTGCGGTCAGGGCCAGGCCGGGGACGGCGACGACCAGCGGCCAGGTCCAGCCCAGCAGCAGCGAGGTGACCAGGAGCGCCAGCAGGCCCAGGACGGCGGCCACGGCAAGCAGGCTGAGCAGGTTGCCCAGGCTGCGGCCCTCGCGGTGCACCACGACCACGCCGGTGTAGAGCAGGTAGGCGACCAGGGCGAGGTTGGCCGCGACCAGACCGACGGTGACCACCGCCACCAGGCCCAGGCCGACCGTGGGCGACAGCGCCACCAGGGCGAGCAGGGCCGAGACCCCCAGATAGCCCAGGGCACCCACGACGAAGACGGCGGAGCTGAGGCGGCGCGGGTCGCTGCCGGACCGGTCCAGGGTGGCCTCCAGGTCCGGCTCGCGGGAGTCCATGACGACCAGCCCGGAGGCGTAGCCGCTGATGCCGCGGGTGTTGACGAAGAGCACCACCACGGCGGACAGCGCCGCCCAGGCGAAGCCGAGCTGGCCGAACGCGGCGACGCCCGCGTCCTCGGGGAGGGTCAGCACGACATAGCCTCCGGCGCCGGTGACGCAGCGGACCAGCCACTGGTGCCACCCGGGGCGTCGGCCGTCGGTGCGCATCGGTCGCAGGTAGACCAGGTGCTGCCCGAGCGTGGCGCCGGTGGCCGCCGGGACGACGAGGAGCAGGACCACCGCTGCCGTCAGCGTGGCGGCCACCTGGATGAGCACCGTGTGGGCCTCGTAGTCCCGGCCGGTGAAGTAGAGCCCGAAGCGGACCCCGAGCGGGACGCCGATCCCGATGAGCAGCACCGAGACGACGTCGACCGCCATGCCGGTCAGGCGGCGGAGCGGCCGCACCGGCTGCGGCTGGTCGGGCGGCCGCACGTGCTGGCCCGGCACGAGCCGGGCCAGCGGCGCCAGGCCCACGCCGATGGCGGCACCCAGGGTGTTGGCCAGCAGGTCGTCGGTGTCGAACAACCGGTAGGCGCACGGGTAGGCGAACCAGTTGCCGGTGAGCTGGGTGAGCTCGATCAGCAGGGAGGTGCCGAGGCCGGCGGCGACGCACCACAGCGGGCGCCACCGCATCAGGTGCCGGGCGAACACCCCGAGTGGCACGAAGAAGGCGACGTTGAGGACGACCTGGCGCAGGGCGGGGTCGCGCAGCAGCCCGGCGACCCCGCCGCTGGCGTCGATGTCCTGCAGGAAGCGGAACGGGACGAGCTGGGCACGCAGAGGGCCGTCGCAGATGAGGTCCTCGACGGCAGGCAGCGGCACGATGGTGTAGCTCCACAACGCCATCAGGTAGACGACGGCGGCGGCGCTCAGGACGGCATGGCCCGGGCCGGTCCTGCCGTGTCGGAAGCTCCACGCGACGTAGGGGATGAACAGCAACGGGATCGCCATCACGCCCAGGAGCACCGCGATGAGCGCCGACGCGTCGAACCCTTCCACGCGATGACCCTAGAGGCACCCGCGCACCCGGAGTGCACACCGCGCCACGCTCTGCGACCGTGGGATCGTGAGTCGCGAACCCTGGCTGTGCGTCGTCGCGCCGACCTCGATCCTGATGGTGGAGATCGAGCGGCCCGAGGACGCCGGCGACGCCGACGACTCGCGGGCGGAGATCCACGTGCACCGGGGCGGCCAGGGCCTGTGGGTCGCCACGATGGCCCGGTCGCTCGGGGCCCGGGTCACGGTGTGCGGCCCGTTCGGCGGCGAGACCGGCACCATCCTGCAGCAGATCTCCGTCACCGACGGCCTGGAGATCACCGCGATCGAGTATGCCGAGGGGTCCGCCGCCCTGGTCCACGACCGTCGCTCCGGCGAGCGTCAGGAGCTGGCCAGGATGCCGGCCGGACCGTTGCGTCGGCACGAGACCGACGAGCTGTTCGGGGCCGCGCTGGTCACCGGGACCGAGGCCGACGTCTGCGTGCTCACCGGCGCCCAGCCGGCCGAGGTCCTCGCGCCAGACTTCTTCGGGCGGCTGACCCACGACCTGCTGGTCGGGGGGACGGTGGTGGTGGCCGACCTGTCGGGAGAGGCCGCGCTCCGGGTGGCGCAGGAGGGTCCGGCGGTGCTCAAGATGGCGCACGACGAGGTGATCGAGGCCGGGCTGGCCTCGGACGACTCCGTGGACAGCCTGCGGTCGGCCGCCGCAGCACTGGTCGAGGGCGGCGTGGGCACCGTGGTCGTCTCCCATGCCGACCAGCCGACCCTGGTGGTGCGCGCGGGCGGCGCCTGGCTGGTGCACACACCGCCGCTGTCGTCCGTGGACCACCGCGGGGCGGGCGACTCGATGACGGCCGGCATCGCCGTGGGGCTCGGCCGGGGGGAACCGGTGCTGGACGCGATCCGGCTCGGCGCGGCCGCGGGGACCCTGAACATCACGCGCCGGGGCCTGGGCACCGGCAGCCGCGAGGAGATCGAGCGGTTCACCGCACACGTGACGATCGAGGAGCTGGACGGATGAGGGTGCTGGTCACCAACGACGACGGGATCGACTCGCCCGGGCTGGCCGTGCTGGCCAACGTGGCGCACGCCGCAGGCCATGACGTGGTGGTCGCGGCCCCGTCGCACCAGTACTCCGGTGCCTCCGCGTCGCTGATCGGGCACGAGGTCGACGGGCGCCTCGAGCTCACCGCCGGAGCCCCGCCGGGGCTGGTCCACGGGGTGCCCGCGCACGGGGTGCGGGCTGCGCCGGCGCTGATCACCTTCGCCGCCGGCTACGGGGCCTTCGGGCACCGTCCGGACGTGGTGCTCTCCGGGGTCAACCTCGGGGCGAACACCGGTCACGCGACGCTGCACTCCGGGACGGTCGGCGCGGCCCTGTCCGCCGCGACCCAGGGCATCCCGGCCCTCGCGGCGTCGATCGCCTCGGCCGACCCGGAGCACTGGGCGACCGCGGAGGAGGTGTGCCGGGTGGCCTTCGACTGGGTGGTCGAGCACTGTCCCGAGGGCCGGGTCCTCAACATCAACGTGCCCGACGTGCCGACGGCCCGGTTGCGAGGGCTGCGGGTCGCGACGCTGGCGGAGTTCGGCGCGGTGCAGGCCGCCGTCAAGGAGCGCGGCGAGGGGTGGGTGCAGATGACCTACGAGGAGGTCGATGTCGAGCACGAGCCGGGCACGGACGCCTACCTGCTGGAGCACGGCTGGGCCACCGCATCCCTGCTGCGCACCCCGATCCACGACGTCACCGACCCCACCCCGCCGGAGTTCACCACCGCGGTCGCGGGCGAGGCCGAGGAAATCGTCGACGTGAGTCGCGGACGCACCATGTCGTCCGGCTCCGGGCCGCAGGACTGAGCACCCCGCTCAGCGGAGGGCGCGCTGGGCGGCCACGACCTCCTCGACGGTCCCGTCCTGGATCGCGCTGACCAGACCGTCGACGGCGTCCTCGATCTGGTCGTACATCCGCACGTAGGCCTCCCGCGGCAGACCCCACGGGTCGGGGATGTCCCGCACCTCCTCACCGGCGTCGCTGGCGAAGGCACCGAGCCGCACCACCTTCGCCTCGTCCTCCGCGCGCTGCGCGAGGGCGAGGATGTCGGCCTCGTTGGAGCTGTCCATCGCCAGGATCAGGTCTGCGTCGCCGAAGTGGTCGGCCGCGAACTGCGCCGCCCGACTGGTGAAGGCGTAACCGCGGCCCTCACCCTCGGAGACCGAGTGCTCGTGGGGCGGCCGGCCGATGTGGTAGTCGGCGGTGCCGGCCGAGGACACCATCACCTCGTCCAGGCCGGCCTGCTCGAGCCGGTGGACCAGCACCGACTCGGCGGCGGGAGAGCGGCAGATGTTGCCCAGGCAGACGGTCATGATGTGCATGCCCTCGAGTCTCTCAGGTCGAACGGCGTGCGTCTGCGAGCGGCTTCCGCTTCTTCGGGCCGGAAGTAACCGGCTCCCAGATGCATTGGCCGCTCGAAGAAGCGGACCAGGCACCTCGTCCCGACCGACCCAGCCGCCCTTGCGGGGGCAGCCGGACGCTCTCCACCCCGAACACGGTGCGGCCACCCAAGGATCCACGACAACCTGCTGGTTCTGAGGCTCAGCGGCGCTCGCGGTGTCGTCGCACCGCGGCGCGATTGGCGCAGCGCACCGAGCAGTATCGCTGGCGCCCGTTACGGGTCGTGTCAACCACGACGTTGGTGCAGGGTGCTGCCTCGCAGCGCCGCAGGCGGTGCATCCCGCGGGTGGTGAGGTGCAGAGCAGTCCCCACGCAGATCACCGATCGCAGCACCTGGGGGAGGCTCTGGCGATCATCGCGATAGTGCAGGTGCCAGCCCTCCTCATCACCATGGTCGACCAGTCGGGGGTACGCCGCGGCCTTGGCCATCTGCTCATTGAGCAGCCCAGCGCGCTCGCGATCCGAGGGGGCATCGACGATGGCCAGCCAGTCGTCGATCACCGAGCGTGTCTCGGCATAGTCACGTGCCCGGCTGGGTGAGGACAGGATCAGTCCCGCATCCTGGGCGCGCTGTTCGACGGCCGCGCGATCTGACGGCACACAAGACCACGCGGCCGCCGGATGACGTCCCCACGAGCATGCCTGGCGCATCGCATCCGCCACCAGACCTCCACCGGGATCGTGGAGTATCTACGCTGCAGCCAGTGCCGCACACAACGCATGAGAGAACTCGGACTCGCCATGAGCCAGTGCTCCAGAGCAAGGATCTGCGCGCATGACAGTTCTCCCGGCCCTCCCGGGGCGGCGGCCGCGGGAACTCGTGGGGCTGGCGGCCGCTCAGGAGCGGCTGACGGTCACCGTCGTGAGCTGGTCGTCGCGGAAGGTCAGCGTCACGACGCCGCCGTCGACGTCGTAGCGGAGGCCGTGGGTGCCGCCGTCCTCGTCGCGAGGCTGCTTCTCGGACGGCTCGCCCAGCACTGCCGCGACATCCTCAGGGGTGACGGTGGATACGTCCAGCCCGGAGATCAGCTGCTCGGGCTCGGGATAGGGGTAGTAGTCACCCTCCTGTCGGGCACTGGTCCGCACGCTGTCGAGCTCTCCGTCGCGGAACCGCAGGAGCACGCCGTCCTTGATGTTCGCGATGTCGACCCACACCTCACCGTCGTCCCTGGTGACCGGCAGGTCCTCGATGAAGTACGGGTTCCGGGTGAGGATCGCGAAGACCACCCGGTCGCGTGTCCCGGCCCCGAGGGCCCTGAGGTGGGTGGTGATGACACCGCTGATCTCGGGCACAGCCGTCCTCTCCGTCGTCTTCCGGGGCGGAGACATTGTCGCCCACCCGCGCGCACGGGCGCGGCGCGGACCAGATGAGCGCACGGCATACCTGTCACGGATCAGGTGAGCACACGACATACCCTCGCGGGGTGCTGCGCATCGCCTCGGTCAACGTCAACGGGATCCGGGCCGCCCACCGTCGGGGGTTCGGCGACTGGCTGGCCACCCGCGGCTGCGACGTCGTCACGCTGCAGGAGGTGCGGGCGCCGCTCGACAAGCTGCCCATGGACGCCTTCGGCGACTATCACGTGGTCTACGAGCCGGGGCAGCTCGCGGGGCGCAACGGAGTGGCAGTGCTGACCCGGGAGCAGCCGGCGGCGGTGCGCACCTGGGACGCCGACGTGCTGGTGCGGGGGCCGGGTGAGGACCACCTGCACACCGAGCCGGCACCGGACCGGGTGTCGCTGGCGCGGGGCCTGGCACGGCACGCCCACGAGGGGCGGTATGTCGAGGTCGACCTGGCCGAGGCACCGCTCACCGTCGCGAGCCTCTATCTGCCCAAGGGTGGCCTGCCGGCGCACCTGCAGAAGCCCGGGCGGATGCGCGAGGCGCCGGACGGTGGGGCGCGCTACGAGCGGAAGATGCGTTTCATGGCTGCGTTCGCGCGGCAGCTCACCCGGACGCGGCGGGCCGCGCTGGCTGCGGGCCGGGAGCTCCTGCTGACGGGCGACCTCAACGTGGCGCACACCGAGCAGGACGTGGCGAGGTGGCGGAGCAGCCGGCAGGCGGAGGGCTTCCTGCCCGAGGAGCGCGAGTGGGTCGGCTCCCTGCTGTCGCCGCGCACGTTGGTCGACGTGGTGCGGTCGGTGCACCCCGACGCCGACGGTCCCTACACCTGGTGGTCGTGGCTGGGGCAGGCGTATGCCCGTGATGCCGGCTGGCGCATCGACTACCACCTGGCCACGCCGCGGCTGGCGCGCACCGCAGAGTCGGCGGAGGTCGACCGGGAGCACCGCGGCGTGCGGCTGTCCGACCATGCCCCGGTGGTCGTCGACTACGCGTTCGGTGCGTGACGACGTGACCGTTCTCACCTCCGCGGGGTCGCCCGGCTCGGCTACGGTGACGGCATGACCGTTGAGGCGTCTGCCACGCTCGCGGACCTGGTGATCCAGGACGGCCGGCGAGCCCGCATCCTGGAGGGCTTCGGCCTGGACTACTGCTGCCACGGCCAGCGCTCCCTGGTGGACGCGACGACCGAGGCCGGGGTCGACCTGCGCGAGGTGACACGGGCCCTCGACCTGCCCGCCCCGAGCGACCCGGCCGTGCGCGTGGCGCAGGAGCGGGCCGACCTCGCCCACGACATCGTCGACACCCACCACGCCTACATGTGGGAGGAGATGCCGCGCCTGCAGGCCCTCGTCGAGAAGGTCGCCCGCGTGCACGGCGAGCGGCACCCCGAGCTGTCCCGGGTGGAGGAGCTCTTCACGGCCGCGGTCTCCGAGCTCGACCCGCACATGACCAAGGAGGAGCGCAGCGTCTTCCCCGCCATCAGCCGGCTGGAGAAGTCCGGGACCCGGCCGCGGGTCTCCCTCGCCGAGCAGATCGAGGTGCTGGTCGACGAGCACACGGTGGTCGGCGACCTGTTCAAGGAGATCAACGCCACGACCATGGGCTACGCGGTGCCCGAGGACGCGTGCGGCTCCTACCGGGCGATGCTCGACGGGCTGCGGGAGATGGAGCTCGACCTGCACGAGCACATCCACAAGGAGAACAACGTCCTCTTCCCGGGGGCGCTGGAGCTGGAGCGGGCTGCCGCGCCGGACGCTCAACCCGATCCCGTCTGAAGGAACCCGAAGGAGACAGCAGTGAGTGACCTGGACGTGCGAATGGTGGTCCTGTCCACGGACGACCTCGACGAGTCGATCGCGTTCTACGAGGGCATGGGGATGACCCTGAAGTTCCGGGACGGATCGCATTTTGCCGCGATGGACGGCGGCTCGATCACACTCGCCCTGGCCACTGCGGTCGATCATCCACTGCCGGGCAAGGTCGTCGTCGGACTCAAGACCGACGACGTCGACGCCGCGGCCAAGGCGGTCGAGTCGGGCGGCGGAGCGATCGTCAAGGGGCCCTACGACGACGCGCACGAGCGGCGGGCGGTGGTCTACGACCAGCAGGGCAACGGGTTGGTGCTCTACAAGCCGCTCGGTCGCTGACGCGTCCGCTCGCCCGGAGCCTCGTCACGCACGGTTGATCGATCCGGTGCGGCAGGTGCCGGACCCGGGTATCCTCTGGCCCACCACCCGAGCCTCCGGAGGGCACCGTGAGTCCTGTCGTCAGCGATGACCCCTACCTGAACCGCGACTTCCTGGTCCAGATCATGGGGATCACCGACGACGGGTCCGCAGGCTTGCAGGCCTCGTTCGCGGAGGTCACCGGTCTCGGTGCCCGGATCACGCCGGTCGAGTACCGCGCCGGAGGCGACCTCAGCGTCCGCAAGCTCCCCGGCCGGGCGACGTATCCCAACGTCACGTTCACCCGCGGGATCAACGGCAACCTCGCCTTCTGGGAGTGGATGAAGAGCGCGTTGAGCGGGCAGGTCGTGCGCTCCGACATCTCGGTCGACCTGCTCAACGACGTCGCGGAGCCGGTCCTGTCGTTCCGGCTCAGGCGGGCGTGGCCGGTGCGCTTCGAGGGACCTCGGCTCAACGCGACCGGCAACGACGTCGCGGTCGAGGTGCTCGAGATCTGCCACGAAAGGCTGGAGCTCGCGTAGTGGAGCCGCTGGTCGTCCTCGACGTGGACTACGTCCGTGACTCGTTCGTCCTCGTCCTGGCCAACGTCGGCACCGGCATGGCGTACGACCCGCGGGTGCACTTCTCCGCTCCCCTCGTGGGGGCGGGGGGCACCACCAAAGTCTCCGAGCTCCCGCTGTGGAGCACCCTGACGATGCTGCGGCCGGGCAAGGCGATCGAGGTGTTCTTCGACACGGCCCCCCTCGCGCTGGCCGACGGGAACTCCCCGCAGTTCGCCGCCACCGTGACGTACAGCGACGGGGCGGGCGAGCGGTTCAAGCACCGGTATGTCCATAGCCTCGGTGCCTACCGCGACCTGCCACGGCTCGAGTCCTGATGTCGTATGCCGTCACGCACCGGATCCCCTCGCCCGAGGAACATCGTCGGCTGGCTGACGCCGTGGGCTGACCGGGTGCGGCAGATCGCCCCCGGGCACTGTTTCGTCGGGTTGTTCACGACGCCCGATGCGGAACGGCTGTATGCCTCCCGCGGGTGGGAGGCCAAGAGATGGTCGGGATGTGGCAGGTGCTGCGCGACTGACCGGGCCAGCGCGGACCGTTGCTCAGAAGGGGGAGGTCACAGCCGGGAGCGGACCCACGTCGTCCTGCCGCCGAGCGCCCGCTCGAGGTCGGTGACCACATCGGGGCGCAGATCCTCCCAGCTGTGGAACTCCACGGCCGGGGCGCCGAAGGCCACAGCGGCCTGACCCACCCAGTCGCCCTGGGATGTCCGCGCTCCACAGTCCTGGCACACCAGCATCGGCTCCTGACCCTCGCTCCACTCGTCGAGACCGGCGTGCACGTCCTCCGGATCCGCGACCCTGCCGCAGATCGGGCAGGACGGAGCCTCGAAGTTGTCCATGGCGTGGTAGCCCGACCAGCGCCGGTGCACCGACACGTGGTTCCAGCCCGTCCGCAGCAGGATCGGCAACTCGCGGTGCTCGGCGTAGAAGGCACGGACCTCTTGAGAAAGGAGCTCGGCGGCTCGCGGTCCGGGCGCCCAGCCGTCGTCGCAAGGCTCACCGATCGCGCCGAGCTCGCGCAGCAGGTGCAGCACGGCCTCAGCCCGGACGTCGGCCTCGTCGGCAGGAAGGACGTCCAGTCGCACGATCGTCAGTGACGTGTCGGACACGGCCAGCATCCTGTCAAACGTCGGCGTCTTCCAGGTCTTCCTGACGGACGAGCAGCGCTTCTTCACCGGAGGCCACCTGATGTTCTGGGGCGCCGTGGAGTCCCGCGACGAGTGCGGGTGACCCACCACCCCGGCCTGAGCTTCTTCGAGCGCCTTGCTCATCTTAAGTACGGTGACAGTCGGCCCGAAGAACGCGAGGGCGCTCGAAGACGTCGGGCTGAGGCGGAGGGTGCTGCGCAACTGACCGGGTCAGTGCCCATGCAACGACAAAGCCCCAGGTCCGAAGACCTGGGGCCGTTGCGTTGTGCGCGAGGGGGGAGTTGAACCCCCACGCCCTTTCGGGCACACGGACCTGAACCGTGCGCGTCTGCCTATTCCGCCACTCGCGCGAGTGCCGAGCAAGATTAGCACGCGGCCACCTCAGGTTCCGCATCGGCGCCGGTCAGGCTCCGCAACCAGGCAGGCCGTCAGCACACCCCCGTTGCGCCGCGGCACAGGGACCGGAACCGCAGCGCTCCCGCGCACGTTCCTCACGAGCAACGTCCCCGGCGGCGCGGATGCCCGCTGGAGACACCTCGCGACAGTACGATCGAAGTGGCCACCGGCCCACCCGGCGCTGCGCGCGGGGAGGGCACCGACGAGCGAAGGGAGTGTCATGGGGATCATCGACCGCGTCGAGCGCGGCCTCGAGCGGGCCGTCAAGGCACCGTTCGCGAAGGTCTTCAAGGCCGAGGTCCAGCCGGTCGAGATCGCCTCCGCGATGCGTGGGGCGATGGACGAGCGGGCCGCTGTCCTCGGACCGGGCCGCACCATGGTGCCCAACGTCTTCACGATCGAGCTCGCCACCACCGACTACGAGCGGCTCTCCTCCTACGACACCGCCCTCACCGACGAGCTGGT
>Ga0123332_1001576_pt1 | contig 22348 bp, 15 predicted proteins | sample BioC12SIPDNA_4_FD_89958 | JGI IMG/M metagenome (GOLD analysis project Ga0123332, IMG submission 89958) | Anaerobic biogas reactor microbial communites from Washington, USA - Biogas_R2_A C12 SIP DNA | ecosystem: Engineered > Bioreactor > Anaerobic > Unclassified | place: Washington, USA... | reverse complement strand
TCGCGGATCGCCCCAGGGTCGTGGGCGGCGACGGCCGCCTCGAGGGTCTTGGCCTGATTGCGGACGTCGTCGTGGATGCTCCACATCACCGACGTAGGCCCGCTCACGCCATGCTTCTCCAGATAAGGGAACAGCAGATGCTCCTTGCGGAGGTAGATCCGGTCGAACTGCTTCATCTGCGCCAGATAGCTGGCGAGAGCGTTCATTGCGCGTTCCGAGGGTAGCTCGGCGATCGTCTCCTCGATCAGGGCGAGCATCTCTGAAAGCGCAAAGTTCTCGTACTTGAACGTGTGCACCGGATGCCCGGGCACCAGTTCGGGATGCTCTGGCGACTGCAGGCCCTGTTCAAACACCGAAACGTGCACGTCACACATGGCGCGCACCTCTTCCACTGGCAACCCCTCTGAGATGAGCTCCTGCTCGATCTGCGCGATCTCCACCGCGCTGGCGCTCCCCACCAAGGCAACGAAACGCTCGCGAACCTGCTGCAGATCCACTCCAGCGTGCAGATCGGTGATCATCTGCTTGAGAGCGGCCTTTCGATCGTTGCTGTTGTCGCGATTCATGCTTCAAACCTCATCTTTCGTCACTCGCTCCACCGAACGCCTGCATCCATTATGGCAGTACGCTCAAGACGGCGCAGTGACCAGAGTCACACCGGCGCATCGTTGCCTCCAGCGATCGTGCGCTCCTCCTCGGAGGACGCGTCCTCCGCTGGCTCAAATCCTGCCTGGAAATAGTCCAGCTCCCGGGGCCTCCCATCGAGCTCCAGAACGATAACCGTATCGAGAGCATCCGGCGCCTTTGCCGGCAGCTTGCTCAGCACGACGCGGTCGCCACGCTGCTGAAAGGCAACCGGCTGTCCACCTGCGAGCATGTGAGCAGAGCGCACCTGGTTTAGCACCCTGGGTATGACCATCTCACGCCCGGGCCAGCGCAGCATATGCACAAACACTGTGCTGCCGCGCGCAGTCGTCAATCCGCCGGAAGTGAAGAACGGGCACGCCTCTGTGCCATAGATCGAGGCGCCATTAACGCGCAGCCAGGCACCTACCTGACGAAGAATGCGCTCGGAAGGCTCCGGGATGCTCCCATCTGCCTGCGGACCAACATTCAGAAGCAGGTTCCCGCCCTGTGACGCGCATCGAACCAGCGATTCGATCACCGAGGCCGGTGACTTCCAGGCCTTGTCGGCCCGGTTATAGCCCCAGCTGCCATTGAGCGTCATGCAGGCTTCCCATGGCCGGCCCTGTTCGGAAGCGGCGATGTGCTGCTCCGGCGTGTCATAGTCCTCCGGAGTGCCGGCACGGTTGTTGATCACGATGCCCGGCTGGAGCTCACGCACCATGGCATTGAGTTCATCCGACCGCCAATCCTCAGCGGTGTAGGGCCAGGCCCCGTCATACCAGAGGATGTCCAGCTGGCCATAGTTGGTGCAGAGCTCTCGCACCTGCGAGTGGACATAATCAACGAGCGTTACCCAGCCTTCCGGATCACGCTGGGGGCCGCGAAAGTAAGCGGGATAGCGCCAATCCAGCAGGGAGTAGTAAAAGCCCACCGGCATTCCACCTCGGTGGCAGGCTTCCACATAGGCACGCAACAGGTCTCTCCCGGCGGCGCGCTTTGTCGCGGAGAACGATGAGACCTCACTGTCAAAGAGCGAGTAGCCGTCATGGTGGCGGCTCGTCAGCACCATGTAGCGCATCCCGGCCTCGCGTGCCAGACGAACCCACGCGTCGGGATCATACCCGCTGGGATTGAACTGATCCGCCAGCCTGGCGTACTCGGCGGGCAGAATATGCTCCTGATACATGACCCACTCGCCGCGAGCCGGGATGGCATACAGACCCCAATGGACGAACATCCCATAGCGCGCATCGGCCCACCAGCGTAGCCTGTCTCCACTAGCCATCGGGTTCCTCCTCGTGGACGCAGTGGCACCCTGCATCGGATGGTAGCGGCCGGCGGGCACCGGGTCAAGGCGTCGCGTAAGGGCACGTTCTGCCATCGCTCGCTCGGCGAGCACAGGTTTGGCCGGGCCCGATTCCGGGCTATACTAGTGGGGATATGCACGAACTAGCCGTCACGGAGAGCATCATCGAGATTGTCAGCCGGCACGCCGCGGAGGCGGGCGCCCGTAAGGTCAGCGCCATCAACCTGGTGATCGGCGATCTCTCAAGCATCGTCGACGATAGCGTGCAGTTCTACTTTGACTACCTCAGCGAGGGAACGCCCAGCCAGGGCGCGCGCCTGGTCTTTTCCCGTGTCCGCGTGCTGCTGGAATGTGGCGCATGCGGGCACCAGTGGGAGCCCAGAAGTGCGGACTGGCGATGCCCCGCCTGCGGTGCCTCGCGGGCGAAGGCCATCCGCGGGCGTGAGTTCTATGTCGACAGCATTGAGGTGGAGGACCGATGAGCACACGCAGAGTACCGGTGATTGAGCGCATCATGGGCGCGAACGACACTCAAGCGGCAGACAACCGCCGCATTTTCGACGAGCACGGCGTGCATGTGGTCAACATCATGGCCGCTCCGGGCGCGGGCAAGACGAGCCTGATCCTCGAAACCGTGAGACGCCTCCAGGGCGAACTCCGCATCGGGGCCATCGAAGGAGACGTTGCTTCCACAGTCGATACGGACAAGGTCCGGGCCGGTGGGGCGCCCGCGGTGCAGATCAACACGGGCGGGGGCTGCCATCTGGATGCGAAGCAGGTGGCCCAATCTCTAAACGAATTCCCGCTGGACGAGGTTGACCTGGTCTTTATAGAGAACGTCGGTAATCTGATCTGCCCGGTGGGGTTTGCGCTCGGCGAACACACCCGCGTCGCCATATCGAGCGTTCCCGAGGGCGATGACAAGCCCTACAAGTACCCCAAGATCTATGCCAACGTCGACGCGCTGGTCATCAACAAGATCGATCTGCTCCCCTATCTACCCTTTGACCTCGAGGCGTTCCAAAAGCTCGTACGCAGTCTGAACCCTGATATAGAGCTGTTCCCCGTCTCCTGTGTCACAGGGGAAGGGATGGATGCGTGGACGAGCTGGTTGCAAAACCTAGCCCGGGCCGAATAGCGAACCACCAGGTGGTTCGTGAGATCCGAGTGGCCGGCGTCGTCCAGGGCGTCGGCTTTCGGCCGTTCATATACCGGCTTGCGGGCCGGATGGGTATCACAGGCTGGGTGCGCAATACATCCTCTGGCGTCGAAATCCGCGCAGAGGGGCCGATAGAGACGCTGGATGCCTTCGAGCAGGCCGTTCGCCGAGAGGCGCCGCCTCTCGCCAGGATCGAGAACCTGGTGAGCGACAGACTCGACGAGATCGCCAGCCTATCCGGTTTCTCGATCCTGAGCAGCCATGGTGAGCCCTCTGGCTACCAGCTCATCTCCCCGGACATCGCCACCTGCCCGGAATGCCTGAGCGAGATGTTCGATCCTGCGAACCGGCGCTATCGCTACCCGTTCACCAACTGCACGAACTGCGGGCCGCGCTTTACGATCATCAAAGCGATCCCTTATGACCGTCCGGCCACCACCATGGCGGGGTTCACGATGTGCCCGCAGTGCCAGGCCGAGTATGACGACCCGGGTGACCGGCGCTTCCACGCCCAACCCAATGCCTGCCCGGTGTGTGGTCCTGTGGTCACGCTGCGAGCCGCGTCGGGCAAGCCCCTCGCCCAAGGTGATGAGGCCATGAGGGAGGCGGCGGCGCGGATCGCTTCGGGGCAGATCTTGGCCATCAAGGGTCTCGGTGGCTTTCAGCTGGCTTGCGATGCCACCAGTGCGGCCGCCGTTGCAGGGCTCAGAGAGCGCAAGAGGCGCCCGCACAAGGCCTTTGCTGTGATGGTGAGCGATATGGCCATGGCGGAGCGCCTGTGCGTCGTTGGGGATGCGGAACGCGAACTCCTCAGGCGCCCATCGGCTCCGATCGTGCTGATGCGCGCAATCGGCTCGCATCTGGCTGGCGAGGTGGCACCCGGCGTCGGCACCTTGGGGCTGGTGCTGCCCTACACCCCGCTGCATCACATTCTGATGCACGATGTGGGCCGACCGCTGGTGATGACGAGCGGCAACCTCTCCGAGGAACCTATCGCGCAGGATAACGACGAGGCCCTGCACCGTCTGGCCAGGTTGGCAGACACCTTCCTCACGCACGATCGCCCGGTCCACTCCCGGTACGATGACAGCGTGTGGTTCGCGCCGGCGGGGCGGCCCCAGCCTGTGCGGCGGGCACGGGGGGATGCACCGTTCCCTATCACACTGCCGGTCTCCACGGCGCCCATGCTCGCGCTGGGGGCCGAGCTGAAGAACACCTTCACGCTCACGCGTGACCGCTATGCCTTTGTCAGCCAGCACATCGGGGACATGGAGAACATCGAGACGCTGGACCATCAGGCTGCGACGCTGGCGCTTTACGAGAGCCTCTTTGGTATTCGACCTGAGGTCGTGGCCTGCGACCTCCATCCGGATTACCATACCAGTCGGATTGCGACCCAGAGTGGCCTGCCCGTGCTGCGCATCCAGCACCACCACGCACACCTGGCCTCTGTTCTGGCAGAGAACCAGCTGGATGAGCCGGTCATCGGCGTGATATGGGATGGGACGGGCTACGGCCTCGATGGCCGCATCTGGGGGGGCGAGGTCCTCGTGGGGGACGCCCGAGGATTCACGCGCGCGGCGCACCTGGCCTACATGCATCTGCCCGGGGGAGACGCCGCCACGCTGCATCCCTACCGGATCGCCTGGGCCTATCTGGCTCACACGCTGGGGGAGGCTGCAGCGGAACGCGTCCCGGTGGAGCCAGCGGAACGCCAGGTGCTGCGCCGCATGATCGCCAGCGGTACCCGAGTGACGCAGACGAGTTCCATGGGAAGGCTCTTTGATGCGGTCTCTGCCCTGCTGGGGATCCGGCGTGATGCCAGCTATGAAGGCCAGGCGGCGATGGAACTGGAGGCACTAGCCAGTGAGCCGCAGGCCGGAGCCACGGGCCTGTCCAAGAGCTTCTATCCCTTCAGTGTGCGCCGGCGGGCGACGGCCGAACACTGGGGCCAGCCCTCCGGGCACGTTAGCCAGACGGCCGTCATCGAGTTGGACGCCCTTCTCGGCGCGATCGTGCAGGACCTGGATCGCGGGGTCCCCGCGCCGGAGATCGCCTGGCGCTTTCATGCCGCTCTGGCGGAACTGCTGGTGTCAGTCTGCGTTGCGCTGCGGGAAGAGACCGGTCTGCGCCGCGTGGCTCTCAGCGGTGGCGTATTCCAGAACCGGCTGCTGCTCGAGATGGCGACTGCCCGGCTGGACGGCGCCGGCTTCCAGCCGGTCGTCCACCGGCTGGTCCCCACCAACGATGGGGGGCTCTCTCTTGGGCAGGCCTATATTGCGCATTACCTCTGGAGCAGCGCCAAGCCGGCTCACCATACAGATGACGGCGAAAGGAACTGAGCGATGTGCCTGGCAATACCGGTACGGATCATGGAAATACGGGAACAGATGGCCCGAGTCGAACTCGATGGCGTGGAGCGCCTGGTGAGCCTCGCACTCACGCCCGAGGCGCAGCTGGGTGACTATGTCCTGATACACACCGGCTATGCGATCAGCGTGCTCGACGAAGCCGAGGCGATGGAGACCCTCCAGTTGTTCGATGAACTGGAGCAAGCCTCGCGCGAGGTCGAAGAAGAGGAACGCTCGAGGCAAGAGGAGGACACGGCTCGCGTGGAGGACGCAAAGACGGGTCTGGGTGGGCCGACACCGTGAGCTACATGCGGGGGTTTCGTGATCCAGCCGCCGCCAGCCGCTTGATGGACGCGGTCCGCGCGACGGTGCAGGGCACCCTCAGAGTCATCGAGTTCTGCGGTGGGCACACCCATGCGATCATGCGGTACGGCCTTCGAGGCGCCCTGGCGCCGCAGGTACAGTTGCTGTCGGGGCCGGGGTGCCCCGTGTGCGTTACCGCCAGCGCGGACATCGATCAGGCCATCGCCCTGAGCGGGCGCCCAGGGATCACGCTCGCCACATTCGGAGACATGATCCGTGTTCCGGGGACGACCACCAGCCTGCAGGGCGCCCGGGCGCGAGGAGCCGACGTCCGCGTGATCTACTCGGCGCTGGACGCCCTGGAGCTGGCGCGGGCCCTTCCACAGCGCGAGGTGGTGATGCTGGGAATCGGGTTCGAGACCACCGCGCCGACGATCGCGGCCGCGCTGCGGCAGGCCGAATCCGAGGGCCTGGCCAACTTTACCGTATACTCCATGCACAAGCTGACCGCCCCAGCCATGCGTGCCATTCTGGACGCCGGGGAGCTGGCTGTGGACGCGGTGCTCGGGCCCGGGCATGTGGCCGCCATTACGGGATGGCAGGCCTGGTCGTTTTTGCCTGAGGAGTACGGCGTCTCCTGCGCCGTGGCGGGCTTTGAGCCTCTGGACATCCTGCAGGCGCTGCTCGCCTGTGCCGAGGATCAGGCTCGCGGAGAGCCGCGCATCACCAACGCATACGGGCGCGGCGTTTCTGCCCTTGGAAACAGCACGGCCTTGAGGTTGATGGATGAGGTGTTCATGCCCACCGATGCGGCCTGGCGTGGGCTGGGCGTGATACCGGGCAGTGGTCTGGCGATCAGGCCAGGGCTGGCCAGGTACGACGCACGGCAGCGGTTTGGGCTGCCCGGGATGGCCGAAGGTCCCCTCGATGCGGAGGCGGCCGTCGGCTGCCGCTGCGGCGAGGTTCTGCGCGGCGTAGTGGAGCCGCCTCAATGCCCCCTATTCGGCGCAGCCTGCACGCCTGCGCATCCCGTTGGGCCGTGCATGGTCTCCGCAGAGGGCTCCTGTGCGGCTTACTATCGCTACCGGGGGATTATGGACATATGACAGAGAATGTGGTGCTGCTCGCGCACGGCAGCGGCGGTACGTTGAGCCAGGAACTCATTGAGCAGATCTTTGTCCGGCACATGGCCGATGACGTGCTCTCGGGGATGGAAGACGCGGCCATAGTGCCTCTCCCGAGCGAGCCGCATGGCTCGCTGGCCTTGACGACGGATTCCTTCGTCGTGCAGCCGCTCTTCTTCCCGGGCGGCGATATCGGCAAGCTCTCGGTCTGCGGCACGGTCAACGACCTCGCCATGAGAGGCGCCCGTCCGCTGTACCTGACCACCGGCTATGTCATCGAAGAGGGGTTCCCGATGGCCGATCTGGACCGGATCGCGGCCTCTCAGGCGGCCACCGCCCGCGCGGCCGGCGTGCGCATCGTGGCCGGTGACACCAAAGTAGTCGAGCGCGGCAGCGGAGATGGCGTGTTCATCAACACCGCCGGGATAGGGCTGGTGCCCGATGGCGTCCGTATTTCGGCCGGCAATGCCCAGCCGGGGGACGCTATCCTGCTTAGCGGAGCAGTTGGCGACCACGGCCTTGCAATCATGACCCGTCGAGAGGGCCTGGAGTTCGCCAGCCCGCTATCGAGCGATTGCGCCCCGCTGAACGACCTGGTGGCCCGCATGCTGGCCGCGTGCACGCAAATCCATGTACTGAGAGATCCCACACGCGGTGGCGTGGCCACGGCGTTGAACGAGTTGGCCGAGCGGAGCGGCGTGAGCATGGAGATTGCCGAGGAGGCCGTACCCGTCCACGCGCCGGTCGCGGCCGCCGCCGAACTGCTCGGGCTCGACCCGCTGTATGTGGCCAACGAGGGCAAGCTCATCGCCATTGTCCCGGCAGGAGAGGCGGGTGCGCTCCTGGCGGCTATGCGTGCCCACCCGTTAGGGGCCGAGGCCACCGCAATCGGCCGCGTGCTGGAAGGCAACGCGGGACGCGTGGTGCTCCGGACCGCACTCGGCACTCGCCGGCTGCTGGACAGGCTCGCCGGCGAGCAACTACCGCGGATCTGCTAACCGCTGCTCATTCGCACGCCCGGATCTGCCCATACCGCGGAGGTTGGCTCGGATGGATCGAACGGCTCGGAACACGCTCATCGGCGAAGGCCTCGCACACGCCCTGCATGACACCTGGTAGGGCGTCACACCGATTCTGCTGGCATCGATCAGCGCTACGGTGGGACTGACGAACGCGGACATTGGCCTGATGCTGCTCTTTTATCAGGCGGTGTCCTCCATCACCCAGCCCTTTTTCGGGCGGCTTTGCGAGCGCTACGGTGGACGGCTGTTCGCCGTGGGCGCCATCATCTGGACGGCGCTGCTCTTTGCCGGGACGCTCTTTGCCGAGAGCAAGCTGGTCATCACCACGCTCATTGCCCTGGCCGGCCTGGGCTCTGGCGCCTTTCACCCGCAGGGAACGGCCAACTCCACGCTTGCGGGCGGCTCAAAGCTTGGCGCCACCACCACTTCTCTGTTCTTCTTCGGCGGCACGCTGGGGACGGCCCTCCTGGGCTCTGCCCTCGGGGGCTTGCTCATCGCGAACTATGGCCGAGTCTCGCTCGTGAGCATCGCCGTGCTCAACATTGCCCTGGCGCTGCTGGTTGTGCGCCGGCTGGTGCCCCGGAGACTCGGGGCCGCCGCTCCCGGAACCGCTTCAGATGGGCGGGAACCCGCCGAACAAGGCCGAATGGTATGGCTGGTGTTGGCCGTGCTTCTCGGGGCCATTGCGTTGAGAGCCCTGACGCAACAGGCCATCGTCACCTATGTGCCCAAGTACCAAGAGGACCTGGGCGTATCGGCGGCGGTGTACGGCAGTGTGAACTCGCTCTTTCTCGCGGCGGTGGCGGCGGGCGGCGTGCTGGGCGCGTATCTCGCGGACCGCCTCGGCATCGCGCGCATCCTGGTGTTGAGCCTGCTCCTGACTGCGGCCGCGCTGTGGGGCTACGTGCGCCTCACGGGCATGGGCAGCTATGTCTCGCTGGTGATCGCCGGGCTCTTTCTCGGTCCTTCGCACACGCTCCTACTGGTCACCGGTCAACAGCGTTCTCCTGAGCGTATGGCCGTGATGTCCGGCGTGTTTCTGGGTTTCGGTTTTGTCTCGGGTGCCGTCGGCACCTGGATCCTGGGTTTGCTCGCCGACCAGGCAGGCCTGGCCAGCACGCTCGCGGTCCTGCCCTTCATTGCCCTGGTGAACGGTTTGCTTGCGCTCTTGGCCGTCGCCAGGATAAGGAGGCCCAACCCCGCAGCGGCGGAGCTGGCCACAGGCCACTGACGCGCCGCAGCAGCCCTCCCGCCGAGACAAAGCAGGGCCCCGCCGTCCCTTTGATGGCGGGGCCCTGACGACTATCCTGGCGCTGGCTACAAGGCCGCGATGATCGCGTCCGCCATCTCCTGCGTGCCCACGGCACTCGGATCGTCTCGCTCAGCCTTGAGATCGTATGTGACGTATTGGCCCTCAGCGATGACCTTGGTCACGGCGCTCTCAATGCGCAGGGCCGCCTCACGCTCGCTCAAGTGGCGAAGCATGAGCGCCCCACTCAGGATCGTGGCCGTCGGGTTGACCTTGTTCTGGCCGGCGTATTTGGGCGCCGAGCCGTGCACGGGCTCAAAGACGGCGATGTCCTTGCCGATGTTGGCGCCGGGCGCAACGCCGAGGCCGCCCACCAGGCCGGAGCAGAGGTCACTCACGATATCCCCAAAGAGATTCGGAAGCACCAGCACGTCGTACTCATGCGGGCGCTGCACCAACTGCATGCAGCAGTTGTCCACAATGCGGTCGTTGAAGGCGATGTCCGGGTACTGTGCCGCGACTTGCTGCGCCACCCGCAGGAAGAGACCGTCGGTCGCCTTGAGGATGTTCGCCTTGTGGACGGCCGTCACCTGCTTGCGTCCATTGGCCCTCGCATACTCAAAGGCAAAGCGCACGATGCGCTCCGTCGCCGGGCGGGTGATGATGCGAATGGATTCCGCCGCCATATCGGGAATCACGTCATGCTCGATACCGGCATAGAGGCCCTCGGTGTTCTCGCGCACGATCACGAGATCGATGTCCTCGTAGCGTGAGGCCACGCCGGGGATGCTGCGGGCAGGGCGCAGGTTGGCATAGAGATCAAGCGCCTTGCGCAGGGCAACATTCACGCTGCGAAAGCCGGTTCCGATCGGCGTGGTGACGGGGCCCTTGATGCCGACGCGATTGCGGCGGATGGATTCGAGCACATGCTCCGGCAGGGGCGTCCCATAGGCTTCGATGACGGCCGCACCGGCCTCCTGCACTTCCCATTCAATACGTACGCCCGTGGCGTCAACCACGCGACGCATCGCCGCGGTTACCTCGGCACCGATGCCATCGCCGGGGATCAGCGTTACTGGATAACTCATCTCCGCTCCTATCCTAACTGTTGATCTTGATGTGGTTCAGCATGCCGCCGGCCAGCAACACGTCGATCTGGCGAGGCGAAAGATCAGCCCGCGCGCGGAACACCCACCCCTTGGTGACGTTCTCCACCACCACGGGCCGGCCCGAGCGCAGAGCGTCGCCAAGCCCAGCGATGCGCAGTAGATCATCCTGCTCAATGCGCGAAGCATCGGCCGCATCGACAAAGGTCAACGGCACAATACCCACGTTCGCCAGGTTGGCGTGATGGATGCGGGCAAACGACTTGGCGATGACGGCCTGCACGCCAAGATACATGGGAACCAGGGCGGCGTGCTCGCGGCTTGACCCCTGACCATAGTTCTCGCCACCGATCACAAAACCCCCGCCTGCTGCCCGGGCCCGCTCAGGGAAGCTCTTGTCGATGGTCCCAAAGACGTACTGCGACATGGCCGGTATGTTGGAGCGGAAGGGCAGGACCTGCGAGCCCGCGGGCATGATGTCATCCGTGGTGATGTTGTCACCGGTGACCAGCAGAACCTCGCCCTGAAGCGTGTCGTCAAGAACGTCGCGGGTGGGCAGAGGCTTTATGTTTGGCCCACGCACCACCTCGACGGAGGCATTGTTCTCGGGTGGGGCGATGATCAACCGATCATCCACGGTAAAGGCTGCGGGCATCTCGATGCGCGGAGCCTCGCCGAGCGTCCGAGGATCGGTGAGTACCCCGGTGATGGCGGAGGCGGCACACACCTCGGCGCTGGCCAGGTAGATGCCCGCGTCGGCCGTGCCGCTGCGCCCCCTAAAGTTGCGGTTAAACGAGCGCAGCGATGCCGCACCGCTGGCGGGCGATTGACCCATGCCGATGCAGGGGCCGCAGCCCGCGTCCAGCAGACGGGCGCCCGCCGAGATCAAGGCGTGGAGCGCGCCGCTCCGAGCGATCATCGCCAGAGCCTGTCGGCTCCCCGGGCTCACGGTCAGTGAGACCCCCGGGGCCACCACCTGGCCCTCGAGGATCGCCGCAACGCTCTCGAGATCAACAACCGACGAATTGGTGCAGCTGCCGATACACACCTGGTCTATCGGGGTTCCGGCCACCTCGCGTACGGGCACCACCCGGTCCGGCATGTGCGGCACCGCGACGAGTGGCTCCAGCGCCGAGAGGTCGATCTCTATGGTTTCCGCATAGCCGGCGCCGTCATCGGCGGCGAGAGAACGCCAATCCTGTTCGCGTCCCTGGGCTCGCAGGAACAGAAGGGTCTGCTCGTCGCTGGGGAAGAGCGATGAGGTGGCCCCCAACTCCGCGCCCATATTGGTGATCGTCGCGCGCTGCGGGACGCTCAGGCTCGCGATTCCGGGGCCACCGTACTCAAACACGCGGCCAACGCCGCCCTTGACAGAAAGGCGCCGCAGCAGCTCCAGAATCACATCCTTTGCCGAGACCCAGGGGGACATCTGTCCAAGGAGCCGCACGAGAACGACCTCGGGCATGGGGAGGTAGTAGGGGCGGCCGGCCATCGCCACAGCCACATCGAGCCCGCCCGAGCCAATGGCGAGCATGCCAAGCCCGCCGCCCGTCGGCGTGTGGCTATCCGCACCCAATAGCGTCTTCCCAGGGGCTCCAAAACGCTCCAGATGCACCTGATGACAGATGCCGTTGCCAGGCCGTGAGAAGTGGATGCCGTGTCTCGCCGCAACAGTCTGCAGATAGCGATGATCGTCCGCATTGCGAAAGTCGGTCTGCAGCATATTATGATCGACATAACTGACCGATAGCTCCGTCCGCACTCGGTCCATGCCGATGGCCTCGAACTGCAGATACGTCATGGTCCCGGTGGCATCCTGGGTCAGTGTCTGATCGATGCGCAGGCCGATCTCACTTCCAGGTAGCATCTGTCCCTCTACGAGATGCTCGCCGATGATCTTTTCGACCAAGGTTCGGGTCATGGCATATCCTTTCTGGCGTGGGCAGGCTAGGGCGGAGAAGCTTTAACAAACCGTTCCGCGGCAACGCGAGGAAGGGCGCGCCTCAGCGCACACCGTCCTTCATGGTACCGGATTCTCGTCATCTGTCAACGATCGTGACTCTACGCGATCACACGGCGCTGGCGCATTGACGAAGGGCTGAGCAGCCGCTACGATGCCATCGATGGCCACTAGCATCTGGAGGTCGTGTGGACGCCAAGCGCCGCGCACTAACAGGTATCGTGGCCCGGCTCGGTTACCCGGGCTCCGAGGCTCTGCTATCGCTGTGGGACACGATGGTCGACGAGCGCGAGGCGACGTGGATCGCCGCGCTGCCAGCAACGGCCGCCGGCCTTTCTGCATCCACGGGGGAACCGGTTGCCGAGGTCCGCAAGGGCCTGGAGGCGCTCTACTCGCGTGGGCTCGTCGTGATCGATCCGGAGGTAGGGCCGGATCCGCGCTACCTGCCGATCGAGAATGCCGGCGTTTTGATGGATCTGGTTCTCTTTGACCGGCGATATCTCGAGTACGGTCACGTGTTCCTGGATACCTGGCAGCGGTTCTACAACCAGGAGCTGGTGCATGAGCACGACTATCCCGAGCGGGATCAACGGCCCTTCCGCGTCGTCCCGGTTCTGGAGCAGGTCACCGATCAGCGCACGGCCCTGCCATACGAGCGCATCGTCGACGAGATCAGGCAGGCCCAGCGCCTGTCGGTGGAGCATTGCCCCTGCCGTACCAGAGAGCGCCTGTGCGGTAACCCAACCGAGACTTGCCTGGGCCTCAATGAGGTGGCGGAGTACATGATCGCCCGGGAGATCGGGCGGGAGATCACAGCGGAGGAGGCTCTGGGCATTCTGGAACACAGCGAGGCGCTCGGCCTCATGCACCTCACCGAAAACAGCACCCATCCGCGGGTCATCTGCAACTGCTGCCCATGCTGCTGCGTCTTTCTTCGCGCCATGACCGCACACGGTAAAGAGCGGGTGATCGCCTCCAGCCAGTACGTCGCCCGAGTAGACGCAGAGGCCTGTGTGCAGTGCGGGCGTTGCGTCACCCGATGCCACGTGGGCGCCATCGCAGTCGAGGCTGGGCCCGCCCGGGTGGACGAGCGCCATTGCGTGGGCTGCGGCCTGTGCGTTTCCACCTGTCCCTCCGGGGCCCTGTCGCTGATCCCCCTCCGTGAACAGTCCGGTGTGCAGGAGCGCCCTTCAGGTTTTGGCTCGCTGCTGGCCCGTACCCCCGCCTCCTGAGGCATAAGCCCACAGGGAAGAGCGAGTTTGCAGGAATGCGAACGGATGTGCTAACATCTTCCACCGCACCGCGTACGCCATGGAGGTGGGACGTCCATGCCAGAGTTCCAGCTAGTAAGCGACTTTCGGCCAACTGGTGACCAGCCAGAGGCGATCTCCGCGCTGGTCCGCGGCATCGAGGCCTCCGACCGATATCAGACCCTCAAGGGCGTGACCGGTTCCGGAAAGACCTTTGTGATGGCCAACATCATTCAGGCGGTCCAGCGTCCAACCCTCGTGATCGCCCACAACAAGACACTCGCGGCACAGCTCTATTCAGAGTTCCGCGAGTTCTTCCCGGAGAACGCTGTCGCCTACTTTGTCAGCTACTATGACTATTACCAGCCCGAGGCCTACATCCCGCGCACAGACACGTATATCGAGAAGGATGCGCAGATCAACGAAGAGATCGAGCGGATGCGTCTGGCAGCGACCTCCGCTCTCTTTAGCCGGCGCGACGTGATCATCGTGGCCTCGGTATCGTGCATATACGGCCTGGGGGATCCGGACGAGTACGGGCAGGCGGTGATCCAGATGGCGCGGGGTGAGGTGATACAGCGGAACCGGCTGCTCAGGCACCTGGTCGCCATCTTTTACGACAGGAACGATGCGTCGCTGGCCCCCGGCCGGTTCCGCGTGCGCGGCGATACGGTCGAAGTCATGCCTGCCTATGGCGATACGGTGTACCGGATCGAATTCTGGGGGGATACGGTCGATCGGATGGCCGAGGTTGATGCTCTCACAGGGGAGTTGCTCCGCGAGCACAGCACGCTGAGCATCTTCCCGGCCAAGCACTTTGTGACGCCTCAGGACCGGCTCGGGACTGCGCTGGAAGCGATTGAGGGCGAGCTGGAAGCTCAGCTGGCCCATCTGAGGAGCCAGGAGTTGCTGCTGGAGGCCCAGCGCCTGGAACAGCGCACCCGTTACGATCTCGAGATGTTGCGCGAGATGGGCTACTGCTCGGGCATCGAGAACTATTCGCGGCATCTGTCGCAGCGTCAGCCTGGGGAGCCCCCCTGGACACTGCTGGACTATTTCCCCGCAGACTACCTGATGTTCATCGACGAATCACACATGACGGTGCCTCAGGTGCGGGGGATGTACAACGGCGACCGGGCCCGCAAGCAGGTGCTCGTGGACTTTGGCTTCCGGCTGCCTTCGGCCATGGACAACCGGCCCCTCACGTTTGAAGAGTTCGAGGATCACGTCAACCAATGCATCTTTGTCTCGGCTACGCCGCGCGAGTATGAGGGGCAGGTGAGTGCGCGCGTCGTTGAGCAGGTCATCCGGCCGACGGGCCTGGTGGACCCTGACGTGGTGGTCCGGCCGATCGAGGGACAGATCGACGACCTGATCCGCGAGTTGAGGGCCGTTACGCAGCGCGGAGAGCGCGCCCTGGTAACCACGCTGACCAAGCGCATGGCAGAGGACCTCTCCGACTATCTGGCCGAGGCGGGGTTCAGCGTGCACTATCTGCACTCGGAGGTGTCCACCATCGAGCGCGTGGACATCCTGCGCGATCTGCGAGGCGGGGTATACGACGTCGTTGTCGGGGTGAACCTGCTGCGTGAAGGGCTGGACCTGCCGGAGGTCTCGCTGGTCGCCGTCCTGGATGCCGACAAGGAAGGCTTCCTGAGGTCGGACAACTCGCTCATCCAGACGATCGGGCGAGCTGCCCGAAACGTGAACGGTCGCGTGGTGATGTACGCGGATACCATCACGGACTCGATGCGGAGGGCGATCGAAGAAACGAATCGACGAAGATCGATCCAGGAAGAATATAACCTTGCCCACAGCATCACACCAGCCAGCATTATTAAAGAGATCTACTCGCTGACAAACTCGCTGCACACAGAGCCGGAGGAGAAGCGGCAGGCTGGTGCGTCGATGCCAGAAGACGAAGCACAGCACCTGATCAGCGTGCTGGAAGAGGAGATGAAGACGGCTGCAAGGAATCTGGAGTTTGAGAAGGCCGCGCTCCTGCGCGATCAGATTCTCGGGCTGCAGCGCGACTTGCAGGCGCAGGACGAGCGGCCAGAGTGGGAACGATACCGCGAGATGGATCGAAAGCGGCGGTAGCCCGTATGGATCCTCTCTCCAGCCTGGATGCTCCTCCTGCCTACGTATCGCTGGGGGCCGACGAACTCGGACGCCGCGTGGAACGGGCACGAGCGCTCCTGGAGGCGTGCGTGCTGTGCCCGAGGCGCTGCGGCGTAAACAGGCTGGCCGGTGAGCTTGGCTTTTGCGGTGCGGGGGCCACTCCGCGAGTAGCCAGCCATGGTCCGCACCACTGGGAGGAGCCGCCCATCAGTGGAACGCGCGGATCCGGCACCGTGTTCTTCTCCTTCTGCACCGGGGCTTGCCTGTTCTGCCAGAACTATCCCATCAGCCAGCTGGGCACAGGTAACGAATGGAGCACGGGGCGCCTGGCCGAGGCGATGCTGGCCCTGCAGCGCAAGGGGTGCCACAACATCAACTTGGTCACGCCTACACACTATGTGCCGAGCATCATCGAGGCCGTCTCGCTCGCCCTCCCGCAGGGCTTGCACATCCCGATCCTGTACAACACCAGCGGGTATGACAGCCTCGAGGCTCTCTCCTTGCTGGACGGGATCGTCGACATCTATCTTCCCGATGCCAAGTACGCGGATGACTCTGTTGCACTGGAGCTTTCGGGGTTCGTGGGATACGTGGAGGCCAACCGGGCAGCGTTGCTGGAGATAAGGCGCCAGGTCGGCACAGAGTTGCTCGTGGATGAGGCCGGGATCGCCAGGCGCGGGATGATTGTCCGCCACCTTGTGTTGCCTGGGGAGCTATCCCAGAGCATCGAGGTGCTCAAGTGGATTGCGCAGGCTCTGACTCCACGGATCCACGTCAGTCTCATGTCCCAGTATTTCCCCGCGCACCAGGTCGTGGATCACCCTGTACTGGGCCGGCGCCTGTACCACCGGGAGTATGCTCGTGTCCTGGATGCGGCCGACGCCCTGGGGCTGGAGCACGGCTGGCGCCAGGAACTCGATCGCGTCTACTAGGATGTGCGTGTCGATCCAGCCTCAGCGGCACGCCTCCGGTTGAGAGAGAGCGGGGACTGGGCTATAATCGGGTTTCGCACTCAGGTTCTGCAGGAGCAGGCATGCTACATAACGACATCCGTATTCGTGGTGCCCGCGAGCACAACCTCAAGAACATCGATATCGACATCCCCCGGGACAAGCTCGTGGTGATCACCGGGCTTTCAGGTTCGGGCAAGTCCTCCCTGGCGTTCGACACCATCTACGCCGAAGGGCAGCGCCGGTATGTAGAGTCGCTTTCGGCCTACGCGCGGCAGTTCCTGGGGCGCATGGACAAGCCCGACCTGGACCATATCGAGGGCTTGTCGCCAGCCATTAGCATCGACCAGCGAAGCACGAGCCGGAGCCCGCGTTCCACCGTGGGCACGGTGACCGAGATCTATGATTATCTCCGGCTCCTCTACGCCCGCGTGGGCACCCCGCACTGCCCCATCTGCGGGCGAGAGATCACCCGCCAGACGGTACAACAGATCGTGGACGAGATCCGCTCGCTTCCCGATGGCACGCGCATCATGCTGCTCGCGCCGATGATCAAGGACCGAAAAGGGGAGCACAAACGGCTGCTGGACGACCTCGTCAAGGCCGGGTACGTGCGCGCCCGTATCAACGGCGAGATCATCGAACTGGACCACGAGATCGTGCTGGACCGGTACAAGATGCACACCATCGAGGTCGTAGTGGATCGCCTGGTGATCCGGAGATACGCCGCGGGAGACGATGACGCCGCCGATTCCGATCGGGCCCGTTTGAACGACTCGGTGGAGACGTCACTCGAACTCGGCGACGGCGTGCTTCGCGTGGTAATCGTAGAGGGCGAGGAGATCCTGTTCTCGCAGAACTATGCCTGCCCCGAGCACGGATCGACGATGCCCGAGATCGAGCCGCGCACCTTTTCCTTCAACAGCCCCCATGGGGCCTGTCCCGATTGCACCGGCCTTGGATACAAGGCCGAGATCGATCCCGCCCTGATCGTGCCGGACCACTCGCTCTCGATAGACGACGGAGCCGTCGCTCCCTGGGCCACCGCTGTCAAGGCCGACGGGTACTACCGCCGCTTGCTTCAGGCGGTGGCCGACCACTATGGCCAATCAATGGATACACCCTGGTCTCAGCTGCCAGCCGAGTTCCGGCGCGCTGTGCTATATGGTAGCCGGGGGCAATCAGTCACCGTGCGGTACGTCAATCATCAGGGAGAGGAACGTCAACACCGTTCGGCGGTAGAAGGCGTTATCCCCAACCTGATGCGCCGGCATCACGATACCGGTTCAGACGGCATCAGACGCTGGATCGAGAGCTTTATGACGGAGCGGCCGTGCCCCACGTGTGAGGGCAAGCGGCTCAAGCCGGAGAGCCTGGCAGTGACCGTGGGTGGACGGAACATCTATGAGGTCACTCAGTTGCCCATCGGCCAGAGCATGGGTTTTGTCCAGTCCCTGGCGGGCCAGTTCTCCGAGCGCGATGAACTGATCGCCCGCCAAATCCTCAAGGAGCTAGAGTCTCGCCTCGGGTTCCTGCAGGACGTCGGGCTGCATTATCTCACGCTCGCCCGGGGTGCAGCGTCGCTATCGGGCGGGGAGGGACAGCGCATCCGCCTCGCCACCCAGATCGGCTCGCAACTCGTCGGTGTACTCTATGTGCTCGATGAGCCCAGCATCGGTCTGCATCAGAGAGACAATGAGAAGCTGATCGATACGTTGCTCCGCCTGCGCGACCTCGGCAATTCTGTGCTCGTGGTAGAGCATGATGAGGCCACCATCCGTGCTGCGGATTGGGTGGTCGATCTGGGCCCGGGAGCCGGTGAGCGCGGGGGCTATGTCACGGCTCAGGGCACGCTGCAGGACATCATCGCCTGCCAGGAGTCGGCCACCGGCCAGTATATCAGTGGCGCCCGGGCCGTCCCCGTGCCACGCCGGCGCCGAAGCGGTAACGGCAAGGTTCTGCGCGTGGTGGGTGCGCGAGCCAACAACCTCAAGAACATCGACGCCGAGATCCCCCTCGGACGTCTTGTAGCGATCACCGGAGTCTCCGGATCGGGCAAGAGCAGCCTGCTGATGGAGATCGTCGAGAAGCGACTGGCGCGCGACCTGAATCGCGCGATGGAGCATCCCGCTGAGCACGACGAGATGCTCGGGCTTGAGTATCTCGACAAAGTCATCAATATCGACCAATCGCCCATCGGGCGCACGCCGCGGTCCAATCCGGCGACCTATACAGGCATCTTTGGTCCGCTGCGGGAACTGTACGCCACGCTGCCAGAGGCCAAGATCCGTGGCTATAAGGCAGGACGGTTCTCCTTTAACGTACGGGGCGGGCGCTGTGAAGCGTGCCAGGGGGCCGGGATCATCCGCATAGAGATGCAGTTCCTGCCGGACGTCTACGTCCCATGCGAAGTCTGCCATGGCAAGAGATACAACCGCGAGGCGCTAGAGATCCGCTACAAGGGTGCCAGCATCGCCGACGCGCTGGATATGACGGTGGACGAGGCGCTGGGATTCTTTGAGAACCAGCCCCGCATCCGCCCCCGCCTGGAGACGCTCCATGAGGTCGGGTTGGGCTACGTGCGACTGGGCCAACCAGCCACAACGCTGTCCGGAGGCGAAGCTCAGCGCGTCAAGCTGGCGCGTGAGCTAGCCAGACGCGCGACGGGCCAGACCTTTTACATCCTCGATGAGCCAACCGTGGGCCTGCACATGGCCGATGTGGACCGGCTTCTGACGGTGCTCTCGCGGCTCGTCGATGCGGGAAACACCGTCGTCATCATTGAGCACAACCTGGATGTGATCAAGAGCGCCGATTGGATCATCGATCTGGGTCCCGATGGCGGCGATGCCGGCGGCCGGATCGTTACCACGGGGACGCCCGAGCAGGTCGCCAGCGTAGCCGAATCCTATACAGGTCAGTTCCTGCGACCGCTCCTGGGTGTGTCGAGCACGGCGCCCGCCGAGACGGTTTCGGAGCCAGATTCGACCAGAGAATCGGTCCATGCCTCCTAGTGCGGGTATCGATGCAGACGCAACCACCGGTGATCCACCGACGGATGCTGCGCGCCGGTACTATCTGTGGACCATCGGCTGCCAGATGAATCAAGCGGACTCGCGGCGTCTGGCAGAAGCGCTGGAGGCGCGGGGCTACGCCGCTTCCCGCCGGCCGGAAGATGCCGACGTGCTGATCCTCAACACCTGCGTCGTCCGGCAGAGCGCCGAGGACAAGGTGGTCGGGAGGCTATCATCGCTGGAGCCATTGGCTCGAGATCCGGAGCACCGCCGGATACTCCTCGTCATGGGTTGCATTGTCGGCGATGCTGTCGAGCTCTCGGCTCGCTTTCGTGACGTGGACGGGTTCTTTGCACCCTCGGACGTCCAGGGCCTGCTCTCCTATCTGGATGGCCGGCACGGGGAAGGACAGCTATCGGGCCCTCTGCGGGCGGTTCAGGTGAGCGAGATGGTGCCGATCAGCTATGGCTGTGACCACCACTGCACCTACTGCATCATCACCGAACGCCGCGGACCACAGCAAAGCCGTCCGCTGAGCGACATCCTTGCCGAAGCACGGGATCTGGTCTCACGGGGAGCGCGAGAGATCACCCTTCTTGGGCAGAACGTGGACGCCTACGGTTCGGATCTGGACGACGGTGTGGACCTCGCGGATGTGCTTGCTGCCGTGCATGAGATCCCCGGGCTGCTCCGATTGCGCTTCCTGACCTCGCATCCTCGCGAGATGAGCCAGCGGATCATCGACGCTGCCGCTCAGCTCGGCAAGGTTTGCCCGTCGTGGGAGCTTCCGGTACAGGCGGGAGATGACGCTGTGCTGCGGCGGATGGCGCGAGGGTACACAATCGATCGCTACCGAGACGTCGTGGCCCGCATCCGTGCCGCCATACCCGGCGCAGCCATCAACACCGATATCATCGTAGGTTTTTGCGGCGAGACCGAGGAGCAGTTCGAGAGAACCCTGGAGCTCGCACGGGAGCTCCGTTTTGACCAGGTGCACATCGCAGCCTATTCCGTTCGCACAGGAACGGCGGCCGCGACGTGGCCGGACGACGTGCCACCAGAGGAAAAGGAACGCCGACGGCTCGCGCTGGAGAGTCTGCAGACCGAGATCACCGGCGAAATCAATGCGCGCCTCCGGGGCAGGACCGTAGAGATCCTGGTGGAGGATCGCCAGCGGGGCCGATGGCGCGGCCGAACAGCCAGCAACAAACTCGTCTTTTTTGACGATCCAGCTGACTGGAGGGGCCGCCTCGCGCGGGTCCGTATCACCTGGACGGGCCCCTGGTCCATGATCGGCGATGTGGAGACGGACGACGGGCACTAGCCACGCGCGGGTTACCCGGCGTTGTGCAGGCAAGGGGGAGACCACATGATCAGCCACAAACTCGACAAGATCTGGTACGGCGCCGACTACAACCCCGACCAATGGCCCGAGGAAGTCTGGGACGAAGACGTGCAGCTGATGAAGCTCGCGCATGTGGATGTGGTCACCCTGCCAGTGTTCAGCTGGACCCTGCTGCAACCCGTCGAGGACCGGTACGACTTTGCCTGGCTGGATCGAATCCTGGACAAACTCGCATCGGCCGGCGTCTATGCGTGTATCGCGACCTCGACCGCCGCCCAACCGGCCTGGATGTCACTGCGGTATCCGGACATCCTGCGCACCGACGTACAGGGCATCCGGCACAAGCACGGAGGGCGTACCAACTTTTGCCCGAACAGCCCGACTTACAGGCGGCTATCGCGCGAGCTAACACTGCGCCTGGCCACACGCTACAAGGATCATTCCGCCCTCGTCGCCTGGCACATCGCTAACGAGTACGGTACGCACTGCTACTGTGAGCTCTGTGCCGAGGCCTTTCGTGACTGGCTCAAGGCGAGGTATGGATCGCTGGATGCCGTCAACGCCGCTTGGAACAACAACTTTTGGAGCCATGGGCTAACCCAATGGGCCGAGATCGAGACGCCGACGACCAACGGCGAGCGTAACAACATGCCGATGCTCCTGGACTATGACCGCTTTCAGAACGACTCGCTGCTCGCCTGCTATCGAAACGAGTATGACGCGATCAGGTCCGTCTGCCCGGATGTGGCGATCACCACGAACCTCATGGGACACTTTAGGCCACTCAACTACCACAGCTGGGCGCCCTATCTCGATGTCGTCTCATGGGACAGCTACCCCTTCCCGGACGAACACCCCAGCAGCGTCGCCTTCAAGCATGAGTTGATGCGCGGGCTGCGGGGCGGGCAGCCCTTTATGCTGATGGAACAGACGCCAAGCCAGGTGAACTGGATGCCCAGAAACCAACTCAAGCGCCCAGGCGTGATGCGGCTTTGGAGCTACCAGGCCGTGGCCCACGGTGCGGACACCGTCATGTTCTTCCAGTTCCGACGGGCTCGTGGAGGGCCGGAGAAGATGCACGGGGCGATCGTCGACCATGTGGGCCACGAGCGCACACGCGTATTTCAGGAGGTAGCCAGCCTGGGTGCAGAGCTCGAGTCCCTGGGAGAAGCGCTGGTGGACACGCGGCAGAACGCTCGCTGTGCCGTCCTGTTTGACTGGGAGAACTGGTGGGGGATCGACTACTCGGTGCGGCCAAGCTGCGATCTGGACTATGTCGCGAGCTGCAAAAAGTACTACAGAGCCCTGTGGAGCGCGAACATCGCCACCGACGTCGTCAGCCCGGATTCAGCGCTGGAAAGCTACGACATCGTCATAGCGCCGATGCTGTACATGCTCCGCCCCGGCGTCGCCGAGCGCTTGACCGAATACGTCCGGCAGGGTGGGACACTGGTCGTCGGG
>Ga0123332_1001565_pt1 | contig 22425 bp, 35 predicted proteins | sample BioC12SIPDNA_4_FD_89958 | JGI IMG/M metagenome (GOLD analysis project Ga0123332, IMG submission 89958) | Anaerobic biogas reactor microbial communites from Washington, USA - Biogas_R2_A C12 SIP DNA | ecosystem: Engineered > Bioreactor > Anaerobic > Unclassified | place: Washington, USA... | reverse complement strand
GTATGCGACTAAGTGTGGGGACTAAGTGTATGCGACTAAGTGTCCTTTTTACCGCTGCCGGGCTCCCAGACTTGCACGCGGGCATGGCTGGGGTCGGTGGCGGCGGAGGGAGGCGGGATAGGACGTACAGGCGCGGGCGGGGCAGGAGCCTTGTCCGGCGGGCGCTGACGCGGCGGTGGTTTCGCGGAGCGCGGCGGACGCGTCCAGCGTGGCGCATCGGGACGCTGCCCGGACGCCGCCTCGGGCGCGGGGCTCCCGGCCGGAGCCTCGGGAGCCTTTGGCTGGGGCTTGGCGTCGTCGCGCTGTGTCTCGCGCGCGGGCGCTGCATCAGAGCCGCGTTCCTCACTTCTGCGGTCACCATTGCGGTTGCCGTTGCGGTCACGACTGCCGCCACGATCGCCGTTACGCCTACCACGGAATTGGCGATCGCGGTCACCACGGTCACGATTATCGTTGTGTCCGTCACGGGCGTTGCGGTCGCGAACACCACGGTCACGTTGCTCATTGCGTCCGTCACGGCGGTCGCGGTCGCCACGCTCGCGGTCACGGTCACGGTCGCGGTTGCGTCCCTGGCCGTCCTGGTGCTCGGCGGAGCGGCCACGGTCGTCTGCCGCGCCATTGCGTGAGGATCTGCGCGGCCCACGCGGCGGCGAGAGCGGGCCGGGGGCCGGGAGTTGCGCCAGCAGGGCGTCGTCGGGCTGGACGCACTTGAGGGGCTCGCCGAGGAACTCCTCGATCTCGGGAATCTGGAACGACTCGTTCTCGCAGGCGAAGGAGACGGCGGTGCCGACCTTGCCGGCGCGACCGGTACGTCCGATGCGGTGGACGTAGTCCTCGGCCTCGTAGGGCAGCTCGAAGTTGACGACCAGGCCGATATCGGCGATGTGGAGCCCGCGGCCGGCGACATCGGTAGCGACGACGATCTTGACGGCGCCCGAGCGGAAATCCTCGAGCACGCGCATACGGCGGGTCTGCTGGACATCGCCCGAGAGCAGCTCGCAGGCAATTCCCTGGCGGCGCAGCCGGACAGCAAGGCGCTCGGTGCTGATGCGGCGGTTGGCAAAGATCAGCAAACGCTCGTCGCGGTAGTCCTTGAGCAGGTTGCAGAGCACCGTGAACTTCTGGGCGGCGGTGACGATGTAGACCTTCTGCTCGATGGTCTCGGAGGCGACGTGCTCGGGCTCGACCTCGATCTTGACGGGATTGGGCATCCACTGTGCGGCGAGGCGCATGACCTCGTCGTCCAGCGTGGCGCTGTAGAGCAGGGTCTGGCGGCGGTCGCGGTCGGGCAGGCAGCGGATGATGCGGCGCACATCGGGGATGAAGCCCATATCGAGCATGCGGTCGGCCTCGTCTATGACGAGGGTATCGACACGGCTGAGGTCGACCACGCGCTGGCGCTGGAAGTCGAGCAGGCGGCCGGGCGTGGCGGCCAGCAGGTCGACGGGGCCCTCGGCGAGCTGGCGCTGCTGGCGGTTGTAGTCCATGCCGCCGAAGACGGCGAGGCTGCGGAGGCCGCAGTATTTGCCGAGATCCCTGGCGTCGTTGCAGATCTGCACGCAGAGCTCGCGAGTGGGAGTGAGGACCAGGGCGCGCGGTGTGGCGGGCTTGTCGGCACGCCCATCGGGCGTGCGCAGGTAGCGTGTGAGGATGGCTATGAGGAAGGCTGCGGTCTTGCCGGTGCCGGTCTGGGCGCGCCCGGCGACATTGGCACCGGCGAGCGCCTGCTTCAGGCTGGCGGCCTGGATAGGCGTGCAGTACTGGAAGCCGAGATCGTGAATGGCGTGCATGATCTCGTCCGGCAGGTCGAAGTCGTGGAAGCGCGTGCGACCCTCGGCTTCCGGTACCTGGAACGCATCGCGCGACCAGGGTTCCGCGGGCTTTGCCGGCGCCTCGGCGGCCGGTGCCGGCGCGGCGGGTGCGGGGCGGGGTTCGCCAGCGGGACTCCCGGCGCGGTCGGGACGGTCGCCCTGGGTGCCGCTGCGGCGGCTTCCGCCGCGGCGTGCGCTGCGGGAGGGGCGGTTGGTGTTGGTGTCTTGCGGCTTGGCATCGCCATCCTGCCGCTCCTTGCGGCGGCGCGGCGGTCTGCGGCCCTTATCGTCCTGGGTAGGCGCAGTGTCGCGCGAGGCATCGCGTTTGGCATCGCGCGGTGTATCGCGCCTGTTATCACGCGGCGCATCGCGCCTGGTATCGCGTTTGGTGCCGCGGTCGCGGGTGGTCTCGCGCTTGGTGTCGCGCTTGGTATCGCGTTCGCGGGGTGTGTCGCGCTTGTTATCGCGCGCGTTATCGCGTTGGGTATCGCGGTCTGCGGCACCGGCGGCGCTTTTACGGGTGCCGGACTTCTGCCGGCGTGTACCGCGGCGCTCTTCCTGTGGTTGTTCGCGAGGTGGTTTACGGTTTCGCGGCGGTCTATTCCCGCGGCCCGTTGCTGGGGGCTTCGATTGAGTATCGCCTTCGTGGGCGATCTTGTCACGGAGCGCCTCGCCCAGCTTCTTAAGCAAGCGTATAGGCATTCCATATCTCCAAAAAAAGTGCAAGCGGGCACGTATTCCGCGCCCGCCCGCAGCGAAGGATTTGTATTTGGCGCCAAAGTGGCGCTCGAATCAGCGCTTCGAGAACTGGAAGCGCTTGCGGGCTCCGGGCTGACCGGGCTTTTTGCGTTCCTTCATGCGCGGATCGCGCGTGAGGCAGCCGGCAGCCTTGAGGGGCTCGCGCAGGGTGGGGTCGGCCGCGACCAGGGCGCGGGAGACGGCATGACGGGCGGCTCCGGCCTGTCCCGTCGAACCACCACCCGATGCGGTGACGACAATGTCGAACTTATCGGCGGTGTTGGTCAGCACCAGCGGCTGCTGCATGAAACTGCGCGTGGCCTCGCTGGGAAAATAGTCTTGGATCTCGCGACCATTGATGGTCCACTTGCCTGTTCCGGAGAGCAGGCGGACACGTGCGACAGCGGTCTTGCGCCGTCCCGTCGCTGCTGCGATTTCATTCGCCATGGAAACTCCTCTTCGTTGCATTGTGCGGCTGCCGGCGGCGGCCGCGGTTCTAGCCCAGTTCGACCGTGCGCGGCTGCTGCGCCTGATGCGGATGCTCGGGGCCCGCATAGATCTTGAGACGCGTCATCATGCGCCGGCAGAGGTGATTGCCGGGCAGCATACCCTTGACCGCCTGCTCGATCAGGCGTTCCGGATGGCGCTCGCGCACCGCGGCGGCGGTGAACGTGCGGCGGCCACCACGGTAGCCGGAGTAGCGCTCGTAGATCTTCTTATTCTCCTTCGATCCGGTCAGCTTGACCTTGTCAGCGTTGATAACGATGACAAAATCACCAATATCCACGGCAGGGGTGAAGGTGGGCTTCATCTTGCCGCGCAGGGTATTGGCAATCAGCACCGCGGCACGGCCAAGCGGCTTGCCGGCGACATCGACCAGAATCCATTCACGGTCGGTGCCGGGATCCTTGGGGAGGAAACTCTTCATGTTAGACTCAGTTTTTCTTCGTAAACGAAACGATTATGTAGCTTACCGAAAGCCACGGGTGTATGTCAAGGCCCACTTGGCCGCGTATGTCATGCGCGCACTTCCCTTATGGTATCATCATCGAGCAACTGCTTCAGCAACTGCTCATGACCCTTGGAGGGGCCGGCAATGTGCATGGTACAGCAGACCTGCGTGCCAGTACGTTCAAAGACACGCGACTGGCAAATCAGACCGTTCTCCATGAGCAGATCGTCGATCCGTATCGTATTGAACGAGCCATCCATGCCGATGTGGTAGGAGCGTTCCTCATGGACACTGTCGATCAGGCGTGTCACGTAGCGGAAGCCCCAGAGAATGGCGAGCACCAGCGGCGTTGCGACCAGCACCAGACTGTAGTGCCCGGCACCGATACACATGCCGAGTGCTGCGGTGACCCAGATGACAGCGGCGGTAGTCACACCCAGGATACGCGATCCGTGCTTGAGGATGACGCCCGCACCGATAAAGCCGATGCCGGAAACGATCTGCGCGGCAACGCGCGCCGGATCACCGCCCAGGCACCGCGAGATAATGGTGAACAGCGTGGCGCCCATGCAGATGAAGATCATCGTCCGCAGGCCGGCGGCCTTGTCGCGCGACTGGCGTTCGACACCGATCAGCCCGCCCACAAAAACTGATGCACCGAGTGCGATCAGTTCCTGCCTGAAACTCAAGGGTATGATGCCGGACACCATAATCTGGGCAGCGACCGTTCGGCGACCAACGTCTATCAGGCCTTCGCCGCGCCTTCCGGCGCCTCGGATGCAGTGCCCTTGCCCACCCATTCGATGAGCGCCATCGCAGCGGCGTCGCCACGGCGGGTACGCGTCTTGATGATACGCGTATAACCACCGGGACGCCCTTCCATGGCGGGGACTACGTCGTCGAAAAGGCGCTGGACGGCCTCGGGGCTGCGCAGGCGGGCCGCGGCCAGACGGCGCGAGGCCAGGGTGCCCTTGCGTGCCAGCGTGACCATCTTCTCGGCCGCACGGCGGGTTTGACGGGCCTTGGGCAGGGTGGTCTCGATGCGGCCCTGGACAATCAGGTGCGCAACCAGCCCGCCCACAAGCTGCTCGCGATGGGCCTTGGTACGCCCTAGTTTCTTAGCTACGCGTTTGTGGCGCATGGTTCTCTGCTCTCTTCCTGCAAATGACTATTCCGCATTGTCCTGGCTGGGCTCCATCAGTTCCGGGTCGATCTCCATGCCCAGGCTGACACCGAGTTCGGCCAGCTTATCCTTGATCTCGGTCAGCGACTTCTTGCCGAAGTTGCGGTACTTCAGCATCTCGGCCTCGGTCTTGGCGGCCAGTTCGCCGACGGTCGTGATGTTGGCGTTGTTCAGGCAGTTGGCTGCCCGCACGCTCAGTTCGATCTCGTTGACGCTCATCATGAGGACTGCGCGCAGACGCTCGCGATCCTCATCCTCGCGACGCTCGGCCTCCTCGATCTCGACGACTTCCTCGCTGTAGTCGACAAAGACGTCGAACTGGTGGCGCAGCAGCGAGGCACCCGTGCGCAGAGCCTCCTCGGGGGAGATGCGTCCATCGGTCCAGACATCGATGACCAGCTTCTCGTAGTCGGTACGGTGGCCGATACGCGTATGCTCAACCTGGAAGTTGACGCGCGTGACGGGCGAGAAGATGGAGTCGATGGTGATGACGCCGATATCGTGATCGTCGGACTTGTTCCACTCGGCGGGGTGGAAGCCGCGGCCGGTGGCGATATCGGCCTCGAGCTCGAACTCGCCGTCCTCCCCGACGGTGGCGATCGGCAGCTCGGGGTTGACGATCTGGATCGCGGAGGTGGTCTCGAAGTCGCCGGCGGTGATCAGGCAGGGGCCCTTGCGGCGGATGCTGATGCTGCTCGGCGCGCGTCCGTGCGCCTTGATCAGAACCTGCTTGAGGGCCAGGATGATGTCGGTCACGTCCTCCGCGACGCCGGGCAGCGAGCAGAACTCGTGGCTGGCGCCCTTGAGGCGGATGGCCGTGATGGCGATACCCTCGATCGACGAGAGTAGTACGCGGCGCAGGGAGTTGCCGATAGTGCGCGCGTAACCGATCTCGAAGGGCTCGGCGGCGAAACGGGCATAGGTTGGGGTGGCGGTCGCCTCGTCCTTGGCGACGCGCTTCGGCATCTCGAAACGGCTGACTCGAACTGACATGGTTGTACAATCCTTTCGGCTGGCGGCTCCAGCAGCGGATGGCGCGCGGGGCCAGGCCCTAGCGCGAGTAGAGTTCAACGATGGCCTGCTCCTCGACGACCGGCGCGATCTCCTCGCGTGTCGGGACAGCAAGCACCTCGCCGCGGAACGTCTTGGGATCCACCGAGAGCCATGCCGGCATCTGGCGGCCGGTGGCGGCCTCGAAGGCGTGCGTGGCCTGGTCGCGGCTACGCGGACGCTCACGGACAACCACCACGTCGCCGGGCTTGAGAACAATGGAGGGGACATTGGCCGTGCGGCCGTTGAGCGTGACGTGCTTGTGGAGCACGAACTGCCGTGCCGCGCGGCGCGAGACGGCGAAGCCCATACGGTAGACGACATTGTCCAGGCGCAGCTCGAGCATCTGGAGCAGGTTCTCGCCGGTGACACCACGGGCACGCAGCGCGCGCTCGTAGAAACGGCGGAACTGGCCTTCCTGCATGCCGAACTGCTGACGCAGCTTCTGCTTCTCGCGAAGCTGGCGGCCATATTCCGATATCTTGCGTGAGCGGCGCATGCCATGCATGCCGGGTGCCGGATGACCCTGGTCAACCGGGCACTTCGACATGTAGCAGCGGGCGCCCTTCAAAAACAGCTTCGTGCCGGCACGCCGGCACTGCCTGCAACTTGGTCCAGTGTACCTGCCCATTAGACTCTCCTCCGCTTGCGCTGACGGCACCCATTGTGGGGAATGGCGGTGCAGTCACGGATCGCGCTGATCTGGATGCCAACATTCTGGATGGCGCGCACGGCCGACTCGCGTCCCGAGCCGGCACCCAGCAGGCGCACCTCAACCTCGTGCATGCCCTTGGCGTAGGCCTGGCGTGCCGCGTCCTGCGCGACCATCGTGGCCGCAAAGGCGGTGCTCTTGCGCGAGCCCTTGAAACCGGCCTTGCCGGCCGAGCTCCAGGCAATCACGCCGCCCCGCGCATCCGCGATCGAGACGATCGTGTTGTTGAAGGTGGCCTTGATGAAGGCAATACCGGCCGGCACGGAACGCACACGCGCCCGCTTCTTGGCCTTGTCGTCGCCTTCAGCAGCCGCGGCGGCCACATCAGGACCGCCGGCGTTCAGCACGGACATGGCCTCGCTGACCTCGGCAGGCTGTTTTACTTCCTCTTCTGTCCTAGTTTTCTCTTCGTCGCTCATGCGTAAAGTCCCAAGTTAAGCTTCTCCTGATGACCTACCGGGCTGCCTTCTCGCGCACGGCGCTGACCGTCTTCTTGGAACCCTTGCGGGTACGGGCATTCGTACGGGTACGCTGCCCACGGACGGGCAGGCCCCTGCGGTGCCGCTGGCCACGGTAGCTGCCGGTGCTGATCAGGCGGCGGATGTTCTGGGACACCTCGCGCCGCAGATCGCCCTCGACACGGTAGTTCTCCTGGATGTATGTCGTCAGGTCACGGATCTCATCCGGTGTCAGGTCATCGGCATGCTTGGCCGCATCAATCTTACAGGCGGCTACGATTTCACGCGCGCGCGCCGGACCAATTCCATGGATGTACCGCAAGGCGTACTCGACACGCTTGCGTCCAGGAATGTCCACACCCATCATTCTCGGCATGGTAAGTTTCTCCAATCAACCTTGGCGTTGCTTATGACGGGGATTTGTGCAGCTTACGCGCACAATACCCCTGCGCCGCACTACCTTGCAGCGTTCACAAATACGACGCACTGAACTACGCACCTTCATGGTGATTCTCTCCAAAATCGCGGAAGTTCATAAGTGTACACCAAACCACCCGCGTCCGTCCACTAAAAAGAGCAATGACCCCGTTTTTGTCACCTGGGCGTGAGAATCTCGACGCCTCCCGGCACCACCGCGACCATGTGCTCGCAGTGTGCCGCTGGTGATCCATCGACGGTCATCACCGTCCAACCGTCCGCCAGCACGCGGATCTTCCGGCTGCCGCCGGTGAACATGGGCTCGATGCAGAAGACCATACCGGCCTGCATCACCGGCCCTTGTCCGGCACGCCCGAAGTTGGGCACCTGCGGTTCCTCGTGCAGCCCGGTTCCGATACCGTGCCCTACAAACTCTTCCACCACGCCGCAGCCGGCGGCGCGCGCCACCTTCTCGATGGCGTGCGAGACGTCCGACAGGCGGCGCCCGGGAGCCACGGCGGCAATGCCGTGCTCGAGCGCCCGGCGGGTGGTCTCGACCAGCCTGATGACGGCGGGATCCGTCACGCCCACGAGCACCGTCTCGGCATTGTCGCCGCAGAAGCCCTCGTAGCGCACACCGACATCCACGCTCACCACATCGCCCAGGGCGATGATGCGGTTGCCGGGGATGCCATGGATCACCTCGTCATTCACCGAGACGCAAATATTACGCGGATATCCGCGGTAGTTCAAGAAGGCGCTCTCGGCCCCGCGCGCGCTGATGGCCCGCGCGGCCACCTCATCGAGATCGGCTGTGGTCACTCCGGGCGCGACGGCGTCGCAGACTTCCCGCAGCACCTCGGCGGCCAGCCGTCCGCTGGTGCGCATGCCCTGGAGTTCCCTCTCGTTCTTGATCGTGATCACGCCAGCACCGCCCGGGCAACGCACGCCGCAGTCTCGTCGGCGTCCTTCTTGGAGTCTATGCGCACCAGCAGCTTGCGTGATGCATACCAATCTATCAGCGCCCTGGTCTGGTCGCGGTAAACGTGCAGCCGGTGATCCACCTTTTCGGGCTGGTCATCCTCGCGCTGGTAAAGCTTTCCGCCGCAGCGGTCGCAGATACCCTCGACCCGCGGCGGCATGTTCTCGACATGGTAATTGGCGGCGCAGACACTGCAGACGCGGCGGCCGGCGAGGCGGCTGATCAGCACTGGCTCGGGCACCTCGAGCCACACGGCGGCGGTGATATCGGCACCGACAATCGCGGCCTGCTCCTCCAGCGTGGCGGCCTGCCGCTCGTTGCGCGGGTAGCCATCCAGTATGAGGGTCTCGCCGGGGGCGCAGGCCTGCAGGTGCTCCAGCATCAGCTCGTCAACGACGTGATCGTCCACCAGGGCGCCCTTGCACATGGCCTCGGCCGCCTCACGGGAGGCGGGCGTATCGGCATGCCGCACGCGCTCGCGCAGCAGATCGCCGCTCGACACATGGCGCACCGCATCGCAACGCGCCAAGCGCGAGGCGATCGTGCCCTTGCCGGAGCCCGGCGCGCCAAGTAGAACGATGATCTTCATCAGGTCTTGTTTCCTACCGCCTACCGCGCATGCGCCCGTGCTTGAGGAATCCGTCGTAGTGCCGCATCACGAGCATCGACTCCATCTGGCGCAGGGTGTCGAGGGCGACACCGACGATGATCAGCAGGCTGGTGCCGCCGAAAAAGCCGGCAATACTATCGGGAATGTTAAGGAATCCGCGCAGCAGTTGCGGGAAGATGGCGATGAAGATCAGGCCGATGGCACCGATGAGCGTGACGCGCGTCATGGTGTGGTCGAGGTACTCGGCGGTGGCGCGTCCGGGGCGGATGCCGGGGACATAGCTGCCGGTACGCTTGAGATCGTCGGCGATGCGCATGGCGTTGAACTGGGTGGCGACCCAGAAGAAGCAGAAGAAGAACACCAGCAGGGTGAAGGAGACGAGGTAGATGGCGCTGGTCGAGTCGATCAACTGGGCACCGAACCACTGGAGCCAGCCGAGCCCGGGGTGCTTCTCGATGTTGATGCGTGACAGCAATGCGCCGGGGTACTGCAGCAGCGGCTGGGTGAAGATGATGGGCATGACGCCGGAGAAGTTGACGCGCAGCGGCATGTAGCTGGCCTGGCCGCCATAGCTGCGGGCACCGACCGTCCGGCGCGCGGTGTGGATGGGCACCTTGCGCACGCCCTGCGTAAGCATGACGGTGCCGGCCATGACCATGAAGCCGACGACCAGCAGCAGTGCCAGCTCGAACAGGCTGTGCATGGCATGGGGCGCGAAGTAGCGGTCGTAGGCCTCGATGATGGCCACGGGCAGGCGGCTGCAGATGTTGATCATGATGATCAGCGAGATGCCGTTGCCGATGCCACGGGCGGTGATCTGGTCGCCGAGCCACATGACCAGCATCGAGGCGGCGGTCATGGAGATGATGGTCAGCAGGCGGAAGCCCCAGCCGGGGCTGGCCACGAGGCTGAGATCGCCCATGCCCAGAAAGGCGGGGTTCTCCAGCATGCGGGCGATGAAGAAGCCCTGGAAGAGACAGATGAAGATGGTGAAGTAGCGCGTGTACTGGTTAAGCTTCTGGCGCCCGGACTCGCCCTCGCGCGCCAGACGCTCGAGGGCCGGAATGACGGCCGTCATCAGTTGCAGGATGATCGAGGCGCTGATGTACGGCCAGATGCTGAGGGTGCCGACCGAGCAGCGGCTCAGGGCGCCACCGGTGAAGACGTCGAACATGCCGACGAGTCCGCCTCCGGTCTCGCCGCTGGCCCTGATGCTCTCCAGCGCCGCCTGCAGCGCCCGCCAGTTGACACCCGGGGTCGGCACCATCGCCACCAGACGGCAGATGAATATCAGGCCGAAGGTGAAGAGGATGCGCTTACGGAGTTCTGGAACCCTGAAGGTGTTGGCGAACGCTGCAAACATGGCGTCTTACTCCTGGGGCATTTCGCAGGTACCGCCGGCGGCCTCGATCTTGGCGCGGGCGGAGGCACTGCAGGCACCGACCTTGACGGTCAGCTTGCGATCGACATCGCCCTTGCCGAGCAGTTTGACGTTGGCATCGGCACCCGAGACGAGACCGGCACCGGCCAGGGCGGCGGTATCGACCACGCTGCCTTCCTCGAAGCGGTTCAGCGAGACGACGTTGACCGCCTCCCAGACACGGCGCGCCGGGTTCTTGAACCCGCGCTTGGGCAGACGGCGCAGCAGCGGCATCTGGCCACCCTCGAAGTGATCCTTGTGCTTGTGTCCCTTGCGGGCGTACTGGCCCTTGTGGCCGCGACCGGCCGTCTTGCCGAGACCCGAGGCACGGCCGCGCCCGCGGCGCTTGCGCTGTGTGCGTGCCCCGGGTTCGTTTGTCAAGCTATGCAGTTCCATGGTCAGAAATCTCCCGCCGCGGGCCTATCCGCGGCTATTTGCTATCAGGCACGGGTGGCGGCCACCGTCTCGGGGGAGCGCAGTTGCTCGAGCGCGGCGATCGTGGCCTTGACCACGTTGAGGCGGTTCTTGCTGCCGAGGGACTTGCCGACGACGTCGCGCACGCCGGCGGCCTCGAGAACCGGGCGCATGCCGCCGCCGCAGATCACGCCGCTGCCGTCCGGCGCGGGCTTGAGGAGCACGCGGCCGCCGTCGAAGACGCCGACGACCTCGTGGGGAATCGTGCGCCCGTGCATGGTGACGCGCATCATCTGCTTGCGTGCCGCCTCGCCCCCCTTGCGGATGGCCTCGCTGACCTCGTTGGCCTTGCCGAAGCCGAAGCCGACGCGGCCCTCGCGGTCGCCAACGACGACCACGGCGCTGAAGCTGAAGCGGCGACCGCCCTTGACTACCTTCGAGCAGCGGTTGACGAAGACCACGCGCTCGTCGAACATGTCCTGTTCTGCGGGCTCGTTGCGGCCCTTGCGTTCCATTGCGCTCACTTGGACTCCTCTTCAGTCTTGGTCTTGTCCCCGGTTCCGGTCTTGTCGCTGATCGACAGGCCGGCGGCCACGGCCGCCTCGACCAGTTCCCTGACACGCCCGTGGTACTTGAACCCGCCGCGGTCGACGACCACGCGCGAGATACCCTTGGCCAGCGCCGCCTCGGCGGCAGTCTGGCCCAGTGTACGGGCCGCTGCGCAGTTGACGGCGGCCTTGGCGCCGGCGGTCGAGGCCGATGCCAGTGTACACTGGGCATCGTCGTCCACAAACTGCACGTAGATGTGCTGGTTGCTGACGCAGACCGACATGCGCGGGCGTTCGGCGGTGCCCTTTATGCGCTGCCGCAGGCGCTGATGGCGCCGCGCACGCAGCTCTTTGCGGTTCTTCATAATCTTCTCGAAACTCCGGATATGGGGTATTAGGCCAGTTTCTTACCCTGCTTGCGGCGGATAACCTCGTCGGCGTAGCGGATGCCCTTGCCCTTGTAGGGCTCGGCCGGATAGTAGCTACGGATGCGGGCCGATACCAGACCGACCTGCTGCTTGTCGTTACCCTCGACCGTCAGGCGTGTGCCCTGCTTCTCGGTGATGGTGACGCCGTCGGGAATCTTATACTCCTTGGGCGAGGCGAAGCCCAGCGAGAGGAGCACCACCGGGCCCTGGATCTGGGCCTTGAAGCCGGTACCCTCGATCACCAGCTCGCGCTTGAAGCCCTGGGTGACACCCGTGACCATGTTGGCGCAGAGCGTGCGGCAGAGCCCGTGGAGGCTGCGCTGCCCGCGCGAATCGTCACGGCGGGTGATGGCAAGCGTATTGCCATCAATCTGGCCGCTGATGCCTTCGGGCAGATCGAAGTCGAGCTCGCCACGCGGCCCCTTGACCAAGACCTTCCGGCCCTCGACCCTTACGGTTACGCCGGCCGGTATGGCGACCGGATTCTTTCCGATTTTCGACATCGTTCTATCCTTACCAAATGGAACACAGCACTTCGCCGCCAAGCTTGCGGCGGCGCGCCTCCTTGCCGGTCATGATACCGGCGGAGGTGCTCAGGATGGCGATGCCCATGCCGCCGAGCACGCGCGGAATATCGCGCTGCCCGCAGTAGCGGCGCAGGCCGGGGCGGCTATCGCGCCGCAGCCCGCGGATGACGGGCTCGCCATCCTCGGTGTACTTGAGCGTCAGGCGCATTTCACGACGCCCGGGATCGCCGCTCGAGGCGGCGCTGATGAAACCCTCGTCCTGGAGGATCCGTGCGATCTCGCTCTTCATGCGGGAGGCGGGCATCGTCACGTCCGGGAGGCGGGCATTCTGCGCGTTGCGGATGCGCGTCAGCATATCAGCAATGGGATCTGACCAGCTCATCTTCGAACCTACCAGCTTGCCTTGGTGACGCCGGGAATCTGCCCGGTCAGGGCCAGCTCGCGGAAGCAGAGTCGGCAGAGCTGGAACTTGCGGATAACAGAATGGGGACGCCCGCAGCGCGAGCAGCGCGTATAGCGGCGCACCGCAAACTTGGGGGCGCGCCTGGCTTTAACTATAAGACACGTCTTGGCCACGTGGGACTCCTTACTTAGTCGGATTGGCGCCGATGAACGGCACGCCAAGCATGGTCAATAGCTCGCGGGCCATCTTGTTGTCGGAAGTTGTGGTACAGAAGGTGATATCCATCCCCTTCTCCGTATGGGCGGTCGTGGGGTCGATCTCGGGGAAGATCGTCTGCTCCGCGATACCAAAGGTGTAGTTGCCATGGCCGTCGAAACCGCGCGGCGAGAGGCCGCGGAAGTCGCGGATACGCGGCAGCGCGACGCTGACCAGGCGATCCATGAACTCGTACATGCGGTCGCCGCGGAGCGTCACCTTCGCGCCGATGACCATGCCTTCACGGAGTTTGAAGTTCGAAACGCTCTTGCGCGCCTTGCAGAGCTGGGGATGCTGGCCGGTAATGGCCGCCAGCTCCTCGACGAGCTTCTTCTGAACGTCCTTCTCTACGATACCGAAGCCCATGTTTACGACGATCTTCGTCAGCCTGGGCACCAGCATTGGATTCGCGAGACCGAGCTTCCTGATCAGCTCGGGCACCATTTCGGCGCGGTATTTGTCTTTCAACCTGGCCATATGCTTCCTCTACTCAATCGAAAATGCGCCCGGTACCCTTAGCCTTGCGTACGGTCTTGTCGCCCTCGCGGACACGGGAGATGCGCACACCCTTCTTCTTATCGGGATCGTAGGGCATCAGGTTCGAGAGCTCGATGGGCGCCTCGAACGTCTGGTAGCCGCCATCGGGGCGCTCCTGCGAGCGGCGCACGGCGCGCTTGACCAGGTTGAGACCCTCAACGATGGCCTTGCCCGCCACGGGATCCACAGCCAGGACGCGTCCCGTCTGTCCCTTGTACTCGCCCGCATTGGCGATGACGATGTCGTTCTTCTTGATTCGTGCGATACTCATGATTCTATTCCTGCGGCTAGACGACTTCCGGTGCCAGGGAGATGACCTTGGCGCAGGGCGTCTCGCGCAATTCGCGCGCCACGGGTCCAAAGATACGCGTCCCGAGCGGGTTGAACTTGGCGTCGACGATGACACAGGCGTTCTGGTCGAAGGAGACCAGCGAGCCGTCCTTGCGGCGGATCGGATGCGCCGTGCGCACGATCACCGCCAGGCAGACCTGGCCCTTCTTGACGGCACCGTGCGGCGCGGCCTCCTTGATGGAGACGCGGACCACATCGCCGACATGGGCAAACTCCTTGCTCTGCCCCAGTACACGGAAACAGCGAGCCACCTTGGCGCCCGTGTTGTCCGCCACAACTAAATCGGTTTCTTCGCGGATCATTTCTGTTTCGCTCCCTCGTCGCCATGCTCGACCTTGGCGACCAGACGCCAGCGCTTGGTGGCGCTCAGCGGACGGCACTCGGCGATATCCACCACGTCGCCGACGGCGGCGATGTTATCGGCATCATGCACGTGATACTTGCGCCGCTGGCGGATGACCTTGCCATACCGCGGGTGCGGCAGGTGGCGTTCGCCCTCGACCACAATGCTCTTGTCGCCACTGCGGCTGACGACCACGCCGCGGCGTGTCTTGCGGATACCGCGTTTCTGGACTTCCTCGCTCATGCTAACCTCTCCCGCTCGGCGGCGATGGTCTTCATCCGTGCAATGTCGCGCCGCAACTTGCGGATCTGATCCGTCTGCTCGACTATCACTCCGCTGCGGTGCCTCATGCGCAGAGCCGAAAGCTCGCGCTCGGTATCGCGGATGCGCACTTCCAGTTCGGAGTCTTTTAGTTCCCGTAAATCCCTAGGCTTCATCAATAGCTCCCGGCGGTCGGTCTAGTTCTGACGCGTGACCATCTGCGTCCGGATTCCGATCTTGGTGTCCGCCAGACGCAGGCACTCGCGCGCCGTGGCCTCCGGAACCCCGCTGATCTCGAAGAGGATCTTACCGGGGCGGATGACGGCCACCCAGAACTCGGGGTTGCCCTTGCCACTACCCATGCGCACCTCGATCGGCTTCTTGGTGACGGGCTTGTCGGGGAAGATACGGATCCAGAGCTTGCCCTTGCGCTTCATGTAGCGGTTCATCGCCACACGGCAGGCCTCGATCTGGGTGCTCTTCAACCAGCCGCGCGTCAGGGCCTTCAGCCCGTAGTCACCGTAGGCCAGCTCGGTTCCCGAGGTGGCGAATCCCTTGCGGCTACCCTTAGATTGTTTGCGGTACCTAACCCGTTTAGGCATTAGGGGCATGGCTCTTCCTCCGTGGTCCGCTGGTCCGTGTAGGCTGGAAATCGTCCCGCTTGCAGATCCAGACCTTTACGCCGATGCGACCGACCGTTGTGTGGGCCTCGGCGAATCCATAGTCAATGTTGGCGCGCATCGTGTGCAGGGGAACCTTGCCCTCCTTGCTCCACTCCACGCGTGCGATCTCGGCGTTGTTGATCCGGCCGCAGCAGCGCACCTTGATACCGTCAACACCCATATCCATGGCGATCTTCTGCGCGCGCTTGATGGCGCGGCGCAGCGCCACCCGGCGCTCGATCTGCTGGGCGATGCTCTCCGCCACAAGCTGCGCGTTGGCATCCGCGTCGCGCACCTCATGGATCTCGAGATAGATCTCCTTGCCGGTGAGCTTGGCGAGTTCCAGGCGCAACTGGTCGACGTCGTTGCCGCCCTTGCGGCCGATGACGATGCCCGGACGGGCTGTGAAAATGTTGACGCGCACGCGGTTGGCGTAGCGCTCGATGACCACCTTGGAAACCGCGGCATTCGCCAGTTTCTTCATGACGGCATCACGGATGATCTGGTCTTCCGCCAGCAGCGTACCGAAATTCCGCTTGTCGCTATACCAGCGCGACCGCCACTGCTTATCGAGGACGATCCGGAATCCGATCGGATTGACTTTCTGTCCCAAAGTTCGGCTCCTTCCTAAACTACGAGTCCTGGCCGTCCTCGGCCAATACAACCTTGATATGACAGTAGCGCCGCTTGATCGGGCTGGCACTACCACGGGCACGCGCCCAGTGACGACGCAGATGGGTGCCTTCGTCGAAGACCGCGAGCTTGACTCGCAGGCCGTCCACATCCACGTTGTGGTTGTGGCGTGCGTTGGCGATGGCGGACTTGAGCGTCTTGCCAAGATGGAAGGCAGCCTTCTTGGGGCTGAACTGCGTCACCTTGAGCGCTTCCGCCACGGGCAATCCCTGGACCTTGCGCGCCAGCGGACGGCCCTTCATAGCCGAGAGGCGCACGTTACGGGTTATAGCGATAATTTCCATGATCCGTTACCTGCCCCTACTTCGCGGGGGCCGCCTTGCTGGTCGTGCCGTGCGAACGGAAGACACGCGTGGGCGCGAACTCGCCGAGACGGTGCCCGACCATGTTCTCGTTGATAAAGATGGGTACGTGCTGGCGACCGTTGTGGATGGCAAAGGTAAGGCCGACGAACTCCGGCAGAATCATCGAGCGCCGCGACCAGGTCTTGATCGGCTGCAAGCGCCCGCTCTTGCGCATCTGCTCCACCTTCGCCAAAAGCTTGGCCTCCACATAGGGGCCCTTCTTGATTGACCGTGCCATCTATTACTTTCTCCGCTGCTTGACGATGTGTCGTTGCGACGCCTTGCGCGGGTTGCGCGTCTTGCCACCCTTGGCCAACTGGCCCCACGGTGAGCGTGGATGTCCGCCGCCCGAGGTGCGGCCTTCGCCGCCGCCCATGGGATGGTCGACGGGGTTCATGGCGACACCGCGCACCGTGGGCCGGATGCCCATGTGGCGCTTGCGGCCCGCCTTGCCGAGCTTGATGCCGCTCCATTCGGCATTGCCGACCTGCCCGATCGTCGCCAGGCAGGAGGTGTGGATACGGCGGATCTCGCCGGAGGGCATGCGCAGGTTGGCGAAATCGCCCTCGCGCGCCATCAGTTGCGCGCCGTTGCCGGCCGAGCGCACAAGGCGTGCACCGGCACCCGGCACCAGCTCGATATTGTGTACCGTCATGCCGAGGGGGATCTTCGAGAGCGGCAGCGCGTTGCCAACGCTGGGCTCGGCGTCGGGCCCCGACATCAGCAGCATGCCGACCTTCAGCCCCGCCGGGGCGATGATATAGCGCTTCTCGCCATCGACGTAGTTCAGCAGCGCCAGATTGGCGGAGCGGTTGGGATCATACTCGATGCTCGCGACACGCGCGGGGACACCGGTCTTGTCACGGCGGAAATCAACAATACGGTAACGGCGGCGCACCCCACCGCCGCGATGGCGCGTGGTGATGCGGCCGGCGTTGTTGCGCCCTGCCGTCTTGCGCTGCGCCTCGGTAAGGCCGCGAACCGGCTTATCCGTGGTCAGCTCGTCGAACGTCTGGGATACGCGATAGCGTAGCCCGGGCGAGCGTGGTTTGTAACTTTTCAAGCCCATGTCTACATTGCCTCCGCGGCTTAGATCGCCTCGATGCGCTCGCCCGGACGCAGGGTCACGATGGCACGCTTCCAATCGGGTGCCTTGGCGACGCGACGGTTGCGCAACAGGCGCTTACGGCCGCTGTAATTCTGCGTGTTGACGGCCAGGACATGCACCCCGAACGTCTCCTCGACGGCTGCGCGGATCTGGATCTTGTTCGCCGAGGGCACCACTTCCAGTATGTACTGGCTGCCGGTCGCCAACTGCGTACCCTTCTCGGTAACCATCACGCGCTTGATGATATCGCCGTGCTTCATGCTTCCACCTCCGGCTTCTGCATGCGCGCGGCCAGCACATCGAGTGCTTCGCGGGTCGCAACGACCAGGCGCGAGGCAAGCAGAGAGTATACATCAACATTGTCGGCCGTTGCAACCTCAACTTTCGGCAGGTTGCGTGCCGAGCGTTCAACCTCGGGAACCGGGCGCTCGGTAACCAGCAGCACGCGGCCATTGCCGGCACCCAGCTTCTGCAGCAGGGCGGCCATCTGCCTCGTCTTGCCGTCAGGCACGTCGAAGGATTCGATGACGATCACCTTGTCCTTGCTGATATGGCCGCTCAGCGCACGGCGGAAGGCCAGGCGCGCCACCTTGCGGTTGATCTTGGTGGCAAAGCTGCGGGGCTTGGGTCCCATGGCCACACCACCACCGCGCCACACCGGCGACTGCTGCAAACCGGTACGCGCGCGCCCGGTGCCCTTCTGGCGCCAGAGCTTCTTGTTGCTGCCGGCCACCTCACCCTTGGAGAGGGTCGAGGCCGTACCGGCGCGACGGGCATTGAGCGTCGCGACGACGACATCCTTGACGGCCTGCTCGCCCCTATCGAGGACCAGCAGGTCATCCGCGAAATCCACCGTGCCGGCGGCTTCGCCCTTGGAATTGAATAAATTGATCTTGCTCATGGCCTCCTCACGACTGCTTGAGGGCTTTCTTGACGATGACGCGCCCACCCACCGGCCCGGGGACGGCGCCGTGGACGAGCAGCACGTTGTCTTCGGGGCGCACCTGGACCACAGCGAGATTGCGTGTGGTGACGCGCGCGGCACCCATGTGGCCGGGCATCGGCTTGCCCTTGCGGATCCAGCCCGGCAGGTTGCGCTCGCCGATACCGCCGATACGGCGCTTCGAATGACCGCCGTGGGTGTACGGGCCGCCCGCCATGCGGAAACGGCGCACGGCACCGGCGAAGCCGCGTCCCTTGCTGATGGCCGTGACGTCCACGAGCTTGACGCCCTCGAACAACGCCACGGTGATCGTGTCGCCAACCTTGACGTTGTGGCCGGCGTCGAGCTTGAACTCGCGCAGTTCACGGCAGGGCGGCACGCCGGCCTTCTCGAAGCGCGTGCGCAGGGCATTGGTAAGACGCTGCGGCTTCTGGGCACGGAAGCCCACCTGCGCCGCGTCGTAGCCCTCGCGCGCCTTCTGCTTGATCTGTACCACCGGGCACGGCCCGACTTCCAGTACCGTTACGGGAACAAACTGGCCCTGGTCGTCCCAGACCTGCGTCATTCCCAGCTTCTTGCCAATCAAACCTTCCATGGTGTTTCCAGCCTTGCCGCGCCTAGATCTTGATAGAAATGTCCACGCCCGCCGGCAGGTTGAGCTTCTTGAGCTCATCAACCGTCTTGGCCGTGGGGCTGACGATGTCCAGCAGGCGCTTGTGCGTGCGCATCTCGAACTGATCCATCGACTTCTTGTCCACGTGCGGACTACGGTTCACCGTCCAGCGCTCGATGCGCGTCGGCAGAGGGACCGGCCCGACGACCTGCGCGCCCGTCTTGCGGGCGGTGTCGATGATATCCGTGACGGCCTGATCAAGCACCCGATGATCGTAGGCCTGCATCCGAATCCGTATGCGCTGACTTTGCATGTCTTCTACCGCTACCTGTTCAACAATTGATCCCGGACCGTCCGGGGCACGACGGCGAACGCGTCAGGCTCCATTGTGTAGCTGGCGCGTCCCCGTGACAGCGAGCGGATGGCTGTCGAGTATCCGAACAGCTCCGCCAGCGGGACCGCGGCCTGCACAACCTTCGTGCCGCCACGATCCTCCATATCGCGCACCTGCCCGCGGCGCGCATTAACATCACCAATCACCTCGCCGACATGCTCCGGCGGGGTCACGATGACCAGCCGCATGATCGGCTCGAGCAGCTCGGGCTGTGCTGCTTCGGCTGCCGCCCGCAATGCCATGACCGCCGCCGTGCGGAAGGCCACCGGCATGGCGTTCTCGGCATCGCCCATGCCCACCGCCGTGACACGCGCGGAGAGGTCGATCAGCGGATAGCGTGCCAGCACTCCCGTGCTGATACCATCCTCGACTCCCTGCGTGACCGCTTCGGTGAGAGCCTCGGGCAGATCGCGGCAGGCCGGGCCTGCCTCGACTACGCTGCCGGATCCGCGCGGACGCGGAGCCACAGCCACCGATACTTCCGCAAACAGATGCTTACCGCCCAGTTCACGGTCGAATACATGGTGACCCTCGCCAGTGCCGGTGATCGTCTCGTAATACGAGACCATCGGCTTGCCGGTATTGGCCGCGACATTGAACTCGCGGTGCAGCCGGTCGATCAGCACTTCGAGGTGCAGCTCGCCCATCCCGCTGAGGATCATCTGCCCCGTCTCCGCATCCACGCGGGTAACGCAGGTGGGATCCTCGTCGCACAACGCCTGGAGCGACTGCTCCAGCTTGTCGCGGTCGGCGCGGGATTTAGGCTCGATGGCGACGAACATCACCGGCTCGGGAGCGGCGATGCGCTCGAGAACCAATGGCTGATGTTCGGGGCAGAGTGTATCACCTGTGGTCGCGGCTTTCAAGCCCGTAATCGCACCTATTTCGCCGGCGTAGAGCACCTCGACATCGTTCTGGGTGTCGGCCTGCAGGCGGACGAGGCGCAGGAGGCGCTCGCGCTTGCGCGTGCGCGGATTGAAAATGTTCTGTCCCCGGCGCAGGGTGCCGGAGTAGATGCGTGCAAAGCAGAGGCGGCCGACGTAGGGATCGGTGGCGACCTTGAAGACCAGCGCGGCGAGGGGCTCGGTGTCGGAGCAGGTGCGCGTGACCTCGGCACCGGTGCGCAGATCGGCACCGGTGACCGCGCCGCGGTCCAGCGGCGAGGGCAGGTAGTCCACCACCCCGTCCAGCAGGCGCTGGATGCCCTTGTTGCGCAGGGCGCTGCCGCAGAATACGGGCACCAGCCGCGAGGCCAGTGTGGCGCGCCGGATGGCGGGCACGAGCAGCTCGGCGGGCAGGTCGGGATTCTCGAGATAGGCCTCGATGAGCGACTCGTCGGCATCGGCAACCATCTCGACGAGTGCCGCGCGCGCACGCTCGGCCTCGGCCGCAAACCCAGCCGGAATGGGCTCCTCGCGCACGGTGGCGCCCTGGTCCGACTCGTCGAACGTCAGCGCCCGCATGGTGAGCAGATCAATAATGCCGGCAAACTCCTCGGCCTCGCCCATGGGGATGGTGACGACCGCCGGCGCGGCACCCAGCTTGGTGCGGAGTTCCGCCACCACATCCTTGAAGCAGGCGCCCATGCGGTCCATCTTGTTGACGAAGACGATGCGCGGGACGCTGTAGCGGTCGGCCTGGCGCCAGACGGTCTCGGACTGCGGCTGCACGCCGCCGACGGCGCAGAAGACGCAGACGGCGCCGTCGAGCACGCGCAGCGAGCGCTCGACCTCCATGGTGAAATCGACGTGGCCCGGCGTGTCGATCACATTGATCTGGCGGCCGCGCCAGTGACAGGTGACCGCGGCGCTGGTGATGGTGATGCCGCGCTCGCGCTCCTGGAGCATCCAGTCGGCGACGGTGTTGCCCTCGTCGACGTTGCCCAGGCGGTGCGTGTCGCCGGCGTAGAAGAGGATGCGTTCGGTGGTGGTCGTCTTGCCGGCGTCGATGTGCGCCACGATGCCGATATTGCGGACTTCGGAGGGCGGCACAGCGCGCCCCGGACCGGCCGCGGCCGGCTGGGCACCCTTCTGCTCTTTCTCCGTATTGTCCAAGACGGCCTGCATCCCTATTAGGCTTCCGCGCGACTCCTACCAGGCATAGTGCGCAAAGGCCTTGTTGGCCTGCGCCATGCGGTGCGTGTCGTCACGCTTCTTGATAACGTTGCCCTGCCCCTCGTAGGCCTCGAGCATCTCGAGGGCCACGGCCCTGGGCATGGGGATGCCGCGGCGGGCGCTGGCGTACTGGGTCATCCAGCGCAGGGCCATCGCCAACTGGCGCGAGGGACGGATCTCGACCGGCACCTGGTAGGTCGTGCCGCCGACGCGGCGGGACTTGACCTCGACCTTGGGCTTCATGTTGTTGATCGAGGCATCCAGCACCTCGAGCGGATCCTTGCCGGTCTTCTCGGCCAGCACGTCGAGCGCGCCATAGACGATACGCTCGGCGGTGGACTTCTTGCCGCTGCGCATCAGGGAGCGCACGACCTTGGCGACCAGCTCGCTGTTGTACTTGGGATCCGGCGTGATGCCGCGCTTGTAAGTTTTACGCCTTCTCGACATGGTTCACCCCGCGGCTACTTGCCGCCCCCCTTGGCGCGCTTGACACCATACTTGGAGCGGCTGACCTTGCGCTCCTGCTTGTTCGTGTTGCTGGGTCCGGCCCCGCCCAGGGAGTCGAGGGCACCGCGGACAATGTGGTAGCGGACGCCGGGCAGGTCCTTGACGCGCCCGCCGCGCACCAGCACGACGCTGTGCTCCTGCAGGTTGTGGCCCTCGCCCGGAATATAGGCGGTGACCTCATGGCCCGTCGTCAGGCGCACACGCGCAACCTTGCGCAGTGCCGAGTTGGGCTTCTTGGGGGTTTGCGTCTTGACCAGCAGACAAACGCCACGGCGCTGCGGACAGCGCTTGAGCGCCGGCGACTTGCTTCCGTAGGTCGTCTGCTTGCGGCCCTTGCGGACCAATTGGTTGATAGTAGGCATTCGGCGTTTATCCTTCGATTGCAAAAGGGTGGTTACTATATCAGAACTCCCGGCAGCCGGCAAGCGCCAAATCAGAACCCCAGCACATCCTGCGCCTTCTTCTGTGCCGCCTCGGCGGCGGCGCTGAGTTCCTCGGCGTCGATCGGCTCCGCCAGCGGCACCAGCTTGATGTGCCGGTAGAGCGGGAATCCGGTACCGCCGGGGATCAGGTGGCCGAGGATCACGTTCTCCTTGAAGCCGCGCAGCTCGTCCACCCGGCCCATCGTGGCGGCATCGGTCAGGACG
>Ga0123332_1001563_pt1 | contig 22430 bp, 17 predicted proteins | sample BioC12SIPDNA_4_FD_89958 | JGI IMG/M metagenome (GOLD analysis project Ga0123332, IMG submission 89958) | Anaerobic biogas reactor microbial communites from Washington, USA - Biogas_R2_A C12 SIP DNA | ecosystem: Engineered > Bioreactor > Anaerobic > Unclassified | place: Washington, USA... | reverse complement strand
TTCCAGGTATGCCGTATCCATACGTCCTCCTCACTCAGTCAATGTGACACCGTTCGATCAACGACACAGCACTTCCGTTCTCTCGGCTAGACCGCACCACCCGGCGCAGCAAACGGCATTAGGTGGCGGATGAAATGCGCCCGTAACGCGGCATAGTGAGCCTCCTCGTGAGCGTCCAGCACAGCCTTAAGCCGGTCGCCATAGGCATCCAACACCGAACCAAAGGTCACGTGCAAGACTTCCCGTCCGTCGAAAAGATCCAACACCCCGGCTAGCGCCTCGTCCCGAACCGAGTCGGGCGCCGGCACCTTGCTCACGTCCGCCGAGACGTGATAGGTTGCGCGATCGTGATCGTAACGCTCGATCGCCAGGGTCAGAATCTGCCTGAAGAACCCAGGATCAACACCGGCGACAGCCCTCAGGGCCTCGAGGTAACTGGTGCCGGCAGTTTTCAGGTGGGCCACCCCGCCCGTGTGGGCCGCCATCAGCGGGTACACGCTGAACTTGTCGGACCCTGAATGGATGCTGAGCTTATACGGCCCAAGATCCTGCGCAATCGCCGCGTGCGTGGCAAACTCGGCATCGAACACGTCGAGATCGCCGATGTAGTCGACGCCCTTCTCAAAGCGCCCCACGTAGCGCGGCGCAAGGCTGACCCACTCCACTCCCAAGCGCTGCAACTCGCGGGCAATGAACACGTGTTCGAGCGGCGAAGTCGGCGTCTCAGTCTCATCCACTGAGACCTCCAACTCAAAGGCCAGGCCCGCAGCCCGCGCCACTTGCGCCAGGTGCCGGTACATTTCTGCCGTGTGCGCCAAAGCACCGCCGTATTTGCAGGCCGCTCGCAGCACCTGCTCCTCATCGAACGTCAGTGTCGGCCCGCCTGCACTGAAGCTGCTTCCGACGTACCGCGCGCGCATCGCATCGGCGTAGTCGTCGAGGCGTGACCAGGGTAGCACCGCGAACTTGCGCTGCAAGGTCTCGACGGCATCCGTGTGGGCCGCGTTGTCCACGTGCGCGCCCGGGTCGATCGTGTAGAACGTGTACCCGGCAGCGACGCAGAGATCGATGTCATCGGTGGTCTTCAGGTGGTCGGCGTCGGCGCCCCAAGCATCGCGCCACCCCTCCTGGAACACACCCCACAACGCGTCATCCATCACATCCTGCGGCGACCGGCCCGTGCGCGCGTTTTCGCGCATCGACTGCTGGGCCCAAATCGGCGCAATCGTACCGGAGACCGCCCGCAGCGCCTGAATGTGCCCCGGCGTCGCCAACCCCAGTCGATCGCCGCACCCGGCCGAGGTCGTCAACCCCAGCGGCACGGGATGCAACCACGGAAGACGCGCACGTAGCGCCGCCGCGTTCTCCGCATTGAGAGGGCAGACCATCACCTCGCCGCGCAGTTCACCTGCAAAGCCCGTCGTCTCACCTATCACCCCAAGGACCTTGGTCCCCACCCCATCGTGCCTGGAATCGCCGTTACGCGCCAGGAAGTAAGTCGTCCCCTCCCATTCCGTCACCGATCGAGCATAGATCCGCTCAGACCCACTCAGTTCGCGAAGTCGCTCAATCATCTGCCTGCTCCTCGTGAATTCGCCCGTCCTAACGCTCCAACGCTCAGACGTTCGCACACTGAACGTTCAGCATCTCCCGCCTCAGAATACGTCCCTGAATCCCAACACCGTGACGGTTGTGATCACCAAGCTGAGCACCATCGTCACCGAAACCAACATCGCTGCCAGACGCGGGTTGAGGTCCTGCTCTACGGAATAGAGCAAGGTGGACAGCGACGTGGGCATCAGCAGCAGCAGAAATACGACCGCCCGCGTTGGTCCCTCGAAGGGCAGCACCAGCAGCGCAAAGACCGCTATCGCGATCCCCACGCCATACTTCGTGAGAAGCTGTACCGCCAGGATCCTACGTTCCTGTCGCGAAACGTCGATCTCCAGATAGATGCCCAACGACAGCAGCATCAGAGGCGAGTTCATCGCCGACAGCGCGTCGATCACGCCCCCCGGAAGCCCGCCAAGGCTCACGCCGCCCAGATTCAACGCCACCGCGAGAAGGAACGCGTGCAGCGGGAAGAACGTCACGACCTTCTTGAGCACCTGCCGCCCGTCAAACGCGCCATCGCGCGCATAGCGAAACGACAAGTAATAAGCTAAGGCGAAGATCGCAATCGCGTTTCCCAGATCGCTAATGGCTACCGTGCGCACGCCCTCGACGCCAAAGGCCGCTTCGGCAAACGGATATGCCAACGAGCCCATCACACCGCACATCGATACCACAAACGTGCCCATATCCTGTCGCGACAACGCCAAGGCGTGACCAGATACCCGTCCTAGCTGACTGCTCAGCGCTCCGGCGGCAAAGAAGATCACGGGCAGCAACAGCAACTCCCATGAGAGCGGGGTGCCGCTGATGACCTTCAGGTTCATCGCTGGCAGCGTCAGATACAGCACTAGCCGGTTCAGGATGCGCCCATCCTCGCGGGCAACCAACCCCACCTTCTTGATAAAGTATCCCAATCCTATGAACAACAGGTTGACGACAACCCGCTGGGTGACAGACGAATCCAGCATTAGCCGGACTTCCGCGATTGCATAGCCGGTATGTCCTCCAGCCGATACGCCCGCTTCGCCAGTTCGTAGGCCAGCGCGCGCACCATCTCCTCGGCTTCCTCCATCGTCACCAGCCCGCGCACGAGCAGCCCTGCCACCCAGTTCGCCGAAGCACGTCGCCAGACGTCGTGGCGCGCCGGGATCGACGGGAACGCGCGCGTGTCGTCGTTGAACCCCGCAGTGTTGTGAATACCCGACGTCTCCATGATGCGATCGAAGTAGCGTCGCATCCCGTTGACGCTGTCGTGAAACCACCACGGCGGCCCAAGCTTGACCGCGGGATAGTGCCCGGCAAGCGGCGCGAGCTCCCGCGCGTAGGTATCCTCGTCCAGGTTGAACAGGATCAAAGCGAGCCGTGCGTCGTTTCCATACTTCGTGAGGAGCGGGCGCAGGTTGCGCGTGAACTCGGATGCGATGGGGATATCAGCGCCCTTGTCGGCCCCGAAGCGCGCCAAGACCTCCGCGTTGTGGTTGCGGAACGAGCCCACGTGGAGCTGCATCACCAGCCCATCGTCAATGCTCATACGCGCCATCTCCATGAGCATATGGCCCGTGAAGGCCGTTGCATCCGTGGCCGTCGCCTCACCCTTCAATGCCCGCGCGAAGATAGCCTCTGCCTCGGGCTCAGTCAAATCGCATGTGTGGGCTGTCAGCGCCGCATGATCGGTCGCCTGCGCGCCCATCGACCTGAAGAAGGCCCGGCGCTGCTCAAGCGCCTGGACCAACCGGCGGTAGCTGTCGACTTCGTACCCCACGCTTGCCGACAGCGCCTCCAGCGCCCCACGCCAGCCCGGCGCGTCCAGGTTCACCACGGCGTCGGGCCTGAAAGTGGGAATGACCACGCCGCTCCACCCCGATTCCCGCAGCGTCTGATGATCGGCGAGCGTGTCGCTTGCCGCGTCGGTGGTGGCGAGCACCTCGATGTTGAACCGTTCAAAGAGCTGCCGGGGCCTGAACTCCGGCTGCGCTAGCTGCGCCTCTATCTGATCATAGATCCGCTGCGCGCTCTCACCGGTCAGCGCCTCTTCGACGCCAAAGACTTCGATCAACTCCTGCTTGAGCCAGGTGCCACTGGGCGTCCCCCGGAACAGGAAAAAGTTCTCGGCGAATATCTGCCAGATCTTGCGGTGATCCGTCTCGACCGGCCCGCCATCCACCCGTGGTACCCCCAGCGCCTCCAGAGGCACGCCCTGTGAATAGAGCATCCGGAAAACGTAGTGATCGGGGATGATCAAGAGCTCCGCAGGCGATCCAAACCCGGCATCTGCCCGCGTGAAGAGAGCGGGGCTAACATGGCCGTGCGGGCTCACAATCGGCAGATCTGCAACCAAGCCATAGAGCTCGCGGGCCACGCCACGTTGCGTGGGATCGGGATCGAAATAACGGTCGGGATGCAGCTCCCATCGTGTTCCCATCCGTGCCTCCTTCAGGCAATTCCTGACTATTCATCCGCCCCGCCGCCTTCTCCGGTCCTCTCCCCCTCGGGAAAGGGCCAGCGAGGAGGAGTCTGCCCTAACCACCTGGGCAGTCTTGCACTCAGCCAGCACCTAAGCCCTTGTCCAACCCCCTACGCCCCTTACCGAAGGTCTGGGGGGATCCGCCGCCCTACGGCGCGCTCGCGCGCACCACCAACTCCGGCACCAATACGATCTCCTGCTCTGTAGCCGTCTCCTCGCGAATCCGGGCGAGCAGCAGCTCAACAGCACGCGTGCCCAACTCGTGGCGCGGCACCCGGCACGTCGTCAGCGCTGGCGCAACCAGCGCTGCCAGCGGGATATCGTCAAAGCCCACAATCGCCAGATCTTCCGGCACCCGCAGCCCCAGCTCGGCGCAGGCGCGCAGCGCGCCCACAGCCACCAGGTCATTGTAGCACAGCAACGCCGTCAAATCCCGGTGCGCCGTCAAGAGCTGGCGAGCTGCCGCCGCCCCGGCATGGGCGACCGGCGCACACGCCGCCACCCACTCCGGGCGATAGGGAATGTGGTGTGCGACCAGCGCCTGGCGGTAACCTTCGACCCGCCCCTGACCACTGCGCGACTCCACCGGCCCGGAGAGGAATCCCATCGCTCGATGCCCGCGGCTCAGCAGATGGCCTGCCGTCAGCTGGCCGCCCAACACATCGTCGACCAGCACCGCTGCGGCACTCCGCTCACCGCCGTCAACGCGCCGGTTGATGAGCACCACAGCAGGGTTGGCGTTGACCAGCAATTGCAGGTCGACGCTGTCCAGTCGCGAGCTACACAGCACGATCCCGTCGACGCGTTTTTCTTCCAGCGAACCCAGGACATCCAGCTCACGCTCCGGGTCCTCGTCGGTGTTACAGAGGAACACGTTGTAGCCCTCGGCGTAGGCGATCTGTTCGACGCCGCGGGCCACCTCGGCGAAGAAAGGATTGGCGACATCGGGGATCACCAGGCCCAGCGTGCCCGTGTGGTGCGTCGCAAGTCCCCGGGCGATCCCGCTGGGGCGGTAGCCCAGGCGCTCGATGGCTTCCAGAACGCGCTGGCGCGTGGCTGGCGACACGTCATCCTTGTCGTTGATGACGCGCGAAACTGTCATCATCGAGACACCGACCTCGCGGGCGACGTCGGCCATCGTCACGCGAGCGGTAGATCGGGCAGGTTCGGACAATGGCAGCTCCAAGAAACTCGAAAGTTACCGGTCCCAGGTTAGGCTTTGCGGCGTGGCGTGACCTCCAGCTCTGGGCATCAGCCCTGCGAGTGACGACACACCCCGCGGCCCACGCTCGGGCGGGTGTTAGCGTTACCGTTAGCGCTAACACCATTGTATAGCCGGACAGAGGCATGTCAAGGCTGGGACGAAGTCTGATGCTGCCGCGGCTGCAGCGACCCGCGCCCGAGCGAGCGCGGTGGAGCGTAGCGATGCTGGTAGCCGGCCTGGCACTGGGAACCCTCGTCCCGCTGCTCACCGGGTTTCTAGTGGCACGCGGCGCAACGCCCCTGCTGGCTGGTCGGCCCAGAGCCAATCGCACCATCTACATAGGATCCCGGCAGGGCGGGCTCGTGGGCGCCGCACAGATCAAGGCAAGCGCGCACCGCCGCCTTCCGCCGGGGCTCCGCTGTCAGGATCACCCTGACTTAGCCACCGTACTCGTGCACCGCCTCCAAGAACGCCGCCACATTGGCCCATGGAATGTCTGGCTCGCCGATGTCGTAGGCCGGACACAGGATCAAGCCCGCGCGGCCCAAGGCCTCGATGCGCTCACGGACCTCGGCGCGGATCGCGGCGGGCGTGCCAAAGCTGAACGTCGTCTGCCAGCCCACACCGCCCCAGAAGGCCAGTCGCGGTCCGTACTGTCGGCGCAGCCTGACCGCGTTCATATGCTCGGGCTGAAGCGGGTTGATGCCGCTCACGCCGATGTCGAGAAGGTGCGGGATCAGTGGAGCGAAGTTTCCGTCGCTGTGGAAAATGAAACGCAGGTCAGGCGCTAGCTCGCGGGCCCGGACGATGATACGCGCCATGCGCTCCTTGAAGTAGCGTTGCCACGTGTCGGGGCCGATCATCATCGTCACCGGCGCGCCTACGTCGTCGTCGAGCGAGAGTACGTCGACGCCCGCCTCCGCCAGTGCAGCAGCGTTGCGGCAGGCCAAGTCGGTCAGCCGGTCGAGCAGAAAATCGGCCCAGTCGGGGCGCTCCACCAGGTCGAGCAGGAAGTTCTCCAGCCCCCGCAGCCGCCAGGCAGCCTCGAAGAGCTCGCCGCCCAGGTGCGGCAGGTTGCCGCCGGCGGCCAGGCCCCGTGTATGCAACGCAGTGACCTGTTCGCGCAGGCCCTCGACGTGATAGGGTACGGAGACATCCGGAAAGGGGAACGCTTCCAGCTCCGCCAGCGTTTTTGCCTCAGCCAGGGGATTGCGGTTCGCGGGTGTCTCCGGGCGATAGGACCAATGGGCATAGGTGGCCATCTGCTCGAAGGTGCCCAGCCGTGTGTCATATGGGAAGGGACGTGCGGCCTCACGGAACGCCTCCTCCTCTGGTGAGGGCGGTAGGTGCACGAACTGTACATCGATCATAGCGCGCCAGTCATAGTCCTGTGGCGCGTAACCGTCCAGGTCCACGTGGTAGAAATTCAGCGCACACGGGACTCGATCCGGTGTGCCGCCGTCCAGCGCCGTCAGAATCCGCTCGCGACCGTTCACGTCGTCCTCCTGGGCTCCTATAGGAAGAGCATCGGCAAGTAGTCAGGCGCGTTATCGTAGGGGGGCAGCGCGCCGCTGGCCACCCTATAGAGCCGCTCGTGGCTCTGGCGAGCTGCCTCGGCCAAAGGCGCATAGGGCTGGCTACACACGTCGACGAAGCCGATATTGTAGTTTTCGCCGTCGAACCGCCCGATTGCCGACTGATCATAGAGCGTGAAGTAGTGCACACCTACGCACCACGGCTTCGCGGCGGCGTCCTCCAGGTAGAGTCGGAAGGCTTGCCCGCGCGCCGCTTGGTCGAGCACGTGGCCGATCCCACTAGCCGGCAGGCCCACGTCGAGCGCGCCGAAGTGCCACTCGCCCACCATGATCGGCAGGCCGAGCAACGCGTTGATCTCCGCCATCTCGTCGACCAGCACCCGCGGCCTGTAGCAGTTCATGCTGAACACATCGAAGCTACGCATCCCGCGCACGGCCCAGGCGGGCGGGACCGTGTAGTAGCGGATCCCCAAGTTCAGGTGATGCGGGTCGACACGGCGGCAGGCGGCGCTCAATTCGCCGAAGTAACGCACGACCATTCGGTCGCTGAACTCGGCCAGGTCACCGCGGGCCGCGTCGGTCAGCGGTCGCTGCCAGAGCCCCTCAGCGACTTCCACGAAGGTCACGGGCATTCCCCAGGCGGAAGACAGCGAGGCGTCAGTACCGTACCACTCACGCAAGAAAGCAGCCAAGGCCCGGCGCGCGTAACATGCCTCCGTGGTGTAGAGCATCCCGGCGGCCGGGGTCTCGCCAGCAAAGCCCCAGTTCGGTTCGTTCATCAGGAAGTAGCCGATGAACGCCGGATCGCCGGTGGTCTCGACCAGTTGCTCGGCATAGCCGGCGGCAGCCGGGACGAACTCCGGATGGTAGACGTCGGGGAAATCGCGGTAGATGCGGGGAAGCGCACCAAGGCTGCGTCCGTCCATCGGGCGGACGTAAGGCACGCCCGCCGCACGAGCGATCTCCCAACCAGACCAGTTGGCCACGGTGTTGAAGCCAAACGCGCGCAGCTGCGAGAGTGCGATGGTGGCCCAACTCACCTCCGCCTCATCGCCAAAGGCGCGGATGAAGTTGGCGCGCAAATAGTCGAACGCCCCTCGCTCCTCGCGGGCCAGGCCCTCTTCGCCGGTACGGGCCGCGTCGTAGGCGCCGCCCTCCTCGGGAAGCCAGCTGAGCGCGCTCGCGATCCCATCGTAGGCGCTATCAATGCCGAAGCGCACGCAGTCAAGGCCCGAGGACCAGAAGAGATACCCGTCCGGGTCGACGAGCCACCAGCGCTCGCCGTCATGGTGCGTCCGGAAGAAACCTGTGGGCTCCACCTGCCGTTCAAGCCAGCCCCCCCAACGCGACCAGGTCGAGGGGAACGTCTGCGCCGGTGCGTTGGTCAACTGCCTCTGCAGGCGGGCGACCAGCTCCCCGGTGGAGGTGGTTTTCGCGGGCCAATCGTGCAGCCGGCTCTGGCCCAACTCATCGAGCAGCGGCCCGGCGGGGAGGAGAGGCGCATCGAGAGGCGGCGGCGCGTCGGCGCATACCGCCACAGGTGTCACGCAGAAGCGCACGGGATCCGGCCCTTTGCGCTCGATGACGATACGCATCCGGTCCACCTTCTGCAGATCGACCCGGTCGCCGCCGCAGAGGGGTTTGAGCCAGGCACCCTCCCGCGGGTAGCGCCAGCGGCCCTGGTTCACGGCCTCCAGGGGCACGCGCATTCGAGCACTGCACTTGTTCAGCAGCCCGAAGCTCATGCGGAATGCCGGTCCGTCCTCGCCCTCCTGCAGCCACAGGAAGAAGACGGCCAGGGCCTTTCCTTCCAGCAACCAGTCCGCGCTCAAGAAGCGCGCACCCGCCAGCGCGCCTGGCGGAAAGGTGTAGACGAGCGCCTCGCCAGTCGTCTCGGCCTCATACCACACACTATCCGGAAACGGAGGCACCGCAGAGAACTCATGCAAGCCAGCAGTCAGTGATTCAGGGGTCAAGACGAAGGGCAACCGTGGCATATCCAATGGGCCACCTCCTTACGCTAAGAGCACCGCCCGCCAGACGCATTCCTCGTCAAGCGAGCGAAGCCCCGGTTCACGGAGAACGCCGGGGAAGAGGTCTGCGCGATCGCCTCGATCACGCTACGGTCAGAGCCAGTTCGTTAGCTCCACGACACGCCGCTCGGCCATCGCCCGGTCGGCAGCAAAGCCAATGAGATGACCGGCGATCGAGTCGTCCAGATTCGTGGTGGAGATAGACGGTGGCTCGCCCCGCACGACGCTCAGGAAGTCTGCAACGAGGCGCAGGTCACCGCCTGCATGCCCGCCAAAGGCACCGTGCGTGTCTCCGCCAACCGTCAGATCCACCAGCGTCTCGCTGAATTCATGGCCAGGACGGGGGTCGATGTGGCGAATGACGAAGCGGCTCTCCTCGAGCACGCCCTGGATCTCGCCGTGCGTCCCGATGAGGTGAATCGAGCGCGAGGGTTTGGCCGTGCCGCCGACCATGTTGTGCGTCGCGGTGCTGCCATCCCCGAACTCAACAGCCACCGTCTGGTGATCCACGACATCCATCTCACACTTCCAGACGCAGCGCCCGTGCGGGTTGTCGGCCTTGAGCGACTCGATCTTGTCTTCCAACGTCGGCGCCTCGAGATGCTCCAAGCCATCCCAGACATAGAAGCTCCAGCGGTCGGGGTGGTCGATATAGTGCTTACGCGCCGAATAGAGGCAGTCAGGCTCGATGGGACAGTCGACCAAGCAACGCGTGCCGGCGCCCGCAGGCGCCCGCTCCGGCACGAACTGCATGTTGCTGCCGAAGCTCGCCACGGCTTGGGGCCGTACACCGCTCTTCATCCACGCGATCAGGTCGAGATCGTGACAGCACTTGGCCATAAGCATCGATGCATACCCGTGGGTCCGCCGGGCCCACTTACCCCGGACGAATGCCACCGCCATGTGATGATACGAGACATGCTCCACGGTCTGCACGCTGAGCAGATCGCCGATCGTGCCATCCAACACCTGCTGGCGAATCGCGGCGTAGAAGGGTGCAAAGCGCAGGACGTGGCAAATCATCACCTTCCGCCCGTGCGACCGAGCCACCTCCACCAACCTCCAGAGCTCGGACTCAGTAGTCGCGAACGGTTTCTCCAGCAGCAGGTCGTAGCCCGCGCGCAGCAGCGGCAGGGAGGTCGCGATGTGCTGGTGGTCCATCGTGCCGTTGATCGCGACGTCGGCAAAACGAGGCTGGGCCGCCAGCTCGTCAGCAGTGGCGAAGCAGCGTTCGGCCGGCAGGCCGTAAAGTGCCGCGACCTGCTCGCGCCGGTGCGCGAGCGGATCGGCGACGCCGACGATTCGCAGCTCATCCGGGTGATCGAGCGCATACGATGCATAGATCAAGGCCCGGTGTCCGGCGCCAACAATAACGGCTTCGATCGGCGTAGTTGTGTCGTTCATTTCGAACCTCTAAGGGAGAGGCGCCGTGCACTTAGGGCCGGCACGCCACCACAGGTGTTATAGATTGAACAGTCGGGCGACATTGCCACCCATTACGAGAGCTTTCTCCTCCTCGGTCACTTCATACTTGAGCAGCGCATCGTACATCGCCTTGACCACGTGCGGACGCCGGAAAGGCGCGTCAGTCCCGAAGCAGACGCGCTCCGCGCCCAGCGTGTGGATCGCAGCAACGATCGCTCGCGGATCGGTCGCGCTACCGATGAGGATCATGTTCGGGCATTCCTCCGCTACCTCGATGACGGCCTGGTTCATATCCCAATCGGTCATACCCATATGAACCATGAAGATCGGGAGCTCAGGGTAGAGCTTGGCGACCTTGCGTGCGCGCAGCGGGTGGGTGCGCTCGTAGGCATCGGGCCCAATGTGGAAGGCCAGCATCTTGCCCGTCTTGGCGATCGCGTCGATCACCGGCAGGGCCAGCTCTTTATCGTCGATGTAGAAAGTGTTTTGAGCACCGTTGAGCTTGACGCCATAGAAGCCATACTCCTCGGTGCACACCCTCACCATCTTCAGAGCGTGCTCCAGACTCACGGTGGGGTCGGCCCAACCGAAGCCAAGGATCGTGTCCGGGTATATCTTGGTAGCCTCGTATACGTAGCGGTTATGGCCCTCGATCCCCTCACCCTCGTAGTCGGGCTTGAGCCACGTAAGCGTCTTATCGATTCCGGCCCGCTCGACGCGCTTCATATGCTCTTCAAGCGCGAACTCCCCACCGGTCGGTGAAATATGGGTATCTGCATCAATGATCATTCCTGGAGCCTCCCCTCGCGCCTTGAGCAGCGCGGGTCTGTCTCTGATGTGGCTTCCGCTGGACGGCGCCAACCACATTATAGGTCGGTTCGCCCGCACCGGCAAAGATCGGCTGATACGGCGCTGGCCCCGCTCACGTCTCGCGGACCGGCGAGGCATCATCAGAGCCCGAGACGGGCACGCTTGACACGCACTTTGTCGGCCTCGGCGGCCTCGCCCTGCAAGCCGGGTGTCTGGACCACGAAGTGGAAGTAGTCCGGTGAGCACGCAACGAAGGTGTGCGCCTCACCCGGCTCGATGACAATGACGTCATCCTGGGCGAGGCGCACCACCTCCTGCTCAACACGCAACTCAACGATCCCCCGAGCGACGAGGTAGATCTCGGTCATCGTCTCGTGATAGTGAGGGTCGTCCAGGCCCGCATTGGCGTAGCCTACCGAGATACTGACGCTTGCGTTCCACGGCCCGATGTACCAGCCCTTTTCGGCAACCGGCGATGCCCGTTCGATGTGCATAGCTCAGCCCAGGGTCACGATGACGTCGACGTCCCCGGTCCCGGCGGGCGGCAGCGGCACGACGGTGCCCGCCACCGGCTGACCATCGACGACGAGGGTCACGGCGTTGCCCTCACCGGTGCGACGGACCGTGATGTGGTAGGTCACACCGCGAAAGACGCGGGTCGCCGAAAAGCCCGGCCAGGTGGTCGGGATGACCGGCGCGATCTCCAGGCCATTGTAGGCGGGGCGGATCCCCAGTAGCCATTGCGTAATAGCCACGTAGTTCCATGCGGCGGTACCCGTAAGCCACGAATTCTTCGCCTCGCCATGCTTGGGAGTGTCACGACCGGCGATTGTCTGAGCGTAGACATAGGGCTCGCAGCGGTGTAGCTCGCTGATCGCCTCGCGCGCAGCGGGGTTAATGCGCTTATAGTAGTCGAAGGCCTGGTCGCTCCGCCCGATCATGGCTTCGGCGATCATAATCCACGGGTTGGTATGGCAGAAGACGCTGGCATTCTCCTTGAAGCCTGGCGGATAGGAGCTGATCTCGCCCATGTAGATGTAATACTGCGAGTAGGCCGGCTGCTGCAAGACGATACCATGGGGCGTCGCCAGCCGCTCCGCTACAGAGTCCAGCGCCAGCTGCGCGCGACCGTCCTCGAGGCCCAGCCCGGCCAGGATGCAGATGCCCTGGGGCTCGATGAAGATCTGGCCCTCCTCGCACGCCTGCGATCCGATCTTGCGTCCAAACGCGTCGTAGGCGCGCAGAAACCAGGCACCATCCCAGCCGTGCTGCCAGATCGTCGCCTCCATGCCCGCAGCGGCATCCCGATACTCACGCGCTTCGGCATCGCGGCCGCGCGCCTCGGCAATCGCGGCCAGCTCGTTGGCGGCGAGCACAAAGAGCCCGGCGATGAACACGGACTCTGCCACCGTGCCGTCCATCTTGAGCGGGGCCACCTGAAAGGATTGCCCCGGCTCCTCCGAGAAGATATTGAGGTTCAAGCAGTCATTCCAATCCGCGCGGCCGATCAAAGGCAGGTCGTGGGGACCAAGCCGGTCGAGCGTGTAGCGGTAGCTACGCTGCAGGTGCTCATAGAGCGGCTGCTCGGTGCCTGGGGTGCTGTCATAGGTCACGGGTTCATCAAGGATGCTCCAGTCGCCGGTCTCCTTGATGTAGGCCGCTACGGCAAGGATCAGCCAGGGCGGATCGTCGTTGAAGCCGCCGCCCACGGCATCGTTGCCGCGCTTAGTGAGCGGCTGGTACTGGTGGTAGGCGCCACCGCTCTCGAGTTGCGTGGCAGCCAGATCAAGGATGCGCTCACGCGCACGGTCCGGCACCTGGTGGACAAACCCCAACAGATCCTGGTTGGAGTCGCGGAAGCCCAAGCCGCGCCCCACCCCGGATTCGTAGAACGAGGCGGAGCGCGACATGTTGAATGTAACCATGCACTGGTAGGCATTCCAGACGTTGACCATCCGGTTCGTATCGACGTCGGGTGTCTCCACCTGATAGACGCCGAGGATCCGGTCCCAGTAGGCACAGAGCTCCTCGAACGCTGCCTCCACAACCTTTGGCTCAAGGTATCGCGCGATGATGGGCTTAACCCCGGTCTTGTTGACCCGCTGCGAGCTGGGCGGATCGAACTTCGCGTCACGGGGATTCTCGTAGTAGCCCAACACGAAGATGACCTCTCGCGATTCCCCTGGCGCCAACATCAGGCTCACGTGGTGCGAACCGATGGGTGCCCAACCCATCGCGATCGAATCGGCAGACGCTCCTCGTTCGACAACAACGGGATTCTCCCAGCCCCGATAGGGCCCCAGGAAGTCCTCGCGCTGGGTATCGAAACCGGCGAGCGGTTCAGAGCAGGCAAAGTAGGCGAAGTGATCGCGTCGTTCGCGGTATTCGGTCTTGTGATAGATAACCTCGTCCTCGACCTCAACCTGACCGATGTTGAAATTGCGCTGGAAGTTGGTCATATCGTCCGAGGCATCCCAGAGGCAAAACTCAATCACCGAGAACGCCGACAGATCAACGGGCGTGTCACGCCGGTTCGTCACAGTCAGCTGCCATATCTCCAAGTCATCGTCCAGCGGCACAAAGTAACGGGTCTGCGCCGCAATACCCGCATACGTTGAGCCAATGACGGTGTAGCCCATCCCGTGCCGGCAGCTGTAATCAGACAGAGTAGACCGCGTCGGCTGCCACGAGGGCGACCAGAACTCACCGCTCTGGTTGTCGCGCAGATAGATATAGCGACCTCCGTAATCGAAGGGGACGTTGTTGTAGCGATAGCGCGTGATGCGCCGCAGGCGCGCATCGCGATAGAAGGAGTAACCACCGGCGGTGTTGGAGATCAAACCAAAGTAGGCCTGAGATCCCAGGTAGTTGATCCATGGGAGCGGCGTATCGGGCCGTGTGATCACGTACTCGCGGTTCTGATCGTCGAAGTATCCGAATCGCATGGTGCCTCCTCTTCGATGGGTTCGAATCGTCACCCCGCGTGGTAGGGCGTGAGGGTATGATAGCATCGCCATCCAAATCGCGCCAGTCATACACGACGTGATGGCTCTGGATGAGAGCGCCCGCTGCACCATCGAACCGGGTCGAGTTGGCACACCCACCAACCGCCTACCAGCATCAGATCCGGAAGGGCATGGCCAACGCAGTCCTGCTGTTGAGATACTCACCGGCGCGTAGTGCGTCGCCGCAGCTTGTCACGGCGTTCATTTATGTGCGGATCACGATTTCCGGGTTGCATCTTCGCAGTTTATGTCGTAAAATGAACAGTACCGAACACTTCCGCACCCGCGAAAGGAACGCCGTGCTACCCGAGGAAAGACGTCGCCGCATCATCCAGATGCTTCGTGAGCAGGAGACCGGTACGCTCGCTGTGTCCGAGCTCGCTTCGGTGTTCGATGTCTCCGACATGACGATTCGCCGCGATCTGGCCTGGCTGGAGGGTCGCGCCCTCGTCAGACGTGTCCACGGTGGTGCGGTCACGACCCAGACAGCCGAGCCGGAGAAGCCGTTTGCCGAACGGCGTGGCGAGTTCGACGAGCAGAAGCGCGGTATTGGCTGGACGGCGGCACAACTGGTCGAGGACGGGGACATCATCATCCTCGACGCTGGCACCACCACACAGCAGATGGTTCGCCACCTTGCCTCCAGACGTGATCTGACCGTGATCACCCACGCCCTACCGATCGTCCAGGAATTGGCCCACATTCCGGAGATCAAGACGATCATCCTTGGGGGGCTGCTGAAGCCCAAGGAGCTGTGCGCCGTCGGCCCAACGGCGGCACAGCAACTCGGCCGGCTGGCGGTTGACAAGGCCTTCCTCAGTGCCGCGGGGTTCGATCTCGAGCGGGGACTGACGGACCCTGACATCTACGAAGCTGAAGTCAAGGAGGCTATGATCCGCGCCGCATCTCGCATCTTCCTCACGGCCGACAGCAGCAAATGGCAACGTGTCGCGCTGGTCCGCTTTGCCGCTTTCCAGACGCTCGACATCCTCATCACCGACGACGCACTGCCGCCTGAGGCTGTGATGGCTATCGAAGCTGCCGGCGTGGCCGTCCTCACCCCGCGCCGGGCTGGAGAGAGATCATTCCCTGCACGCCAATCTCAGAATCACACACCTAAGGAGCTGATATGACCCAGGACTACCCACCCATCAAGGTCGGCATTGTGGGCGCCGCGGGGCGTGGCGCAAGCTTCCGCGCCCCCTTCGACGCCCACCCGGCCACGCACATCCACGCGGTCTGCGACGTCCGGGCTGAGGCCCTCCCGGACGCTGCCGTCACACTGGGCGCGTCCGAGACCTACACGGACTACGAAGAGATGCTCGACCGTTCGGGCGTTGACGCAGTCGTCATCGGCACGCCGATGCAGTTTCACGCCAGCCAGGCCATCATGGCCCTCGACCGCGGCATCCACGTACTGTGCGAGGTCACCGCGGGCGTCTCGGTGGAGGAGTGCCAGACACTCGTGGCGGCAGCCAAGGCATCGAATGCCGTCTATATGATGGCCGAGAACTACACCTACATCAAGTCGAACGTGTTGGTCAAAGCCCTGGTCCAGCAGGGGCTCTTCGGCGAGACCTACTACGCCGAGGGCGAATACCTTCACGAGCTCAAGGAACTCAACGAGATCACGAAGTGGCGGCGTCACTGGCAAACGGGGATCGACGGCATCACTTACCCTACACACAGCCTCGGGCCGGTGTTGCAGTGGATGGACGATCGCGTTGTCCGTGTCTGCTGTGAAGGGAGCGGACACCACTATCGGGATCCGCGCGGCGACCTTTACGAGAACCAGGACAGTGTGGTCATGCTGGCCAAGACAGCCAAAGGCGGCCTGATCAAGATCCGGGTAGACATGCTCTCCAACCGCCCGCATGCGATGACGAATTACGCCCTACAGGGCACCCAAGGCTGCTATGAGTCCGCGCGCAGTGTGTTGGAGCCCAACAAGATCTGGCTGGCAAACCTATGTCCCGACATGAACACGTGGCTGCGTCTGGAAGACCTCGAAGCTGAATACATGCCTGAGATGTGGCGTCACCCTCCTGAGGCTGCGCTTCGCGCGGGCCACGGCGGCGGCGACTACTTCGAAGTGCTCGATTTCGTCAACGCCATCCTGAACGAAGCCCCGTGCCCCATCGGCATCCACGAGGCGATGGACATGACGTTGCCGGGTCTCGCCAGCCAGGCCTCCATCGCCAACGGCGGTGTGTGGGTGGATGTCCCTGACTCGCGAACGTGGTGAACAAAATATGACAAACACTGACCTGTTCGAAGTGAAACCTGTTGACCGCAAGTACTACGAGGAGCGACTCGCCGGCTATCTACCCGCCAGGCTCATCGATGTGCACACGCACGTCTGGCTCAAGACCTTCGTCGGCGGGCGCGACGAGACGGCCCGGACAGTAAGCTGGCCCAGTCTGGTTGCAGAGGAGAACCCCATCGAAGATCTCGTGGAGACGTACCGCCTATTGCTCCCCCAGCAGACAGTGACGCCCGTGATCTTTGGCTCACCGGGGCGCTCGGTCGACCTGAATGCCAGCAACGCCTACGCTAGTGACAGTGCACGCACGCACAACCTGCCCGCCCTCCTCGTGAGCACGCCGGCGTGGTCGGCGGACGAAGTGAAACGGCGGGTCCAAGAGGGAGGCTTCCTGGGCCTCAAGCCCTATCTCAGCTTCGCACCGCCTGAGATCCCTGGCGGCGATATCACCGTGTTCGACTTCCTGCCCCACGCCCACCTGGAGGTTGCAGATGCCCACGGCTGGGTCGTGATGCTTCACATCCCCCGCCCCGCCCGGCTGCGCGATCCCGTGAACTTGTCACATCTGCTGGAGATTGAACGCCGTTATCCGCGTGTGCGGCTCATCGTAGCCCACATCGGACGGGCCTATTGCGGCGAGGATGTAGGTAATGCCTTCGAGGTCCTGAAAGACACGACGCAGATGGCCTTCGACTTCTGTGCGAACACCAACGCCTGGGTTATGGAGCAGCTACTTCGCGCTGTCGGCCCCCAGCGCGTGCTCTTCGGCAGCGACCTGCCCATCCTTCGTATGCGGATGCGTCGCATCTGCGAGGGGGGAAACTACATCAATCTCGTCCCGCCAGGCCTCTACGGTGATGTCAGCGGTGATCCACACATGCGCGAGGTCGGCGCTGACGAGGGCGCACAGCTCTCGTTCTTCCTCTACGAAGAGCTAGGGGCATTCCGGCAGGCTGCAGAAGCTGTGGCGTTAACGCACAGCGAGGTCGAAGACGCCTTCTACAACAACGCGGCTCGGCTGCTCGGGCTGGCACCCTAGCGCCCTGGAGGTGAACAGTGGAAGAACACCGGCCCCAACTACAGATGCTCTGGCCTACAACAAGGCTCAACTCACCACCCGAGCCCGTCCTGTTGCCAGGATACCAGCTACGTATCTTCGATCCACAAACTGACATCGATGGCTACCTATCATTGATGCACGAGGCTGGCTTCACGGACTTCACCGCGGAGCGTGTTGACGGATGCTTGTTACGCGTCCTGCCCGACGGCTTCTTCGTCGTCGAGCACGCCGGCGCCGGTGAGCTCGTGGCAACCGCGATGGCAGGGCACGCGCCCACCTCACTCCACCCCTATGGTGGTGAGCTCGGCTGGGTTGCGGGGCGCCGGGCCCACGCTGGCAGAGGGCTCGGTGCTGCCGTCTGCACGGCAGTTGTCAGGCGGTTCATCAGCGCGGGCTACCGGCGAATCTATCTCCTGACAGACGATTGGCGACTTCCAGCGCTCAAGGTCTACCTCAAGCTGGGCTTCATGCCCTTCCTGTTCACCAGCGGAATGCACGAGCGGTGGCGCACGATCTGCGACCAGCTGAATTGGCCCTTCACCCCCGCGGCTTGGCCCACGGTTCAGGATGCCTAGCACGAGCAGGATCTATGGCTAAGGGACAAGATCTGCTGCTTGGCTTGGATATCGGCACAACCGCAACGAAGGCGCTGCTCTTCGACCTTGAGGGCCGGCCGGTCGCGACGGCTACAATGGCCTACGGCCTGACTACACCCCGACCGGGCTGGGTCGAGCAGGATCCCGAGGCGCTCTGGCAAGCTGTGATCGCCGCAGTGCGCGAGGTTGTGGGGCGCCAGCCGCGGGCCACACGCATTCTGGCGCTCAGCCTGGCATCGCAGGGAGGCACGACCATACCGGTCGACGCGGCCAAAGCACCAACGTACAATGCCATCAGTTGGATGGACGAGCGCGGGACCGCCCAGGCGGTCCGCATTCGAGAGACAATGAATCCTGATGAGATCTACACCACGACGGGATGGCCTCACGGCAACACGCTTCCGCTCAAGCACATCGCCTGGCTGCGTGACGAGCGCCCTGACGTCTTTGCCCGCACGGTCAGCATCCGCTTCGTCAACGACTTCGTTGTCGAACGACTGACCGGCGTTGCCGTAATGAACCCGTCCGACGCCTCGATCACACAGCTCTTCAATATCGCCACGGTCGATTGGGACGAGCGCCTGCTGGAACTTGCCGGGATCACCCGCCACCAAGTAGCGCCGGTGTGGCCGTCGGGACGGGCCGTCGGATCGCTTACGGCAGAGGCAAGCCGCATCACAGGTCTTCCGCCCGGCACAATGGTCATCAATGGGGCACACGACCAGTACTGTGCCGCCGTTGGGACCGGCGTAACGCGACCCGGCACCGTGCTGCTCTCCTGCGGTACGGCCTGGGTGATTCTCGCGGTACCTGAGGATCTCGAGGGCGGGCTCGCGAGTGGCATGGCGATCAGTTGTCACGCAGTATCCGGGAGGTGGGGCGCAATTCGCTCGCTAGGCGGCGTCGGCGCTTCGCTGGAGTGGTTCCTGAACCAGATCTGGTGTCCATCGGATACAGCCGCGCGCGCGGAGGCCTACACCGCACTGAACGACGCGGCAGCCCAGGCCCCTGCTGGGGCCCGCGGTCTGCTCTTTTACCCGCTGGCAGGCGGACACGGCCTCACGGACAATGGTCGTGGGGGGATGATGAACCTAGCCCTGGATCACACGCGCGGGGATATGGCGCGGGCCGTGATGGAGGGCATCTCCTTCGAGCTTCGATGGGCGCTCGATGAGATCACGGCACGGGGTGTCCCGGTGGAATGCCTGACGATGGTCGGCGGTGCAGCCGAAAGCCCGCTCTGGCCCCGCATCGTCGCTGACAGTACCGGGTTACCCGTGAACCTACCCTCGATCACTCAGGCCGCAGCCCGAGGCGCTGCAATCCTTGCGGGCGTGGGAGCGGGAGTGTTCCCCGACGCTGAGTCAGGATTCGGCGCCCTGAAGGGCCAAGAAACACGGCTTGTGCCCAGCACCAACCAGACCTATGACGCTCTGTTCGCGCGTTACCGGGCCCTTCACGACGCGGTCACGCGTGTCTCAACACAAAACCAAGGAGAGATACTAGCATGAACAAACCAAAGGTAGGCCTCTTGGGCCTGATGCTCGAGCTCTACGATCTCGTCCCCGGCCTGAAGCCGCGCATGGCCGAGTTCGCACAGGATCTGGTCCACACGCTCGCGGACTTCGCCGACGTCGACTTCCCGGGAGTGTGCAATACGCGCGAGCAGGTGGACGAGGCTGTGGCCCGGTTCGAGGCCGAAGGCAAGGATCTGATCCTGGTGGTGCTGTTGACCTATGCTCCCAGTCACATCGCGCTGCCGGCGTTGCTGCATACGCGCCTGCCCTACGTCATCTTCAACACGCAACAACTGCACACCGTAACGGCCCAGGTGACGAGCCAGGACACCACGAAAAACCACGGAATGCACGGAGTTCAGGACCTCTGCAACGTGCTACTGCGAGCAGGGCACTGCCCAAAGCTGGTCAGCGGCCACTATCGCGATCCGAACGCACTGGCCGAGCTGCGCAGTTGGATGGACGCCATACGTGGAGCGCGCTTCATGCACCGGGTGCGGATTGGCCTCCTAGGTTATCCTATGGAGGGCATGGGCGACTTTGGGATCGACCACACCGCGCTGCTGGCCCAGGCTGGTGTCAGTGTTCACCATCTGGCGATGAGGGCTGTGGCTGAGCGTGCACGGGAGGTCCCCGATGCGATGGTCGCCCAAGCCATGGCAGAGGACCGGGAGCAATTCGTCATTGCGGATGACATCACGGAGGAGGAGCACGCCGCCAGCGCCCGGCTCGTCTTTGCGTTGCGCGACATCTTGCGGGAGCAGGGCCTCCACGGGTTCGCCGCACACTTCACGGCTGTCGGCGAGGAAGGCTGGCTCGACACGCTGCCTTTCCTGGCCGCATCGATGCTCCTGGGTGAGGGCTATGGCTTCGGCGGAGAGGGAGACGTCACGAGCGCCGCAGCAGTGGCGCTGATGGCGCATCTCGCGGGCGCAGCCAACTTCACAGAGATGTTCTCCATGGACCCTGAGGGCGACGCGGTGTTGATGATGCACATGGGCGAGGGCAACTGGACCATGGCCCGTGAGGACGAACCCATCCACCTCCTTCGCAGCACGTTGGGCCTGGTTGATCTGCGCATCGCGCCCTTGCTCCTGGCCTTCAGCCTGGAGCCCGGGCCGGTCACGCTCGCCAGTCTTACGACGGTGACCGAGGGGAAGCTGCGCCTCGTTGTCACTGAGGGAGAGGTCGTTGATTTCCCCTACGTCGCTGATCTGGGTCGCCCGCACTACAAGTTCCGGCCTGACAGCCCTGATGGACTGTCCGGATTCCTCAACCGCTTCAGTCTGGCAGGAGGATCGCATCATCAAGCCCTAGCCTACGGGCGCTGGGCCGGCACCCTTGCGAAGCTGGCCGACCTGCTGGGCATAGAGTGCACTCAAGTCTAGATTGGCGACGATGGTGGCAACGGCGCAGCGAGACTCCAACCTGAGCCGCTTCAGGCGTCTGCTGTGTCTCTGCACCGCCGCCGTCCTGCTGGTCGCGTGTGACGTCTCAGGGGTCAGGGGGGATCGAATGACCGTTCAGACGGGTCAACACCCTTACGCTTTTCAGGAAGACGATCTGCACATCAACTATCTGCTCTATCTCCCAGATAGCTATGGCCGTAACCCCTGGAAGCGCTGGCCCCTGCTGATCTTTCTCCACGGTTCAGGGGAAACGGGCCTCACGATGGAGCATCTGAGTCGAGTCGCTGCCAACGGTCCTCCCCGGGAGCTTGCCGGGCCGGTGCCGCTCCCCGACCTGGCTGACAACTTCATTGTGCTTTCCCCACAATCACCGGACAACCAATACTGGGAGACGCAGTTTGCCGTCCTCGATGCTCTGCTGGCCGAGATCGAGTCAACCTACGCGATCGACCCAACGCGCGTCTACTTGACGGGCCTCAGCCTGGGCGGATTCGGTACGTGGCAATATGCAGAGCGCCATCCAGACCACTTCGCCGCACTCGTCCCGGTTGCCGCAGGCTACGACCACGTCTTCGAGACACGGTACGTCGGGGCTGGCTACTATGAGGGGAAGATCAGGTTTCCTGCGATTCCCGATAGCCTATGCTCCCTGAAGCACATCCCCGTATGGGTCTTCCACGGCGCCCGCGATGAGACGATTCCGCACGAGGAGACCGCCGACGTCGTCGTGGACGCCTTCCGGGCCTGCGGAGGGAATGTGGCCTATACGCTCTATCCCGACGCCGGCCACGATTCATGGACCGAGACCTACGCCAACCCCGAGCTCTATCGGTGGCTACTGGCGCAGAGAAAGGACTGAACTATGGATGGAAACTCTCATCGAATCATGGAGAACCCCTCACTGTCGCTAGGCGACTTGGTGGGCACAGAGTACACGGACGCTGTCTGCGGTGCCCGCGCCTTCCTTACCGGCGTCAGCATAGGTGATCTGCGCGCGCTTGCCAGTCGCAAGATCGACTTCGCACCCGGCGCCTATCGACAGCGCCTTGACGAGTTGGTAGACATCATCGGGACACAGATATGCCCGGCTATCGTCGACTCGGCTCGCGGCGCGGGGACAGACGCCTTCAATGCAGCGACCCACCGGGAAAGCGCGCCTCTCGCGGGGTTTGGCTTCGTTCGCATCGGCGAGGACGGTCGCGCCTATCTGACTTCCAAGAGCGAACACTACCACGCGCCCTTGGGTCACAGCTTTCCCGGGTATCAGCTCATTGAGATCGCCCGCAAACTGGGAATCCCCAACGCCACCCACAACAACACCCGCGGGCACATCACGCGCCATCTGGAGGAGACCCTGATTCGGGTGGCCAACGGCATCAGCCGCCAGGACGGGGCCAGCCTGAGGGCAGTGTTGGGCCAGGCTACGCCCCATGTGTTGAACCGGGTCATCAACTTGGAGACAGGGAGTCTGGCGGTCGAGGCCGCGCTCAAGATG
>Ga0123332_1001545_pt1 | contig 22540 bp, 22 predicted proteins | sample BioC12SIPDNA_4_FD_89958 | JGI IMG/M metagenome (GOLD analysis project Ga0123332, IMG submission 89958) | Anaerobic biogas reactor microbial communites from Washington, USA - Biogas_R2_A C12 SIP DNA | ecosystem: Engineered > Bioreactor > Anaerobic > Unclassified | place: Washington, USA... | reverse complement strand
CTAGAAGACAAGGGCGGCCTGCCGCCGGGCCTAGAAGACAAGGGCGGCCTCCCGCCGGGCCTTCAGGACAAGGACAAGTGAGAAATTGGCTAGGAAACCGGGGATTACCCGTATCCAAAGGGCGTGGCGCTCGTTAAGAATCATGCCAGGGATCTTAAGAATTGGTTCACAAATACCGGCAAGACCATCTATGGATATCAGAGATACACGGGAAGCGAAGGTCGTTCCTTCGCGAAGGGCGATTACCCTAGCGGAGCAGTTGTTTGCTCTGCAGGAACCCTGGCGCAGCCGTTTTCTCGAGCTGGTGGCCTCACGGGCCCGCGCGGGGAACGGCTCGCCGAGCCGGGAGGACGTGGCGGGCTGGCTGGAGAACCACAGCCTCTATGAGCAGGTTCACGCGATGCTGACCACGTGGTGCCGGCGGTCGCAGACCTGAGACGGGAGGTAGGATGCGCAGACTAGGTTTGGGGGTGCTTACGCTCGTTCTGTTACTGGGAGCGGGGGGCGTCTATGCAGCCGAGATGGGGACCACGCTGGGGGGCGAGGTCGCTGTGGGGCTGGCGGAGGAGACGCCGGAGCCGGAGGACGGCGGACCATCGATCTTCTGTAGCGATGGGGACGCCGTGCATCCGGTGGCGCAGCGCCTCGCCGAGCGGTATGACGTGGCGTACGACGCGATCATGGCCCGGTTCTGCGAGGGCTACGGTATAGGCCAGATCAAGTTAGCGTTGGTCACGGCTCAGACGAAGGCCGCCCAGGATGGGGGGTGGGACTGGGAGGCTCTGCTCAATGAGCGAACCGACGAGGTCGGCTGGGGGGACATCTGGCGTATGCTGGGTCTGTTGGGCGGTTGGCGGAATCGGGACCGGCGCGTGGATGAGGCCGGTCCGCCGGAGCACGCCGGACCACCGGAGCACGCCGGACCGAAGTTCGGCAATGGTGAGAGCGTCGTGCCGGAGTTCGCAGGGCCACCAGAGCACGCCGGGCCGCCAGAGCACGCCGGACCGAAGGACCACGCCGGGGCGCCAGAGCACGCCGGACCGCCGGAGCACGCCGGGCCGAAGGACTAAGACGGAGTTGGTTTCGGGTTAGTATTGCCGCTTTGCCGACGATACGTGTTTGTGTTCGGGGGAGGCCAGAGTCGGGGGGCTTGGCTTAGGGGCGTCGCGAATCGGATCGGGTGGGAAACGCATTGAGGATGGGCATCGGGTCGTAGGGAAAGAGGCAACCTTGGGGCAAGCGCCCTGCCAGTGAGACTACCGGCAGGGCGCTTGCTCGTTATGATGGCGACGCCCACATAAGCCCAATGCAATTCCAACGTATTCCAACCCTGGCGGGCCGCGGTTTGCGCTACACTGAGAGTAGACGATTCCCATGGCAGAACCCTGGCAGCGCGACCGTGCGGGTCGCGTTGCCGATGATCTAGACAGGGGAGTAGGCCGACTATGAACAAGGGAAGCGAGCACCCGCTGCTGGAGCACTTCCAGCGTATGCAGCGCGAGATTGGCGAGGTCGACCTGACCTTCGACGATATCGAGAGCATTCGGATGGCGCCGTTGCCCGGCGCGGCCTATCGCGACCTCTCGTGGTGGCACGAGGAAGACGAGGGGGCACCCGACTACGCGGCACGAGGCTGGCTGAGGGCCGGCTGGCACGTGCGGTCGGTCAGCATGGAAGACGAAGTGGTGTCGTTCGAGCGTGACTGGTACCGCGACCGCGACCGGCGCGACGAGGAGTCCTGGTGAGGGTGCGGTACGCCCGCGCGTTGGTCTAGAGCGGCGCGATCGAGACGAGCACGCAACAGCGGCGCGGAACAAGGCAGGGGCGCGGTTGGCGAGGTGGACGCGTGTCGTGCAGGTGCGGGCGGCGGGGGCGCGATCGTCCCGATCGCGCTACAGCGGCTCGGAGGTGCGATGGCGTGACTCTGCGATGGGGAGGTCGATGTGGGAGAGCATAGGGTGCCCGAGGGCAGACGGCGCGCGGACGAGCCTATCCGGCTGTTCGATTCAGATGTGCTGGAGTTCTTCACGCACATCCATCCGGCGGTAGTGGTGGCGCTATGGTTGCCGGTCGGGGCGTTCTTCTTGGTTCGGGCCGCACTGGATCCCCGGCTGGGGCCCATAGGCCTGGCGGTGGGTGCCATCGCAGGGTTAGGGATCTGGACGCTTGCGGAGTACACCCTGCACAGGTTCGTCTTTCACTTCAGGCCCAGGACCCCGCGCCAGGAGCGGCTGGCGTTCCTCTTTCACGGTGTGCACCATGCGCAGCCACGCTGCAAGACCCGGCTGGTGATGCCGCCCGCGGTGAGCATCCCGTTGGCATTGGTGTTCTACGGAGTGTACGCCGGTGTGGTCGGGGGGCTGCTACGAGCGCCAGAGTGGGTTGCGCCGCTGTTCGGCGGCTTCGTGTTCGGGTATTTGATGTATGACACGACGCACTACGCGACACATCACTTCCCGATGCAGCGGGGCTACTTCAAGATGGTGCGGCGGCATCACATGCTGCACCACGCGAAGACGCCGAACAGGCGCTTCGGGGTTAGTTCGCCGCTGTGGGATTGGGTGTTCCGCACGGAGCCGGCGCCGGAGCGGTGAGCGGGCGGGTGGCTGAACGCCAAAGGCCGCCTACAGTCGCTCGGCGGCCCACTCATCTGTGCCCAGGGCCTTGCGGATCGACGCGGCGAGGGTCGCGGCGTCGAGGGGCCTGTGGACGACATCGAGGAAGCCCGCAGTCTCGAACTCCCCAGAGCTGTCGGGGTTGCGGCCCGTGATGCCGAGCACCTTGACGGCAGGGTCAAGCTCGCGCAACTTGCGCACCAGCGCCCGGCCGCCCATATCGGTCACGCCGACATCGGCAATGACGAGATCGGGCCCGTCCTCGCCGCAGGGGTCGTGCTGTCGGGTCTGGAACAGGGCCACCGCTTCCTGTTCGTTGGCTGCCGTCAAGACCTCGTAGCCCCAGGCGGCCAGGGTGCGGCAGCTGGCCTCGCGAAGCGCGACTTCGTCTTCCACGAAGAGGATGCGCCCTTTCTTCGCCGATGTGCAGGCGATGGAGCGCGTGCCCGAGTGCGGCTGCGTGGCCTGCTCCGCCTGAGCGGCATGCAAGTAGATCCGGAACGTGGTGCCCTTCCCGACGCTCGATTCCACGTCGATGTGACCCCGATGCTGCTGGACGATGCCGTAGACCTGGGGCAGGCCCAGCCCTGTGCCATGCGCGCCTTTGGTTGTGAAGAAGGGCTCAAAGAGGTGCGCCAACACTTCCTCGGGCATCCCCACACCCGTGTCGGCAACGGAGAGGCAGACCCAGTGCCCGGGCTCGAGCGTGGGCAGCGGCGGCGTCTCACCAGGCTCAACGACCACGGGCCTCAGGCCGATTCGCAGGTCGCCCCCGTCGAGCATTGCGTCGCGAGCGTTGACCGCAAGGTTCATGATAAGCTGCTGGATGCGGGTCGGATCGGCATTCACGACGGCTTGGGTCGAGTCGATGTCCGTGGTGAGCCGAATGTCATCGGGCAATGTCTTGCTCAACATCGCCGTCACGTCTTCGAGAAAGCGCGCCAGGTGGACAGGCCGCAGCTTTATCGACGAACGGCGGCTGAAGTCGAGAATCTGGTTGATGAGATCGGATGCCCGGCGCGACTCACCGATGATCGTCTCGGCCGCGGCGCGAAGGTGTGGCGGCAGTTCCTGATTGTTGAGGATCATCCTGGCGTACACGATGATGATCGTCAAGAAATTGTTGAAATCGTGGGCGATGCCACCGGCAAGCTGGCCGAGAAGAGCTAGACGCTCCTGCTGGTAGACCTGGCGCTCGAGATGTTTGCGCTCGGTGGTATCGATGGCCACGCCGATCATACCTGTAACAGCGCTATCGTCGTTGCGGACGGGCGATCCCCAGACGTCATAGGCGAGATCATCCAGCTCCGCGGTGAACGAAACCGATTCCCCGGTGAGCGCGCGGGTGACGACGTCCGGGAAACCGGGCAGCTGACAGGATGGGTCGAAGGCGGACCGGCCGACGCAAGCGGATGGCGTGACGGTAAGCCTCTCCAGGCCCTTGCCCTCCATGAGGGTAATCGTGCCCGTGGCGTCGACAGCGAAGAGGATCACGGGGGTGTTGGCCAGGATCAGGCCGTCAATGGCGCTCGGCGCCCCCGGGCAACCTGAAGTGGAATCGGGTGCGTTATGTGGTGCCTGGGTCATCAGTACCTGCGTATGCTGTTCCATGCTCCTCGATTGGGGTCCAGGTGACCAGAAGCTCAGTCCTGAGCGGCCAGGGCTTCGGGCTCGAACCCACCCATGCACTGCTGTGCGAACTCCGAAAGCGTGCTGACGCGCAACGACTTCAAGAAGGAATGCGACCTGGAGTCCACCCGGAAGCGCTCTCCCTGGTAGCCCTGCGCCAGTGCCTGTACGGGGTCTACGAGCAGCAGACGGCGGAAGGACTCACTCACTGCAGCCGCGCTGAGAATTCGCTGCAACTCGCGATTGTCGACAATTTGAGAGGTCATGTGGCTATATCCTTTGCGTGTCATGTTGGCCGCCTTTGTTTCCCCCCAGTGACCACGTGAGTAAGAAAGCGCCCACGGCGATGATCACGTCGCCCAAGCTGAAGGCGACCTGGTATGGCGACCAGGAAGGAAGGACGAAGCGGTCAGCTAGCCAGGCCAGGCGTGTATCCGCCACGGCCATGATGACGTCCTTGCTCGCTCCCAATCGCTGACCAAGGACCCAGCTATCGGCAGGTCTGCCGGGATACATCCGCTGCAGCGTCTCCGGGCTAATGGGCATCCAGCCGCCGTTCAAAGCGATGACGAGCAGGTTGAGCCCCAGTCCCAGCCCCAAGGCCCAGAAGCCCGGCTGGCGACGGTTGAGCCAGACAAAGAGCAGCAGCAGAATCTGCGAGCTGACCAGGCCGGCGGAAGCGATTGCTCCCGAAATGCGCTCCCGGACCGGCGGGAAGAAGAAGGCCAGCCACTGCGGCAGAAAGCCGACCAAGACCAACCACGTTGCGGACAACGTGGGAACTGCCAGTCGTCGCCCTGCTATACTGGCCCGTATGAAGCCGGCAGCGAGGCCGGCCACCACCGCCAGCAGCAGGATCATTCCCGGATCATGCCAGGGTTATGCTCGATTTGTGTCCGAATGAAACCAGAATTCCGCTTGGATGAGGCCAGGTGTGCGCTGTGTTGTCTAGGTTGCGTGGCCGCCGTCAGAGCCGGGGGCGCCGGCGCCCAGAACGAACAGGGTCAGCGTGAGAATCAACCAAAAGAGCCGCATGGTGCGTGCGTCAACTTTCCCGGCCAACAGCGATGCGTTCCAGAGCGCGTTCTTCATTACAGAGCCTCCTCCAGCAAGGGTTCAGGGGTGTCGAAAACTACTGCGATCATAGCAAGGAGCGGTAGACAGAGGAGTAGACAGCAGCGGGGAATCTCAGAAGCGATGAAGGAAATCATCGCCCCGCGTCGACCGCTACCGGTCTCCTCGTGTCGGTCTCACTTCGGTTGACGGCAGAGCGGGAAACCGTGCAGGTCAGTGGGCGACAGCCGATGGGCGACAGCCGATGGGCGATAGCCGATGGGCGACGGCCTGTGGGCGGTCGCTGCCGCGACGTCGAACGAGCTAGGCTATGTCGTAGGGGTCCTGCGTAGCAGGACGCCCCGCACGGTCTGGAGCCCTGCGCGGCACCGTGCGCGACTGCGCACCAGTGTTACCCGACGAGCTTCCTATAGAGGGACTGTGTCTGCGGTGAGGGTTGGACGTCAAGCTCCTGCGCCAGGAGCTGTTTGCAGTGCTCGAACTGGCGCACGACCGCGGAGCGATTTCCCAAGGCGGCATGCGCGCGCATAGCGAGGCGATGGACATCCTCCTGGCACGGGTCTTCGGCCAGGAGTCCATAGCAGTAGCGCAGCGCCGTCTCCGGTTCCTGGCGTTCCAGGTGGGTCTGCACGAGGGCCATCGCTGCCCCGCGATAGGCCTGCCACAGGCGCTCGCGGGCGGTCAGGACCCAGGTGCCATCTACGTCAGGGAGGTAGGAGCCCTGATAGAGTCGTACGGCCTCTTCGTATGCGACGATCCGCATCGCGGCATCGGTGGCCGTACGCGCCGCCGCGATGCTCTCCTGGAATAGCTCTACGTCATACTCGTAGTCGAGAGAGCGATTGAAGCGGTAACGGCCGTTCTCGAAGACGACCGATGCGTCGCCGAGGGCCCGGCGTATCCGGTAGAGCGTCTTCTTCAGGTGCATGTTGAGGCGCAGGGGGTCCTTGTCGGGCCAGAAGAAGAGGCCCAAGGCCTCACCGGTCAGGCCCTCGCGATGGGCCAGCAGGCAGAAGACCATATCGCGGGCGACTTGGGCCTGCCAGTCAGAGCCGGTGATCTGGATGCCGCCCACCCACACCTGGGCCTGCCCGAGCGCCTGGAGCCGCAGGTGGGGCGGTGCAAACGAGACCGTCTCGCTCTGGCGTCGTACATCGCGCCGGAGCGAGGGTAGATCGTTGACCCACGCGGCGACCTGCTCCAGCAGCTCGGCGACCTGCGCGCCAAGAGCCGGCGCGAGCTCCAGCTTCTCGAGGAACGGGGTCAGTTCACGCGCAACGGCCAACATTGCCTGATGGCCGCCTAGCTGGGCGGCCACCGCGAAGGCCTGCTCCAGGCTGTGCTCAGCGGAGGCAAGATCACCGCTCTCGGCGCAGGCGACCGCCAGGAAGAGACGCGCACGGGCACTGTCGAGACGACGCTTTCCGGACTCGAAACACGCCACGCCCGCATCCAGGTGCGTCCTAGCGGTTGAGGGCTGGCCCTCATACAGTGCTATGCGGCCCATGACGACGTGCCACAGACCCTGCTCGTACTGCGCCTGGCTGGCCTCGACCTGACCCTTGGCGACGTCGGCGTAGCGGTGCGCCTGGGCGAAGCGGCTGCGCATGCAGGCCAGATTGGCCTGGGCCAGGTTCATATAGAGGGTGAGGAACCGGTCGTTCATCCGCTGAGCCAGGTTACCCGCCTCGTGGTAAGCGGCCTCGGCGGCCTCGTAGGTGCCGAGGTCGGTGAACACGTCGCCCAGGCCGGCCATTGCGGCGCCTTCCAGGCGAGGATAGGCGCCCTGGCGCGCGTAGGTCACGGCCCGCTCGAGCGCGACCACGGCACCGCGATAGTTGCCCTGATAGTGGTGCAACACACCCAGGTTGTTGAACAACGCGGCCTGCCTTACGGCGTCCTGCGTTTGGGCCCAGTAGGGGAGGCAATCATTGTAGTTGTCCAGCGCCTCAGCGAAGTTGCCCATGTCCATGTGCACGAGGCCCAACTCCATCCGCACGATCGCCGCCAGTTGCTGGTTGTCCAATGCATCATAGGCGGCAAAGGCGAGTTCGAGGCAGTCGGTGGCGAGATCGGGCTTGCCCATCCAGTAGAGGCACAGGCCCTTCGCCCGGTAGGCGTCGGCCTGCGCCTCGACCATGCCGTCGAACCTATCGCTCAGCGCCAGCGCTTCCTCTGCGCTGTGCAGCGAGGCCTCGTAGTCGCCCAGGAGGCGGTAGTCGACAGCCAGGCGGACCAGCGCCCGTGACGTGCCCACCCAGTCCTGGGCGGCGCGGTAGCCGGCCTCGGCCTGCACCTGGAGTTGGGCACCGCTCTTGGGGTCGCCGGTCATCGATGCGACCACGCCCTTGAGCGACAGCAAGGCGGGGCGCGATGTGACAATGGCGTAGGGTAGTGCGGACAACCACCCCTGCAGCCGTTGGTTCTGCCCTTCCTGGATCAGCGCGAGGCCTGCCTCTTCGAGCAGGTCGGCGGTGCCTTCCTGATCGCCCAGACGGTCGTAGACGTCATAGGCCCTGTCCCAGAGCTGGCGCTCCCGGTAGACCAGGGCCAGCCGCCCCAGGATGCGCTCGCGTTCTTCCGGGGCCTCCTGGTCCATGCGCGTTCGCAGGAAGTCGCGGAACAGGTGGTGGTAGCGCAGCCAGGCGTCGCCCCCACCTACCGGCACGACGAAGAGATTGCTGCGCAGCACGACGTTCATGAGCGCAGACCAATCGTCGTCGGCGAACTGGCCGAGGACCGCCTCACAGAGCTCGGCGTTAAAGACGTCGAACAGCGATGTGCGAAGCAAGAACTTGCGCACGTCCGGTGGCTGCTGATCGAGCGTCTGTTGGGCCATGTAGTCGTAAAGACCCATGCCCGAGACCCGCGCCGTACGCACGCGGTCCGCCATACCCTGCCACATGGATTGTGCCGAGAGGAGCAGGCCCGTGATCCAACCTTCTGCCTCCTCGACAAGCGCCTGGGCTTCGGTCGTGGGCACGGTGAGGTGGTAGTTCTGCAGAACGAGGTCCTGCACTTCGCCGGTGCGGAAGGTGAGGTCCTCATAGCCCAAGCCGCCGATCTGTGAGCGGGCAATCATCAGCGGCAGGTCGGGGACTGCCAGGAGGGTGCGGGAGACGAGCACGATGTGAGCGCTCTCGTCGATCTGCTGGGCCAGGGTGCTGATGAACGCGCTGATAGTCTCGTCTTCTTGCACCAGATGGTAGTCGTCGATGACGAGCGCAAAGTGGTCGCGGATGTGCTCGAAGGCGTCGTTGACGATGACCTGGACGAGGCGGGGCAGATCAAGTGTCTGGGTCATGCCACGTAACGCTGAGGCGGAGCGCGCTCCGAAATCGGGGAAGCGCTGGGCAATGGCAGCGATGACGTAGGCGATGAACTGCCGTGCGTCCTGGTCGAACTCGTCAACCGCGTACCAACACACGGGAAGTTCAGCCTGGTGTGCCCAGTCCACCAGAGCCGAGGTCTTTCCGTAGCCTGCCGGAGCGATGACCAGGAAGAGGCGGTAGTCGATGATGCTGTAGAGCAGGTCCAGCAGACGCGGTCGGCTGAGCAGATTGGCGGACCGACGCGGCGGCACAATCTTGGTATGCGTCAGATTCAGGTCCATGCGCTCTCCGTCAGCGAAGGGTCGGGCTGTGCACCAAACTCTATTGTACCATTAAAACACGCGAGCCGAAAGATGGATATGATGGGGGCGACAGCCAAGGTCGAAGACCGCCGGTCGGGGACGTGGGGTAGGGTGGGGCTTGTACCAGGGATAGTTGAGGGGCGCGGGTGGGATTTGAGGATTGCCTGAGGCCGCTGCTGGCGTATAATCCTCGCGGTTGTTACCCCAGGAAGTGAGGAGACTCAAATGAACACGGCGACGCTTAGACGATGGAGTATTGTGGCGATTGTGATCATCGCGCTGTTGATAGCCTACGCGGTCATGAGCCAGCATTCCTATTTCTTCGCAAAGGTCGATCAGCAGCAGGTGGGCGTGCGGTTTCGTGGTGGGCGTATCGTCGCCGTCGTGGGCCCGGGCGTCTACAGCGACATCGCGCTCTTCGCCGACCTGAAGCGCGTGTCGAGTGAGGCAGTGTCGTTCTCGGTGGAGGATCCGGAGGTGATCACGCTGGACCGGCAGCGGTTAGGGTTGAAGGTGAGCGGCGATGTCTTCCGGCCCGGGATCGCGCAGGCCGAACGGCTGCAGGAGCTGTGGCCATCGTATCAGGGGCTCTATCTGAACGACGATGCGCTGCGGAATCGGGTAACGGACCTTGCGCTGCAGGCGATGAAGTCGTGTGTGGGCGATCGCGACTTCAACGACAATGTCATCGGGACGTCGCGCGATCTGCTGCGGACGTGCGTGGATGAGCGGTTGAGCGAGCTGGCGAGTGACCTGGGACTGGAGATCAAGAACGTAGCCATACCCAACATCATCCTCTCCACGGAAGTCCAGGCGAGTCTGGACGCGATCACCAAGAGCCGGCTGGATACGGAGCTGGCGATGCAGGACGCGATCAAGGCGCGCGAGCAGGCGGCCGCGGACCAGGCGCGGGAGGAAGGGGCCGTGCGGGTGCAGTTGGCGCGGCAGCAGGAGGAGGTCCGGCAGAAGGCGATCCTGGCCGACTTGGAGCGCGATCGGCTGGAGGCGCAGCTCGCGGTCATCGAACAGGAGAAGACCAACGACCTCTTCGCGGCGCAGAAGGACCTGGAGATCAACAGCGTGGAGGCGGAGGCAGCGCTGCTGGCCGCCCGGACGGATCTGGCGCAGGAGCTGGTGTTGGCCGAGCTGTACGGGCAGAACTCGCAGTATGCGTATCTGCAAGCGTTGCTGGCCAACGCGTCGGCGCTGTCGGAGACGGACAAGATCATCTTCACCCAGGAGGGCACGACGCCTACGATCGTGGTGCCCGGTCCGGGGATCGTGCCGACGGTGAACACGGGGACGACAGGGGTTGTGGTTCCCGAGGCCAGCGAAGCTCCCGCGACACCCTAGGCGGTCAGCGGCACGATGTGGCAGTGGATCGCTGTCTGGGTGGGGGCCTATTTGCTGGGCTCGATCCCGCCCGGGGTCTTCTGGGGATGGATGATCCGGCGCATCGATGTGCGCCGGCACGGGAGCGGTAGAACCGGCGGCACAAATGTGTGGCGGACGGCCGGCTTCACCGCGGCGCTGCTGACCGCGGTTTTCGACGCGCTGAAGGGGGCGGCGGCTGTTTGGCTGGCCGGCGCGCTGGCCCTGCCGCCCTGGGCGCGCGCGCTGGCGGGCACGCTGGCCGTCGTGGGTCACAACTATTCGGTGTTTCTGCGCTTCCAGGGCGGTGCTGGGACTGCGACGAGCGTGGGCGCGGCGGCAGCGCTCTGGGGCCCGAGCCTGCCCATTCTGGTGGCGTGTGGCATGGTTGCGGGGCTGCTGGTGGGGCACGCTTCGGTCGCGTCGATTGTGGTCGCGCTGCTGCTGCCGGTCTTGGCCGCGCTGCGGGCTGAGGGCATCCAGGCCCTGGCCTTCGGGGTGCCGGTGATGCTCCTGACGCTCTGGGCGCTGCGTCCGAATATCGCGCGACTGAGCCGGCGTGAGGAGCGCTTCCTACCGATCTATCGCGAAAAGCCGCCGCCGATCCGGCTGTCGAAGCATCCCGGGCCAGAGGCGCGAAGGTAGCGACGCCGGAGACCAGGGGCCGGCCAAGCCATCAGGGCAGGAAGAAGGGCGTCATTGGGGCCCATGCCTCTTGCCAGGCCTCAGACTGCAGGTGCCGCGTCACCGTGGTCGGAAGTGCTCGCTCCAGGTGGGCGCGTTCCTCGCAGGACAGGTTGTAGAGCATGAAGGGGATGACGAGCGCGGCGGGTTGGGCGTGCTGCCGGCTGTGGTTGGCCAGGCGGTGCAGGAGCCGGTTATGCTCCTCCTGGTGGAGCACATCGGCCGTGGCGGAGAAGGTAGCTTCCTCGAGGTCGATGTGGGCCTGCCATTGCGCCCTGAGCTCGGTGAGCTGGACGAGCAGGACGTCAAGGGCGCCTTCGGCCAAGGCGCGCTCCGCAGCTTTGACGATCTCGCCGATCTCGTCGTGCTGTGCGATGAGCGTGGCATAGGGCGCCTCGGGGATGAAGCGGCGGAGAAAAGGCCACGCGAGACGTTGCTCCCCTTCGTGGTGCGCCTCTATGATGGAGAGCAGCGCCTTCACGTACCGCTGGTACCCTTCGCTGGTGGCGCCGGCCGCAGGCGTGCCCCGGGTGAAGGCGTAGCCGTGCTCCATGGACACCGCTAACCCGCGGCTGATGATTGTGTGGATGCGGGCAAGATCCGCGCTGAAGCTTCGCTGCTGCATTGTCGTACCCCCTGGCTTTCGCTGTGACGTCTGCTACCGACCCTGACGGGTCTGGAGAGCCTTCCAGAGAGACGATCCTCTTTGGGATCCCGGCTCCGCACTCCCGAAAGCAGCTCCGGCCGGGGGAGGGGGCAGGCTCCCGGCCCGAGTCACTTCACCCCATAGCATAGTACAGGTTCTGGTTGCTGTCAATATGTTATACAGATGTCTGGCAAAATAGGGGCGCGCTGAGGAGGCGCGGTCAGCGGTTGCGCGGGGCTTCGGAATCGGCCACCGGATGTTTGCGCTTAGGGGGTGACGACTAACGTTACAGCGAAGCGATCGATGACCGAGCGATCGCCCTCCCACTCGCGCCAGTGCTTGAGATGCAGCGGCGTGGTGCCCGGCCTTTCGGCGCGGAAGGTAAGGACCCGCATGCCGCCCTGGCCGACGCGGGGGCTGTGCGGCTGCTCAAGCTCCGACCTCACCAGGGCCAGAATGCTCGCCTCTGCCTCATCGATGGCCCAACGGAAGCCGGTCGTGGGGTTCTCGGCCAGGCGCACGGTTAGCGTCGCGCCGGACGCGGCCTCGAACCGCCCGCCATCGTCGGCCTGGGTCAGGATAAGATCCGCCATAGGTGGTGCTCTCCTTTCGACTTCGTCCCGCCATTCCCGCTTGTCTCATACCCGGCGCGTGCCGGACTCCGTGCGCCGCGGCGTGCCCCTGGCGGGATGAGGGCCTTCCTTCATATGTGTCAGAGGTATTGTGCCACATTGGGCGAAGATTGCCATAGCCGGTGTCGTCGACTGCGGCAGGGATTCGGGTCCACGCAGGGCGGGGCACGGGATGCGAGGGGCGCGCAGGGTGCGGTAGGACGAGAGGGCGGGGCACCCCTGCGACCGGGGCGGCCCCGCCCTGTGATGCTGCCCGCGCTAGTACTGCTTCCAGCAGCGGATGAACGTGAGCTGGTCCGAGTCGTCCCAGCAGACCGAGACTCGATCGGCTGCGAAGGCGACCTGGGCGATTCCCTCTTCCTCGACCTGGGCGATGGTCCGTGGGTGCCATGCGCCGTTGGCGTAACCCCACAGGCGCCGCACGCCGCCGATGTAGTGATCGACGAGCACGTGCTGCGCGGTGGCGCACCCGGCAGCGCCCGCCACCATCTCCGGCGCTGCCGGGCCGGCGACGGCGGCCTCCACGGGCGGTCCTTCAGACTCGATACGCCGCATCAGGGCCGCGTGCGCCTCTTCGAGCTGTCGTACAACGTCAGGATTGATGGTTGCCATCTGTTCCCTCCTCTAGCAGACCGGATCAGAGTGTTTTCCAGGCGCGCACGAGCGTGAGCTGGTCGCCATCCCAGCAGACGTCGGCGCGGGTTGCGGCGAAGAGCTCCTGTGCAACGCCCGCGAGCTCTGCATCGGTCACAACCTTGTGGCGCCACGCGCCGCCAGCGTAGGCCCACAGCACGACGGCGCCGCCGAAGTGCTTGTCGACCAGGACGTAGTCGGCTGCGCCACAGCCTGTCTGGGGCTGGACATCGACCGTGAGGGAGTAGAAGGCGAAGCTGCTGTCGATGAGGACGTCGTCCTGGCCGTAGCCGATGAGGCAGTAGCCACTGTCACCCCAGCCGGTGCCCCAGCTGTTGCGGACGATCCAGGCTGCCTGGGCGTCGTCATAGCCCACGACGACGATGCAGTGGAGGCCCTCGTTGGTGGCCTGAGCCGATTTCTGGTAGACGCCGGACTTGTAGTAGTAGAAGTCGCTGAAGACGCGCATGCCGGCTACGACAGGGCCGACGGTGGCGATAGCGTGCTTGCGCGCCTCCATGGTGCTGTGAGCGGCGTAGTCGACGATCTGGACGAGGCGCGCCTGCCAATCGCCGCAGCGATCGGTGCACGGCATGTTGTGCGCCTGGTAGGGGAAGCAGCTCTCGTCGGTCACCCCGGCGCTCTTGGCGTAGTCGAGCCCCGACGTGAGGCCCCAGCCGCTGCAGCTGCCACCGCCGCAGAAGAGCAGAAACGCCTCGGAGAGGTCGACGGCGAAGCCGGCGTTCTGCGCTTTGATACGCATATTGGCCTCGATGGCGCCGCAGGTGCCGAAGGCGACGCACGAGCCGCAGGCACCCTGGTCCTTGACAGGCCCGCAGTAGTCCTGACTGCCGACGTTGCGCCAGTCGAAGGCCGCGGGCGCAGCGAAGACGGTCCCGAACTCGAAGGCGCCGCGCTCCAGTTGCGCTTGCTGCCTGACGGTTGCGGCCATTGTCTTGATCTGGGCCTCGGTCATCTTCACGCCGAGGTACTTGCGTCGCTGGGCTGGCGGCAGGGCGGCGATCGAGGTCTCCCCGGCGGTCCAGCTCAGCGCCTCTTCATCGATGGCCGCCTTGAGAGCGGTCAGCGTGAGTTCGTCGTTTTCCTTTGCCATGGTTCCGCCTCCATTCGTGACTGATGGGGTCCCGGTTGACACAGTTTCTGTGGAACTCGCACCTAGCGTCACCCCCTTTCGTAGGGACTGAGACACGCCCGACAGGAGGCCCCATGGCCGTGTGTGGTGCGCTGGCTGGCTGTGGGCGGTGAGCTGTGGGGAGATGCTATGGTGAACGGGGCACCGTGTGTGGGCCTTATAGCTCATGGTAGCACCGGATGGGTTGGCCGTCAATGGGGTGAATGGCGGAGCGCGCCGCGGCCCTTCTGTGCGGGTTAGGTAAGCGGCTTGGCACTGCCGAACGCTCGTCGCAGCGAGGCCCACCCTGAAATCGCCGAGCTAGTGCACGACACCCGATCAATCGGGTTTCCGGACCGGAAAAGGCCGGCGGAGCCCCATTCCATGGGGCAGGGAGAGCGAGATGGGTGGGCCTGGTTGGCCGACACCTGGCGTTGAGGGCGCCGGCCACCATTTGTGATCCGGGGCCAAGGGACTAGGATACGGCGGATAGGCCGATGCGGTCTGGAGAGGGAGGCCCGGTTGAGACCATTCGAGACATTGACGCCGCGCGGGCAGGCGCGAAGACTGCGCCGGGTGGCGCTGGCGGCGCTGGAGCAGTTCGATCTTGAGGTGACGCGCGTGGCGCTGCTGGCTCATGCGACGAACATGCTGTTCCGCGTGCGGACTGAGGGCGGCAGCTCGTATGTGCTACGGGTGTGTGCGCCGGAATGGCGCGACGACGTGGATTTGCGGTCGGAGGCGATGTGGCTAGCGGCGTTGGCGCGCGAGTCGGACATCGGCGCGCCGGTGCCGATCCCGGCGCGGACCGCGGGGCCGCTGGGGCCATATGTGGTGGTGGCCGATGCCAAAGGTGTGCGGCTGCTCCGGTGCGTGCTGATGAGTTGGATTCCCGGCACGCCGTTGGGCCGGTTGCTCTCTGAGGGAAACCTGGTGAAGATGGGCAAGCTGTTTGCGCGGATGCACGCGCACGGCGCGGCCTTCGTGCCCCCGCTGGGGTTCACGACGCGACGGCTGGGCAGCTTTCTGGCGCGAGGCGAGCCGAACGTGTTGTTCAGCGACCCGTGTATGGCGGAGATCGCGCCGGAGGATCGGGAGGTGCTACTGCGCACGCGGGAGCGCGTGGACGCGGCGCACGCGACGCTTTATGCGCAGCCGGACGGATTGCGCGTCATCCACAATGACCTATGGCACGACAACATCAAGGTGGACCGCGGGCGGCTGCGTCCGTTGGACTTCGAGGACACGGTGTGGGGTTATCCGGTGCAGGATATCGCGCCGGCACTGCAGGACCTAATGGTGGACGTGGCGCCTGACCGCTATGAGCCGTACGTGGCGGCGTTCCGCGCGGGCTATGAGGCGCTGGCGCCGTGGCCCGAACGCTATGAAGGGGAAATCGACGTGTATCGCGCGGGGCGGGTGCTGTGGGTGTGTAACTACGTGGCGCGCTTCGAGCGGGAGTATTTGACGTCGTACACGGCGCGGATGGCGACGCTCCTGCGGCAGTTCCTGGAGACGGGGCAGCTCCGGAAGGTGACCGCGACACCGGAGATCTCCTAGAGGACCGGGCACCTGTTGGGCTGTGGGGCAGGAGGCGTTGTCTGCCGGTGGACTGCAGCAAGACCGGCTGGTGGCGGGCGCGGTGCGTTGTGTCCGTCGTAGCCGGTGGTATAGTCTCTGTAGTGGGAGCCGGGGACGGAGCAGAAGCGTATGGACGCCGATGTGGATGTGGGGGCCGGGGTAGCGGGTGACGCGTGTGGCGATCTCATAGCCGGTGAGCCCAGGGGCGTGGGGCGGCGCTGTCGGGAGCTGTTGATCAGGTTGGAGCGCCGGGGCGCTGCTGGGACGGCTGGCGGCGTCGCTGGCACACGAACTCTGCAATCCACTTCAGGCGGTGGTCGAGCGGCACCTGGTGAGCCACTGACCGGCGCCGCGAATGGGCGGGGTGTGCTGCCACGAGTCGATTTCCTATCGAGGAGGTGTCCATGGGCAAGAAGAAGCAGCGCGTCGATAAGCCGAGTGAGGCGGGGGTGTCGACACCCGCCGCCGCTGCGCCGATTCCAGGCGCGGTGGTCGACTGTAACGGCGAGCCGGTGATGCAGTTGCTCAGTTCGGAGGCCACGCGCGAGCGGAGTGAGCGAATCAAGCGCAAGGTGTACGAGCGTGAGCTGCGCCGGTTACATATCGAACTCGTGAAGCTGCAGGAGTGGATCCGTGACACGGGGATGCGGGTGGTGGCGATCTTCGAGGGGCGTGACGCGGCGGGCAAAGGGGGCGCAATCAAACGCATCATCGAGCCCATGAATCCGCGGTATGCACGGGTGGTCGCGTTGGGCATCCCGACGGAGCGGGAGCGGACGCAGTGGTACTTCCAGCGCTATGTGGCCCACCTGCCGGCGGCGGGCGAGATCGTGATGTTCGACCGTAGCTGGTATAACCGCGCCGGGGTGGAGCGGGTGATGGGCTTCTGCACCGACGAGGAGTACAGCGAATTTCTGCGCTCGTGTCCGGAGTTTGAGCGGATGCTGGTGCGTTCGGGGATCAAGGTGATCAAGTATTGGTTCTCGGTGAGCGACGAAGAGCAGGAGCGCCGGTTCCAGGAGCGGCTGGAGGACCCCACCAAGCGCTGGAAGCTGAGCCCGATGGATATGGAGGCGCGGCGGCGGTGGGTGGAGTACTCGATGGCCAAGGACGAGATGTTCAAGTATACGGACATCAAGCAGGCGCCGTGGTATGTGGTCAACGCCGATATCAAGCGCCACGCGCGGCTGAACTGCATCGCGCATCTGTTGTCGATGATCCCCTATGAGGACCTGACGCCCGAGGCGCTCGAACTGCCGCCACGGCAGAGGGACACCGGATATGTCCGCCCGCCGTTTACAGATCAGACCTTCGTGCCGGAGATCTATCACGGCGGGTGTAAGTAGAACACTAGTTCTATCTTAGTGACATTGTTCACCCTTCTCGCGTGATGTTCTTCCTGGTATCGCGTCGATAACAACGCTATAATGGGGATGTATGTCGATCGTATCGACATACGTGAGCCTGAATATGCGTTGGTACCCGGTGCGTTCAGAGGAACACGGGAGGGGGGATGGTTGTGCGACGGTGGAGTCACGCGCGGGAGGCGGAGGTCACGGTCCGAATTGGGGTGACGCGCGATCGCTATTCTCTGGGCGAGATTGTGATCGCCTCGGCCTATCGATACCCGGACGGGACAGAGCGCGAGGGGGATAGCCACCGCGTCGCGCTGGGGCCCGGTGCAACCCGGGCCATTGGGCGCATCTGGGATATGCTCATCGAGGAAGTGCTGCGCGTGCAGGACGAGCTCCCAAGGTCGGTCGCGCTGACGGTCGATCCTGAGGGGATGGACGGCTGGCAGGATAAGGTGATGACGGTCGTGCAACTGGTGGCCCACGAGTTGCACGTACCGCTGCAGGCCTAGCAGTTCTCCTTGACCCGGAAGACGACGCCGTGGCTGCCGTGTCTCACGGGCCTGACCACGCAACTCACGATCTCCAGCCGGTTGTTCACGGATCGCACGCCGGGTACCGCGGCCACAGAGCGCTCCGCCCGCTCGCGAAGTGCGGGCGTCTCCACCTGGCCCTCCAGGGTGACGTATCCCAACGCGCTGCTGATCTCCACAACGCCCCGTAGCGTCCCCAGTTGCTCCCTCAAGATGTCGATAAGGCGATCCATCAGCTCGATATCGGTGGTGACCTGGCTGTGCACGGCCACGACGCCGGGGAGCGCTGCGATGATGTCGAGCGCCTCGCGGCGGTTGTCCGGGTTATGGACGACGCCCCCCAGGTAGACCACGCCGCTCTCGACGTCGACGTCCAGGCCGCTGAAGTCGGTCGACGATCGCACCAGATCCGCCCAGATCATCTCTCCGAGCTGATTGTCGTCGCGGGGCTCGTAGCGCCGCAGGGCATCCCAGGTCGTGCCGTGGATCAGGACCTCGCCTTTGCTGATGGACTTCACGCGATCGGCGGGCAGCACGCGATACTCCCGGATCAGGCCACGGTGCAGGACGATGTAGGCGAGCTTGTGGGTGTCGCGATCGGGGATCAGGCGGTCGACGCTGCCGAGCTTCTGGCCCGCGGCCACGACCGGGGTGCCGCGCGCGATGAGCGCCTCGGCTTCGCGCAGGCTGAAGACGTGCGCCTCCTCGAGCGGCCCCACGAGCTCGATCTGGCGCAAGCTCTGTATCGTGGGGCGCGACAGGGGGCCCGGACCCCGGGGCCAGTACGCCGCCACATCCACCGGCTCCCCCGTCTCATCCACGCCCGCGGCTTCACGGTACTCGGGGTACGCCTGCAACTCGGCCTCATCCAGCCCCAGGTAGACGGCTTCATTGCCGGTGTCGAGGACGGCCGATACCGGGACGACGTAGCCCGCCCTGGTGGTCGGGCTGCGCTCGACGATCAGGTCGGTGATGCGGTCGTCGCGCGGATCGATGACCACCTTACGCAGCGTACCGCACAACACGCTGTTGCAGTACACCTTCGCGCCTGTCTCCAAACTCAGAGTCTGCATTGCCGCCTCAACGCCGAGCTGACACTGTCTACCTTTCTGGGGGCTGCAGATGCTGCATGCCGCCCGGGCTATATGACAGTACGGTACCGCGATCACGCCTGAGCCGATTCCGGTCTGGGATTGGGTTTGCGCAGGGCTGAGTTGGGCGCCGGGCGATGGATGGGCCGCGCAGTTGCCCCGGCGGTGTGGCGAGGTTATACTCGCTGGATGAGTGGATGACGCTCTGGGGCTCCTGTGGGTTCGAAAAGCTGCGGGACCGATGAACAAAGGGGGACGCATGAACGCAGACGTGGAGGCTATGCCGAAGGGCAAGCGCCCCATCGCAGACGCGGGCGAGAAGCCGAAGGCAAAGGTATGGAAGAAGCAGCTGCGGCAGCCGCTGCCCAAGTGGCACCGGCATCAGGGCAGCTCGAATGACTGCGGGCCCTACAGCGCGATGATCGTCGTGAATGGGATCCACGACGCGTTCGTGGTCGACGGCGATGCGCTGGCGCGGGCGATGGAGGGCGGGCCGGCGCAGCGCGGGGGTCTGCTTCCGGCGCGGATTGCGGGGTCGGCAACGTTTCCCTGGGGCATCGCGCGGGCACTACGGGGACAGGGGCTGCGCGCGCGCTGGCGCGTGGGGGTGCCGCTGCGCGAGCTGTGGGCGAACCTCAACCGGGGCCGCCCGACGATCGTATTGGTCGGGGAGCCCCTGCGGTTCAAGAACGGCAAATACGCTGGGTGGAGCCATTACAAGGTGCTCTACGCGTGGGACCCGGAGGACGGCTTTGTCTTCGTCGATCCTGCTGCGGATGAGGGGTTGGCATACACCTACCAGAGCCAGGAGGCGTTCGTCGATCTCTGGACGCGGATGGGGCGGCAGGTGATTGAGGTGATGCTGTAGCGAGCATGCGGCCGGGAGGAGGGCGCGAGGCGTATGGACATCAACCTGATGATCGAGGCGCAGGCGGGGGTAAGCTGGCCCGTGTGGCAGTGGCTGGTGCGGGCAGCGGAGGATCTGGGCTTTGCGGGGCTCTACCGGTCCGATCATTTCCCACACGGATCGCCGCCGCAGCAAGCGGCACTGGAGCTGTGGACGTCGCTGACGTGGACCGCGGCCCATACGGAGCGGATCACGTTTGGCCCGCTGGTGACGCCGGCGAGCTTCCGCCACCCGGCGATCACGGCGTGGTCCGCGTTGCAGGTGGATGACCTGTCGGGCGGGCGGCTGCGCCTGGGGTTGGGCGCGGGTTGGCACGCGGGCGAGCACACCGCCTTTGGCTTCGATCTGCTGCCGCTCAGGCCGCGGTTCCAGCGTTTCGAGGAGTATCTGACGATCGTGACGCACCTGCTTCAGCGAGACGAGCCGCTGGATTTCGATGGGTCGTTCTACAAGCTGAGGGGAGCGACGTTGATGCCCAGGCCCGCGCGGCCCGGCGGCCCGCCGATCACGATCGGGGGGAACGGGCCTGAACTCACGCTACCGCTGGTGGCCAAGTATGCGGCGGAGTGGAACTGCTTCTGGCGGACGCCGGCGCAGCTGGTGGCGCTGAACGGGCGGCTCGATGCGCTGTTGGCCGCTGAGGGCCGCGAGCCGGAGTCTGTGCGGCGCACGATGATGGTAGGCGTCTTCTTCGGGCGAGACGCGCGGGAGCTGGCGGAGGTGCTGCGGGCGCAGGGCCGGTCGGCGGAGGCCCTGCGGGATGCGGGCGCGCTCGTCGGCACGCCCGGGGCGCTGCGCGACCAGTTGGCGGAGCTGGAGGATCTGGGGCTCGACGGCGTGATGCTCCAGTGGCTCGATGTGGAGGCGATGGCACGCCTGGAGGCACTGGCGGCGGCGGTGTGCCGGCGCTGACGGCCGGCTGCTAGCGATTCAGGAAGAAGCGCACGCCGGTGATAATGTGGTAACGCTCGGCCCAGTCGTGGCGCGTGGCGTAGAGCGCCCGGCGCAAGATGCGGGCGGTCTGGTTGTGCAGCCCGTGCTGCCACCAGTGGGCGGGCACGAACTCCGGCAGGATGAGCGTGACGTAGTCGCCGGGCTCCTTCACGAAGCTCTCGGTGTAGGTGATCAGCGGCTCGATCACCGAGCGATAGGGCGACGGCAAGACAACGAGCGGCAACTCCGGGAAGACCCGGGCCCACTCGGCGGCCAGAGCATCCGTGTCGGGCGGGTCAGCCGCTACCGTCACGACCTTGAGATCCCCCCGTATCGTCTGCGCGTAGCCGATGGCCTTGACGACCCCCCGATGGAGCGTGTCGACGGGCACGACGATGGTATGGCTATGGATGGGCACAGGCCAGGCCTCGGCTAGCGAGAGCTGCTCGCTGACCACGGCGTAGTGGCGGTGAATGCGGTGGAAGAGCCAGACAAGGATACCGATGAGCAAGAACGTGATCCACGCGCCGTGGGTGAACTTGGTGACAGAGACGACAACCAGGACCAGCCCGGTGGTGAGCGCCCCGACGCCGTTCAGGAGCGCGGAGCGCTTCCAGCCGGGGGTCTGCAGGGTGTGCCAGTGGCGTACCATCCCGGCTTGGGAAAGCGTGAAGGAGACAAAGACGCCTACGGCATAGAGCGGGATCAGGGCATGGGTCTGGGCGCCGAAGAGGACGATGAGCACGGCGGCGGTGAGCGCGAGGACCTGGATGCCGTTGGCGAAGACGAGGCGGTCGCCTACGTGGGCAAGCTGGCTGGGCAGAAAGCGGTCGCGCGCGATGAGGTTGGCCAGCCGAGGAAAGTCGGAGAAGCTGGTGTTGGCGGCGAGGAGCAGAATCAGGGTTGTGCTGACCTGGACGACGTAGTAGAAGGCGCCGCCGCCAAGGACCTCGCGCGCGATCTGTGAGACCGTGGTCTCGCCCTCGTGGGGCACCAGAGCGAGGCGGTTGGCGAGGAAGGTGAGCCCCAGGAACATCGTCACGAGGAGACCGCCCATCCACAGGAGGGTCTTGGCGGCGTTGTCGGCCTCGGGTTTGCGGAACACGGTGACGCCGTTGCTGATGGCCTCCACGCCGGTGAGCGCGGTGCAGCCCGAGGCGAACGCGCGCAGAATCAAGAAGAGCGAGAGCCCGCCGAAGACGCGCACGGACTCGCCAAGCGTGTGAGGCGGCTCCTGAATGGCACCCGTGGCGAGGCGCACCGTACCGACGACGATCAGGGCGAAGACCGTGACGATGAAGACGTAGGTGGGCATTGCAAAGAGGCGTCCCGACTCGCGCAGGCCCCGCAGGTTGACGATGGTCACGAGCAGCAGTGCCACCAGAGCGAGCACCACGCGGTATGCGAGCAGCGCCGGGAAGGCCGAGGTGATGGCGGCGATACCGGCGGAGATGCTGACCGCGACGGTGAGGACGTAATCGATGAGCAGCGCGGCGCCGGCGACGAGGCTTGCGTTGGTGCCGAGGTTCTCGCGCGAGACGGAATAGGCGCCGCCACCGGTGGGGTAGGCGTGGATCGTCTGGTGGTAGGAGCCGACCACGACGACGAGCAGCGCCGCGATGGCCAGCGCGACGAGCGGCGAGGCCGGCAGCGCGCCGGTCCCGACCGTGACGAGTACCAGGAGGATCTCTTCGGTCGCGTAGGCCACCGAAGAGAGTGCATCCGACGAGAGCACGGCGAGCGCCTGCGCGCGCCCAAGACGCTCGTGATGGGCCTGGGCGGTGGGCAAGGGCTCACCAATGAGAAACGTCCTGATCTGCTCGAACATCCCCGATCTCCCTCGATCGCTGCGATGTCACCTGGGGTGCAGGCCCGGGAGATGTCTCGGGTGTGCCCTTGGGGTGGCCCAGTGCCGCATTATACCTCAGAGCTGCAGAAACTCATCGACCGGGACGACGAAGACCGTGGCGCCGCCGGAGCGGACCTCAACGACGTGGGTATCGGCGGGGCTCGGGTACTCGATGCCGATAGGCATGAAGCGGGTTTGCTCGGGGCAGGTCTTGCGGACCAGGGACATGAAGAGGGGCACGCGG